>JGI12104J13512_1000518_pt1 | contig 34442 bp, 39 predicted proteins | sample TerdegcTABiofilm_FD_13512 | JGI IMG/M metagenome (IMG submission 13512)
AAGGCTGGCGGGTATGCAGCCGCCTGACGGCCCGCCTGTTTGGACTGCTTTGAACGGCCTGTCCTCAACGATCCCCCCGCCGATGTCAAAAACGATCTCGTTGATGGATACGCCCATGGGCACTTCCACCAGTCCACCCCGCTTCACTTTCCCCGCCAGGGCAAAAACCTTGGTTCCCTTGCTTTTTTCCGTCCCGTAAACGTTGTAAGCGGAAGCGCCCTGCTTAATAATAAAGGCTACGTTGGCAAGAGTTTCCACGTTGTTAATGATAGTGGGCTGACCCCAGAGACCCGACTGCGCCGGGAAAGGCGGCCGCAACTTCGGCATGCCCCGCTTTCCTTCAACGGACATGATCAAAGCGGTTTCCTCGCCGCAGACAAAGGCCCCCGCTCCTTCGCGCAATTGAATATCAAAGGAAAAACTGCTGCCAAAAAGATTTTCTCCCAAAAGCATTTTTTCTTTGGCCTGAGCTATGGCCTTCGTCAACCTGGATACAGCAAGGGGGTACTCTGCCCGCACGTATATATATCCCCCTGAAGCCCCTATGGCATATCCCGCAATAAGCATGCCTTCAATAACGCTGTTCGGGTCGCTTTCCAGAACGCTTCTATCCATGAACGCGCCGGGGTCGCCCTCGTCTGCGTTGCATATTACATACTTGGCGCTGCCTTGGTTGGCCTGGGCAAAACTCCACTTGAGCGCCGTTGAAAATCCTGCACCTCCCCGGCCGCGCAAGCCGGAAAGTTCTATTTCTTTGATCACCTGCTCAGGGGTCATCTCCGTAACAGCTTTTCTTATAGCCTCGTAACCCCCGACACTGATATAGTCATTTATATCTTCGGGGTCGATCACACCGCAGTTTCTTAATACGATGCGCTGCTGTTTGGACAGAAACTCCGCCCCGGTCACCTCATGAACATTGCTGAACATCAGGTTGTCTTCTACCGGACGGCCGGTTTCCAGAAACCCTTTGACTATCTTCTCAGCAGTTTCAGGTGTTACTTTTCCATATATATAACGTTCATTTTTTTCCGGGAATGACAATTCGAGATTGGGTTCGCTGTAACACATGCCCAGGCAGCCCGTCCGCTTTAGTTCAATGTCTTTTTTTCCGTCAAGATATTCCGCCAGGGATGCAAATACCTTGTCAGCGCCGGCCGCTATGCCGCATGTAGCCAAGCCTACTTTAATTACTGTCTTTGGCTTCTTTGCAGTCTTTGTAGTCTTTGCTGTTGCCATTATTTATCATCTCCCTCAAGGACCCCTATTGAAGACTTTTCGGCCTTTTCCCGGGATTTTATTTGTCTGACGATTTTTTGTATGGATTTAGGCGTAACCCCGCCGTAAACAGTCTCATTAACCATCATCACCGGGGCCATGCTACAGCATCCCAGGCAGGCGACAGTTTCAAGTGAAAATAATCCGTCCTCGCTGGTGCCTCCCTCCGCAGCGCCGGTATACTCCTCAATCGCCCGCGCCACTTTTTCCGCGCCGCCCAGGTGGCACGCGGTGCCGCAGCAGGCCTTGATAAGGTATTTGCCCGGCGGCTGCAACCGAAATTGTGAGTAAAATGTAGCAATACCGTATAATTCGCTTTCCGGGATGCCGGTATATTCGGTTATGCGGGAAATCATGGCCGGGGTTACACAGCCGAACATGGACTGAACTTTTTGCAGGATGATGATAGCGGCACCGGGCCCGTTGTTGTTCTGGATTAACTGGTCGAGAGCAATGATTTTTTCATCCGGTAATACGCCAACCATTTCATCGCTCATAGTTATTACCCCCCCCTTGAATAAATAATTGGTCTGCCCCGGCAATATGGACTTATCACAAGTTAAACTTTCCTCTATGTCTTGACATATTGCCGCAAATATTTTTTATTTGTTAAACCCCTGACCCATTCAGGGTTCTGAGCAGTTCCACTTTCGAATCCTTATGCTTTTCAAACACGCTGACAATCCTTAACACCTTGACGTCTTTTACCCACGGCTTAGCCTCGATTTTACGGGCAACGGCTTCTACTGAAACAGGCGCTTCAATCATGACCACGACATCTGTCACATTGCCCACAACCGGATCAACGAAGTCCACTTCAGGCACCTTTTCCAGTTCCAGCAGCTCGTCCACAAACTCCTTTCGCCCCACGTCATCGTTGGCGGTAACCAAAAGATAAGCTCTTAAACCCATAATAACTCCTCCTCAAGTTTTTTGTCTCAGGCACATTTAAACTTAAAAATCATTGCTCAGACATACGTGTGAACGACCAATTTTGTTTACCGCAGCTATTTGGGTTAAGTACAGAATACGAGGCGTTCTGTGTACGCAGTAGTTAAACCTGGCGGTTTAATTGCAGGGGTTTTGTGTTTACTTAACCAAATATATATAAGTCACCATTGAAATTGAACAGAATGTTTGATGATCGGGCTGCTGGTAAAAGATTGTCTTCCACCTCAGAAACACATAGTGGTAACTAATTGGCGAACGAGCATAACATAATTATAGCAACAAATTATCATAATGCAACATATATTCACACAATACGCTGGAACTTCCGGCATAAACAAAATGGAAGCCCTCGAAAATATTGACTTCCACATTGCCATAAGCCTCAGCCGCTAATTTCCACTGGACCTAGGCGGTATTATTAAATCCAATCTTATCGTCTATTTTTATCGCATGACATACTGTTCGGCTTTCCAGCCGCAGTCTGGCGGCATTCACTGCAATTCAAGGCGCACGGCTCCGCGTGAATTAAGATATGAATGCCGGATAACCTGACTGAAATTTCCTCTTCAATTTGATTGCAAATATTATGCGCTTTATTAATAACCATGTTTTCGGGCACCACCAGGTGGAGGTCCACATAACGCTGAGAACCGGCTTTTCTGGTTCTTAGTTTGTGGAATTCCACAAATTCAGCGGAATATTTATTGAGAACTTCTTTGATAATTTTCTCGTCAGTTTCCGGCAAACGTGCGTCTAATATACTTTGCATAGAGTCCCTGATCAGTTTTATCGCGGCATTGAAGATTAGCAGTGACACACCGATTGCGATTAACGGATCAATGACGGTGAGACCGGTAATCCTGATCGCGATGATCCCGGCCAAAACCCCTAAAGACGTGTAAACATCGGTAAGCAAATGCCAGGCGTCGGCTACCAGCGCCGGTGAATCAGTCCTTTGGCCGACAATGGATAATTTTCTGGAAACGAAAAAGTTAACTATGGCGGATATCGCCATCACCGCAGCCCCCATGTCCAGAGCATGAATCTCCGTCTGACCGAATAGCTTCGGATAGGCGTTGTATATAATGATCAGCGCAGCGCCCATGATTAATATTGCTTCAGTAATACTGGCGACATTCTCAAATTTTCCATGACCGTAGTGATGACGCTCGTCAGCCGGCTTGGATGATTCCCTGACGGAAAAAAAAGCGATTAGCGCGGCAATCAGATCCAGTCCGGAGTGAATAGCCTCTGATATTACGCCGACGGAATTCATGGTAACCCCTATTGCCAGTTTTCCCAATGTTAATGCTGTGTTAGAAGCTATTGACAGACGGGCTACCTTCATCTTTTCATTCATATGCTGCACCACTCCCGCAATGAAAAAAGCCCCTGGAACTCATCTTCTGCGAATAGATGCAGTCCCACGGGCGATACCGCTGCCTTGCGGCCCGACCGGTTTTACCGGCCTGACTTAAAAGTAGTATAGCACAATACTTTTTTTGCTACAACCGGTGTCCAGGCATAATTGAAAAAGAAAATTGACATTTTAAAGGCAATGCATTTAGAATATAACATATTATTTTATTAGTCGTTTCGAAAAGCAGGTGAGGTTGTGATACTTGTAAAAGCGACAGAAATTGCTTATGACATTATGATGAATCCGGTAGTGCTGCTAATTGATGAAAATCAATTAAAGGCGCTGCCAATCTGGGTTGGTCCGTTCGAAGCCAACTCCATATCCTTGGCTCTTCAGGGAATTTGTCTGGACCGGCCTTTGACCCATGACTTGTTAATAGGAATCTGCGATAAGCTCGAAGCAAGATTCAGCATGGTAATTATCAATGACGTTATCGAAGGAACTTATATGGCTGAATTGCACATGTGGCATCATGACAGGGAGTTGGTAATCGACTCGCGACCCAGTGACGCCATCGCTTTGGCTATTCGCACCAAAACACCTATCTATCTGAGTGATAAAGTAGCGGAAGGCTTTTTAGCGCTAAAGGATTTATTAAATGAAGAACAGCAGAATGAATTAAAAAAACTCCTCGATCCCGGCAAAATAAATGAACTCAAGAAATCTCTTCACTAGCAAGTTTTTTTGAGGCTGAACTTAACATCTGACTGGCGTGGCGTCTGGAAATGTCCGTTACGTCTTTGCCGCCCAGCATTCTTGCCAGTTCATCCACCCTTTCTGCAAAATCAAGTTTATCCACTTTTGAAACCGTGCGCTCACCGTCGAACTCCTTGCTCACCCGGTAGTGCGCGCCGGCGTAGCTGGCTATTTGAGCCGCATGGGTAACACATATAATCTGATGATGTTCGCTAATCACAGCCAGTTTTTCCGCGACGGCATGCAGCGCCCGGCCGCCAATTCCGGCATCCACCTCGTCGAATATGATCACTGGAATTTCGTCTGCCTCCGCCAGCAGCGCTTTCAAGGCAAGCATAATCCGGGAAAGCTCACCTCCCGAGGCAATTTTAGCTAGTGGTTTCAACGGTTCGCCAGGATTCGGCGAAATCAGGAATTCAACACGTTCCGCACCGCCCGGTGACAAGCCGTCAATCCCGGTAAAAACTACCTGGAATTTAACCCTGCCCATCTCCAAATCAACTAGTTCGCGCGACACTTCCTTCTCAAGCTTTTTTGCCGCCCGTACGCGGCGGGAGCTCAAGATTTCGGCGGCCTTCAGGTAAGACTGCTCTAATTTTTTCAATTCCCCGGCGGCAATGGCGGCTAATTCTTCATTACCCTCAAGTATTTCCAGTTCATTCCGGGCCTGTGCAAGATAATCCAGTATTTCTGGAATCGTGGGCGCATACTTTTTTTTCAAATTATTAAGGAGTGCCAGTCTTTCTTCCACAGCTTCCAGCCTTTGGGGATTCAGTTCCACTCTGTTCCGCAGGGCGGCCAGCTCCCGGGCGGTATCTTCCGCTTGGTAGAAAACATTTTCCAGGGACTGGTACAAGCATGCCGCGCTTTCGTCTAAAAGCGCCAGATCTTTGAGCAAATCCATGGCCTTGGCCAACAAATCCGTTACCGGCGCCTGCCCGTGCGCGCCTTCATAAATCAATGAATATGATTCAGCGGCGAGAAGGCATATTTTCTCCGCATTGACCAGCACTTTCCTCTCTGACGCCAGTTTTTCATCTTCCCCCGGTGCCGGGTCGATTTGCTTGATTTCTTTTATTGTATAGCGCAATAAATCCGCGCGTTTAATTCTTTCCTCATCGTTACGGTGGAGGTTTTCGCATATGCCGAGCTTTTCTTTCCACTGTGAATATAAAGTGTTTACCTCTTTCAGCGCGTCAAGAACGGGAGCGCCGCCAAACCGGTCAAGCAAGTCACGGTGTCGAGTCTGGTCAAGCAATGAATGCTGTTCGTGCTGTGCTTGCGAATCCACAAGATTTCTCCCGATTCCCCGGTAATAGCCTAAAGTGACAATCTGCCCGTTCAGGCGGCAAGTGTTCTTGCCTGAACGGTTTATTTCCCTTGCTAAGATCAAGATTCCGTCCTCAGTTAATTCTATCCCCTGCTCATCAAGCATTAAGATGATATTTCTGTTATTGCTGACGTCAAAAGCAGCTTGAACCAACGTTCTGTCAGCCCCGGCGCGGATTTGTTCGCTTGCCGCGGCCCGGCCGCCCAAGGCCACTTGCAGCGCTTCAATGATAATGGATTTTCCCGTACCGGTTTCGCCGGTAATGACATTTAGTCCGTTTTGCAGGTCCACACTCAGCAGATCAATCAGTTCAAAATTCTTGATATACAGATTGAGCAACATTATCTTACCCCCTATGCAGGTCCTCAAACCTTTTCATCACAGTTTCTGCAACTTGTTTTGGTTTGACAACCACCAGGATGGTGTCATCTCCGCCGACCGTGCCGATTATTTCCGGCCAACCGATTTGATCTATTGCCGAGGCCACTCCTTGCGCCCCGCCGGGATGTGTTTTAATTACAAGCAAATTTTCACTTATGGCCAAACTTATTACTGAATCGCGAAAATATCGTTTTAAGCGGTCTGCCGCGCGTTGGACAGTATGTTCACCGGGCGACGCATATTTAAAAAGATTTTTCTCATACGGTATTTTGATTAAGCCTAATTCCTTGATATCCCTTGAAACTGTAGCCTGGGTAACCTCAAAGCCACATTTCTTAAGACTAACGGCAATTTCTTCCTGCGTCTCTATTAATTCCCGCTGTATAATCTCAAGAATTTTGCGTTGCCGCCTGGCTTTCAAGCAGATCACCCGCTTTCTCGACAAGGATGATTACCGGTGCGTGAGCAGTACGGTTTAAGTAGTTTATTTTAATCACATTAAATCCGGCTCCCTTCAGGCCGGAAGCATACTGTTCCACGGCGCAGAGTTCTTCATTGCCGCCCGGGTGCCCGGTATAGAGCACCATGCCGATTCTGCCCCCCGGGCGGAGCAACTCCACCGCAGATTTTAGCGCCGTAACGGTAGTGCCGGCACTGGTAACCAGAGTATGATCGCCACCCGGCAGATAACCAAGATTAAATAGAACCGCATCCACCGGCTCAGGCACCAGTTTGTCCATTTCCTCATGTCCCGTGTTAAGCAGTGTCACTTGCCCGGCGGCGCCATAGCGTTCAAGTAATTTTTTTGTGCTCTCCAGCGCCTTTTTTTGTATATCGAAAGCGTAGACCCGCCCTTCAGACCCCACCAGGCGAGCCAGAAAAAGGGTGTCATGTCCGTTACCCGCGGTGGCATCAACCGCTGTTCCGCCGCGCTTCAGCACCTCGGCGATAATCATTTGGACTATGTGGACGGCGCTCCCCAATCCTTTATTAATCACAGGAACGGTCCCCTTCTTCTTTCAGTTTCTTTCCCAGTAATTCGAAAAAACCTCTCCCTTTCAGTCTCAGGAACCGGGCCCTTTGAGAAGCCTGTCTGATCAGCACCTGATCAGACTGAAGCAGCCTAAAGCCGTGCTGGCCGTCCATGGTCAACATGATTTCCTCCCGGCCGGACAGGATCACTACTTTAACCGTGCTTTCAGGCGCGACAACCAGCGGTCGCGCCCAGAGGGTATGCGGGCAAATCGGAGTGATTAACATCAAATTCAAATCGGGAGTAACCAGGGGTCCCCCCGCAGAGAGGGAGTAAGCGGTGGAACCGGTTGGGCTAGCTATGATTAAGCCGTTAGAAGGATAAGTGTTCACGTACTCGTTATTAACATAAGTTTCCAGATGAATCAGCCTGGCAAAAGCTCCATTTGTGATCACGGCGTCATTTAGCCCCAAGGCATGCTCAACTGCCTCATTCTCACGATATACCAGCGCCTCAAGCATCATACGCTCTTCAATATAATACTGCCCGGCAAGCATTTTTTCCAGGGCAGGGATCACCTCAGGTATGTCGATTTCGGTCAGGAAGCCCAAGTGTCCCAGATTTACGCCGATAACAGGCTTGCCCGCCGCCGCTACTTTGCGGGTCGTTCTGAGCAGCGTGCCGTCGCCGCCGAGCACGATCACACATTCAGCCTGCTCAATCAAGTTTTTTTCCGTTGCGCCTAATCTGAGAAAGCCAATGGAACCGGCGGTCTCCTGCTCAATCAATACTTTACGGCCTCTGTCCTCAAGCCAATTGACAACTTCTTCTACCAGGGTAACAACCCCTTTTTTATGTAAATTAATAACAAGCCCGATTGTGTTCAATCCGGGACCTCCCCTAAAAACATATCAAGACAATTCAGCATGGGCACGTTCCACTATCACCTTGCATTCCTCAATTTCGGCGCCGGAAACAATAGATTCCTTTTTCTCATTTTTCATAAAGTAGATTAAAAATTCAATATTTCCTTCCGGTCCGGTAACTGGTGAAAAATCAAGGCCTCTTACCGACCAACCCAAGGCAGCGACGAGCATGGCTATATTTTGCATTACTTCAAAATGAACCTTGGGATCGCGGACGACCCCTTTTTTACCGACTTTTTCCCGGCCGGCCTCAAACTGTGGTTTAATTAACGCCACCCCGGCGGCTTCCGGAAGAATCAATTCGTTGACTTTCGGCAGCACTTTGGCAAGCGAGATAAACGAAACATCTATTGTGGTAAAATCCGGCGGTTCAGTGAGAATATCACTTGAAAGGTAGCGAATATTTGTCCGTTCAAGGACAACCACCCGCGGATCATTTCTCAACGACCAGGCCAGCTGGCCATAGCCGACATCCACAGAGTAAACCAGTCTCGCTCCGTGCTTAAGCGCACAGTCGGTAAAACCACCCGTGGAGGCGCCGACATCAAGCACCACTTTCCCGCTCAAATCAAGGTGGAAAGCATTTATTGCCTTTTCTAATTTAAGCCCGCCGCGGCTAACGTAAGGAGCCGCTTCACCGCGCACCTCAACTTTGGCCTCCCGGTTAACCGTCCGGCCGGGTTTGTCCACCAGTTCGTCGTCCACAAAAACAAGGCCGGCCATAACAGCTGCGCGCGCTTTCTCACGGCTGGCAAAAAAGCCGCCCTCCACCAACCTGACATCCAACCTTTGCTTTTTCGGCAACAAGCTGATAACCTCCGCGCCGTTTTAATCAAAAACCAACTTGAGCTTTTTTGTCACTTTTCTCGGCACGCATTGACCCGCGATAAAATTGACTGCTTGTTGCACAGTAAGGCCATACTTCTCCATTAAAAGTGAATGACTGCCGTGCTCAATAAAGCAGTCGGGAATACCGAAACGGTGCACCATGACTTCTTTTTTCCCTTTTGATGACAATAATTCCAGAACGGCGCTGCCGAAGCCGTTTTTAACAACATGTTCCTCAAAGGTAAAAACCTTACCTGTAATTGTAGCATATTTAAGGATGAGTTCCTCGTCAAGGGGTTTAATAAAACGAGCGTTTATTACTGTCGCCTCAATGCCCATTCCGGAAAGGACCCCGGCCGCCTCTTCAGCCTTGCCGACCATGCTCCCCACCGCCAGTAAAGTGAGGTCTGCCCCTTCTCTGAGCACTTCAGCCTTACCGATAGGCAGTAATTTCAGCTCATCTTCTATTTCACAGCCGACTCCCGCTCCCCGTGGGTAACGAATAGCCACCGGCCCATGGCATTTTAACGCTGTGGCAAGCATATGCTGCAGCTCATTTTCATTTGCGGGTGCCATCACGATCATATTGGGCATAGACCCAAGGTAAGACAAGTCAAAAAGCCCATGATGAGTGGGGCCATCCTCCCCGACAATACCAGCCCGGTCAATAGCAAAAACCACCGGCAGGTTTTGCAGACAAATATCATGCAGGATCTGATCATAAGCGCGTTGGAGGAAAGTTGAGTATATTGCCACAACAGGATGATATCCCCCGGAAGCAAGCCCGGCCGCCAGGGTAACCCCATGCTGTTCGGCAATACCCACGTCAAAGAAACGTTCCGGAAAAAGCCGCGCGAATTTTGTCAAACCCGTGCCGCCCGACATGGCGGCTGTGATTGCCAGAACGTTCCGCTCGCTGCCGGCAAGCTTCACCATAGTTCTGCCGAACACTTCGGTGTATGAAAGCGGGGCGTTTTTTTTCTTAACCTCTCCACTAGCAACATCAAACGGGCCAACTCCGTGAAACTTGTCCGGATTATCTTCAGCCGGCTTGTAGCCCTTGCCTTTCTTTGTCAACATATGAATCAAGACCGGCCCCTTGATAGACTTGGCTCGTTGCAGGACGCCGGTGACCGCCTTGATGTCGTGTCCGTCTACAGGCCCCAGGTAAATAAAACCCAGTTCTTCAAAAAACATGCCGGGCACCACCAGGTATTTCAAGCTGTCTTTTAGCTTCTCAATCAGCCGCAACAGGGTTGGACCCGCCGGCAGTTTGCGCAAGATTTGCTCAATTTCTTCCTTGCCCCTTGAATACATCGGATCGGTGCGCAGGCGGTTAAGATAGCCGGACAAAGCCCCCACGTTCTGGGCAATGGACATTTCATTATCATTTAAAACCACGATCAAGTCTTTTTTCATATGACCGGCGTGGTTAAGCGCCTCAAAGGCCATCCCGCCGGTCATGGCGCCATCGCCGATAATTGCGACTACAGAATAATTGTCTCCTTTTAAATCCCGCGCGACAGCCATGCCGAGGGCGGCGGAAATAGATGTACTGCTGTGCCCTGTACCAAACACATCATGCTTGCTTTCAGCGGGGCGGGGAAAACCGCTGATACCTCCAATTTGACGCAAAGTGCCAAACTCCTTATAACGTCCCGTAAGCAGTTTATGAGCATAGCTCTGGTGTCCCACATCCCAGATAATCTTATCCACGGGAGAGTTGAAAACATAATGAAGAGCCAGTGTTAGTTCCACCACCCCTAAACTAGGTGAAAGGTGTCCCCCATTCTTCGCGACAGTATTAATTATTTCCTGACGTATTTCCCCGGCTAACTCCTGCAGTTGGGCAAAATTCAGCGAGCGAATCACATATGGGGAATGAACTTTTTTTAAAAGTCTACTCACTGCTTACCCACCTTTTGCTTATTCTTCGGCACCTTTTGTTTTTGAAAAAAGTTATAACCGGTGACACTTTCAATTTTCGCCAGGACAGTACCGACAAAAAAAATAATTTCGTCAGGATGGCTGAGAGACACTTTTTTCCCCGCAGCCTTACCGGTAACAATCAAAACAGAAATAAGGGCGGTAAGCAGCACATTCAGCCAAAACTGATCGAACCGCGGTCCCACCCTCATGATTTGCACTACGATTGATATCCCCAACGCGCCGCTTACCGTGGTGGTTATATCACCGATAATATCATTTGCGATATTAGCTACTCTATCGGCATTTTTGATTAACAGCAGCCCTTGGGGCGCACCTTTAACACGTTTAGCTGCCTTTGCGTTGAAAGGAGCGTGAGAGGCGGCTGTCACAGCCGTACCCACAAGATCGGCCAGAATGTTTATTGTAATGATGATAATCAAAAAAACAAAAGACAAAATCAGGTTATTCAATTTAGACGCAAATATTTCTGAAAACAAGGTAAATATGATTGCGATTATAAACGAGCCTATACCGACCAGGAAAATATATCTACCGGAAACAGTAGATTTATTATTACCCAAAAATGTCACCTCATACTGCGACAGTTGGCATATCTATTTTGCACTACTCAGGGGCCAGTAATCAGTAGTCAGGAGTCAGAATAAGAAAACTGTTTATTGTCTCGAACTATTCTGAATTCTGACTCCTGAATTCTGAATGCCAGAATAGTAACAAATAGAAACTTATATCATGTAAAGTATACTATGCCACAAGTTATTACGTAATATATGTAAGATAAGTGACAGCAGACCGGGTAAATATTGTGGCTTAGGTCTAGCAGGTTTTCCCAAACAGCTACCGGCTGTCGCCAAACCGGCGGTTTCCCTTTACAACTGTTTCCGTCCGTCACCGTACCGGGGCTAGATTACCACTTAGTCCACACTGCAATCCCCAATCTGCCCCGGAATTCCGGACAGCCTAGGAGTTTTCCTCGACAGAATTTACCTTTTTTAGCCTCTTTTGCAATAAAGGTTTCAATCATCAAACCAACCGTGCACGGGCCCATGTCAGCCGGTTTGTAAAAATGCTGAAATCCACCCTTACCACTCAAGGCAGGCTACACTGCACGCAGCTTCGACCACATGCAGGTTTAAATCCCAAGCCATAGTCTACCAACCGCGCCAAGGCGGTACAGCTTCCCACATACTTGGGTCTCCACGGAGGCAGGGTCAACGCCCGCATGCCGTTGCGGGTCGCCCAACCACCTTAACTCCCAGTACCAGCCCCCGACTGGGCGTCAGCAGCCAGCACCAGGAACTTCATCGTTGTGCCCTTGACGGATTTTTAGGCCCGCCTTCAAAAAGGTGCATCTGACTAGAATACTGTATCACTTACCGATAAATATTTTCACTTTGTAATTATAACAAAACATCTATTTTCTTTCAAATGCCGGTTTTTCTCTGTTTTCGCTGTTTAATTGGTTATTAGCCTAAAAAATAATAACCGCCATATCGCAAATCTGTATAGTAGCGGTGTGTTCCTGTAGATAATATTTTCACTTATTGAACTGCCCGGACTAAAAGCATAATTTAGTAATCCCGGTCGATGATATAATGTACGAGCATCTTTAAAAAATCCGCCTCTTCCCCAAAACAATCCAGAGCCGATAAAGCTCTTCCCGCGGCCTGACGCGCTTTTGCCCTCGCTTCTTCCATACCAAAAAGCGAAGGGTAAGTGACTTTCTTGTTCTTGACATCGCTTCCCACCGGTTTGCCTATCTTTGCCGCGTCACCTTCAACATCAAGAATGTCGTCAATTATTTGAAAAGCAAGGCCTAAATTATCCGCATAGCATGTAAGACTATTTAATTTTTCCTCTTCCGCCCCGGCCAGGATAGCCCCCGCCCGAACTGCCGCGCGATAAAGGGCGCCTGTTTTGTGACTATGAATGTATTCAAGCGTGCGTTCATTGATATCCTCTCCCGCGGAAAACGTATCGACAACCTGTCCTCCAATCATGCCGAATGTTCCTGCCGCGAGAGCAATCTCATCAATAACTTTTACAACATCATCCGTATTTTGGGCGCGAACGTTCGCTAACATGGAAAATGCCAGAGTTAATAGGGCGTCGCCCGCTAAAATCGCTACAGCGTCCCCGTATACCTTGTGGTTCGCCGGTTTACCCCGGCGATAATCATCATTGTCCATGGCAGGCAAGTCATCGTGAATCAGTGAGTAGGCATGAATCATTTCAAGAGCGCAGGCCGCGGGCATTACATCCGCGGCTTTCCCCCCCACTGCTTCAGCCACTGCTATTACCATGACGGGTCTGAGCCGTTTGCCTCCACCCATGACGCTATACCGCATAGCCTGGTGAATCAAAGGCGGATAGGCGTTGGACGGCGGCAGGTGATGTTCAAGCGCCTCTTCAACAATAGCACTATACTTCTCCAATGTTTCTTCAAAATTCATTTTTTTGACCCCCTACCGCCAAGGGCAACGCGTCAATTTCCTTAACGTTTATTTCATCTTTTTCGTTAGCGGTTAATATGGCAATACGTTGCTCTGCCGCCGCCAGGTATTCATTACAGACACGGGTAAGTCCGATTCCCTCCGTAAACATCTCCAGCGCTTTCTCCAGCGGCAACCGGCTGTCTTCCAATTCCCGCACCAGTGCTTCCAAACGCGCTATGGCTTCTTCGAAAGATATTTTTTTACCTCCAGCGGTGTTTTCCACAACCATAAATGTCCTCCTTACCGTACCTCTTAAGACTCTTTAATCCGCGCCCGCACCGCGGCCACGGCCTCATCCTTCAGCCGCCCGGCCGCGGCAGCCATCGCCTCTTTTTCCTCAATAACCCTTTTTACATAATCCTGATCTTCGATCATGGCGGCATTAATTTCAGCACTCAAAAGCACGCCGTTGACAGCGGCGTCAAATATAACGGCGGCCACCCCGGCGTCGCTGATGGCTGTTTTGTTTCCCATGCCGGAGAGCCGCGCGGTGATCCGCAGCGCTTCCAGACAAACACGGGCTATGTCCAAAGGAGTTTCCGTGGCTTTTACTAAAGCTTTCTGCATAGCTTCTTCACGTGTTGCTTTTTCAGCATCGGTTTCCTTGGGCATCCGAAAAGCCCTCATATAATTGTTAAACTCCGCCATGTCCCTGTCTACCAGTTCTTCCAGTCTTCTCATCAAATTATCGGCGGTGCTGATAATTTCATTGACCTGCGGTTCAACCTCCCGGTACTTCTTTTTCCCCGTGGTCAGATTGCAGACCATAGCGGTCATAGCCAGGCCGAAACACGCCACTATGGCGGAAACACTGCCGCCACCCGGCGCAGGGGAACTGGAGGCAGAAAGTTCTATTACTTCCCGCAAGGTTTTATCAAATAAAGCGCTCACAGGCGACATCTCCTTTTTTAAAGAGTTGGCAGGGGGAGATGGCAGGGGGACGGTTCTTCTGACAACTTATTAAATGTTTCCTGAGCGGTCCAGGAGAACCGTCCCCTCTGTCTTCCCCTGTCCTGCGCACTATTTCTTCTGAAGTTTGATTGCTTTAAGCAGGTTTCTCTGCACCAAAACGGTGGTAAGACTGCCGACCCCGCCTGGGACTGGTGAAACCGCGCCGGCAACCTTTTGCACATTTTCATAGTCAACGTCCCCGCAAATGCCTTCCGCCGTTTCATTTATACCGGCGTCTATCACTACGGCGCCGGGTTTGATCAAGTCGGCTGTAATCATCTTGGCCTTGCCCACGGCGGTGATCAGTATGTCCGCCTGTCTGGTGTGCCGGCCAAGGTCGCTGGTTTTAGTGTGGCAGACAGTCACCGTAGCGTTTTGGTTCAGCATCATAAAAACCAGCGGTTTACCCACTGTTTCGCCACGGCCTACCAGAACGGCATGCTTACTCTCTATTTCTATTCCGCCGCGCTGCATGATTTCAATACAACTTTGCGGTGTGGCCGGAAAAAGCCCGTCGCTATTACTGACGAGATAACCCCGGTTGACGGGATGCACCCCGTCAATGTCTTTAAGCGGCGATACCGCTTCTAAAACTCTTTGTTTGTTTATTCCCTCGGGCAAAGGCAATTCAATGATAATTCCATGCACATTTTCATCTTTATTCAACTTACCGATTAAGAACATCAATTCATCTTCAGGAATTCCACCCGGCAAGTTGAAGAGCTCGTAGCTGATGCCGGCGTTAAGGCAGGCTTTTTCCTTGGAGCGGGCGTAAATGACTGACGCCGGGTCATCACCAGCCAGGATAACAGCCAGTTTAGGCACAATTCCCCTTGCGCGCAGTTGCCCAACTTCTTTTTTTATTTCCGCTCTGATTAATCCAGCAATTTTTTTACCGTCGAGAATAATTGCCATTTTATTACCTGTGCGCTTTCTTTATTTTATTGTAACCTTTTTTCCTCCACAGCACACTGCAACAACCCCTTGTACAAGCGCACAACCAGCTTGTCGCCTTCGTCCACTTCTTTAATGTCGCTAATGACGCGCCTGCCGTCCGGTGTGGTACAAATACTATATCCCCTGGCCAGAGTGGCCAGCGGACTCAAGGTGTTTAGCCGGGCGGCGAGCGCCGCGAGGCGGCCGCCCTCGCTTTCGACCACGCTGCACACGCTTTGGGTCAGGCGGTGGGTGAGGAAGTCAACTGATTGCTGCCTGGCGCCGCAAAAAGTTTCCACCGGCCGCGCCAAAGTCCTGCCGGACAGACAATAATCCAGACGCCGTCTTCCTTCATTTATTTTTTGCTCAACAGCGCGCTTAAGCCTGTCCGCAATTGTTTGGACATAACGCTCCATTTCCCTTTTATTGGGAACAGCCATTTCCGCGGCGGCCGAAGGAGTGGCGGCGCGGGCGTCAGCCACAAAGTCGGATATGGTAAAGTCAGTTTCATGTCCCACCGCCGATATGACGGGGATTTCGGAGTAATAAATACAACGGGCGACAACTTCCGTGTTAAAAGCCCACAAGTCCTCAATAGACCCGCCGCCCCGGCCGATAATAATCAATTCAACCCCGCCGAGCTTGTTTAACAGCTGGATCCCCCGCGCCACCGCGAGAGGCGCGCCTTCGCCCTGCACCAGCACCGGGACCAGAATAACCTCCAGGCCGGGCCAGCGGCGCCGAATTATTTCCACCATGTCACGTACCGCCGCACCGGCCAGGGAAGTGACAATACCGATCCGGCGGGGCAGCAGCGGCAAATTTTTTTTATGTTTTGGGTCAAATAACCCTTCCCGCTGCAGTCTGTCTTTCAGCTGTTCAAAAGCCAAATACAACGCGCCGGTTCCGTCCGGTTCCATCTCATCAGCGTAAAGCTGGTATACGCCGTCCCTTTCATAAACTGAAACGTAGCCGCGTACCAGCACGGCCATGCCGTTTTCCGGCCGGAAAGGCACGGCGCGGCTGCGGGAGCGAAACATGACCACTTTCAGACAGCTTGACTCATCCTTCAAGGTAAAGTAATAGTGTCCGGATGAAGCAGGCTTAAAGTTGGATATTTCCCCTTTTACACAGATATTAGCCAGCAGGTAATCGTTTTCAAACATTGTTTTGATTTGCCTGGTCAATTCCCGGACACTTAGCACACGCACCGCTCTTAACTCCTAATAATAATAATGAAAGCAACCGGGCCACCGCGCTGAAAATAGCAGCAGCGCCTTTAGCCCGGCTAAAACGACCTGTTCTATTTTAATAATGCCATATGTTATTATTCTATAATGAGAATACAATCCCTGCAACCGATTAATAAAATACAAATTCAAAAGAGCAGTTGTTCAATAAAAACAACCACTCTTTCTAAGACTCAATATTATTTTGGTATATTTCCGGTTTTTCCACAACACGCCCCAGGATGCCGTTGATAAATTTTCCTGACTCTTCGCTGCCGAATGCTTTGCCTAATTCTATGGCTTCATTCACAGAAACGTTATCCGGTATGTCCTTACAGTACAGTATTTCAAAAAGCGCCAGGCGCATTATATTTCTATCGACGCTTGCCATCCTCTTTATATTCCAGTCTTTGCTTAGGCCTGCGATAACCTGGTCAATAGACCTCAAGTTGGCCAATGTTCCGTTAACAAGCTGCCGGGCGAATTCTTCATTTTTCTTTAATCTGCCCAGACTTCCGTCCACTTTATTAAAAGCTTCGCTTGGCTCAATATTGCCAAGATCTATTTGGAACAGGACCTGAAGCGCCCTTTCTCTGGCCTGTCTCCTGCTCATCAAATTCCTCCTCGTAGCAATTTACGCGCAAAAATAACGTATCCAGCGCCCTAGACGGCAACCATTACTCCGGCCCGAATACACTGCAAGCTATCGTTCCCGAAAAATCCTTGATATAAATTCCCGAAAATCAATTTTTTCATCAAGGCGCTTGCCCAAATAGTAGCCGGCCACAGCGCAAGCAACAACAAACAAAGCTTTAAAAAGGCCGTACTTGATAGCAAACCAGCCAAAAATCAAACCCAATAAAACACCTGCCGCCTTGCCCAAGTGTTTATCCAAAATTTCTTGGATTATGCCCAACCCGCTCCCTCTCTTCTCCGGCAATATTACTCGACTCTCGGCTTGTGCGCCGATATATCTTCAATAGAAACTTTAACTGTGCTGACAGCAATACCCGTTACTTCAAAAACTTTTTCTTTTACCAGGGTCTGTATTTTCTCGGAAACTTCCGGAATATTGATGTCGGGAGTCACCACGGCGCGCAGTTGGATCCCGACCCCCTGCGAGACTGCTACTACCCTGGGTTTCACCTCTTTTACCCCGTTAACCTGAGATACTACTTTTACAGTAAGATTTTCTATCGCTTTTATGGACACACGAATCTGACCAGCAGCACTTTCTGTGAGCAACACGTACCTGCCAACTCTGTCGGATCTGCTTACACCTATCCAAAACAATCTGGCACCGGCAAGTATCAATATTGCCATAAGTGTCCAAAAAACCTCCGGCTGGCCGGGATAAAAAAGATCTCTGAGCAGGAACTGTGGTGTTGTCCAGCCCAGCATCACCGCTGAAAAAAGTACGAAAATCGCTGTTAAAAAGAAAGTGTATACTGCCAGTAAAGCACGGTCAAAAGGCCTCACCGGATATACCCCCTTAAAAAGCAGCCCCCCTCTTTCTGGGGGCTGCGTAGTTTATCTTACTCTATGTTCCTCTTCTTTCATTTCAGAAGTAAAAGCAACACCTTGAACATTGACATTAACTTCCACAACAACCAGCCCGGTCATTCGCTCAACGGCATTTTTAACGCTGCCCTGGATACTTGCGGCAATATCCGGAATTCGCACACCGTAATCCACAATTACGAAAATATCTATAGCCGCCTCTTTCTCCCCGACCTCTACCTTAATACCCTTTGAAAAGTTCTTCTTTCCGAGCAGTTCCGCGATACCACCCGCAAGGCCGCCGCTCATGCCGGCCACGCCTTTAATTTCGATAGCCGCCAATCCGGCAATAACTTTAACAACTTCATCCGCTATTCTTATTGCGCCATACCTGGTTTGTTCCTCCCGGACTACTCCCGAGGCATCCACCTTTATTCCCCCCAGTCACACCAAAAACAATTAAAATTCCACATTTTTTATTATAGCAAAGATGGTAAATTAACGCAAACCAGATTATTTGCAGGGAAAATAATTTTAGATAAATATATACGGTCAGAGTTTAGCGATAATGACAATGCTGCTGGAGTCAACGCCTGTCCCACGCGCAATCAGTTCCCCCAGCTGCATCGTTTCTTCGTGGTTTAAGCTGTCTGCCGCCACGACCGCCGTCACAGACTTATCATCAATTAATACTGCCGCGTCATCGTATCCTTTTGCCTTAATCAAGTTTTCCATTTCAACTTCTTTTTCCATACGGCTGCTGATGTTTAACAGGTTATCCTGTGCTTTTTGCCTGGTCTCGCTGGAAGAATTGGCATTATTAATCACCTCGCGAAGCCACTCTACCCGCTGGCCTCTGGTGCGTTCTCTTTCCAGCCGGTATTCCACATAGAAATTGGCATCGCTCTTGGTGGCGGTCTCTTCCATCAAATCACCGGCAATCCTCCCGTCCGGCGCTGTCCTGTCATTGTTAATAAGCACTTCTCCGGCAGTGGGAATATTTACTTGCATACCGGGAACGTCTGTTTTCTCCTTGACAGCGCCATGCTTAAATAATAGCAGCAGAACAACGCCGATTATACTCAAGACAGCGAGCGACAATACTCTTCTACTGATAATAAGTGTTTTCATCATTCTCTCCTTTCCCTTGGCAATACGAGTATCTTTTGAGGTTCGATACCCATGGCCACCTTCGTCGCCTGAAAAAGCATCGCCTTCACTTCGGCGTTATCCGCACCTTCCGCAACAACCAAGACACCGGCCACATGAGGGGCCACCTCCCGTTCCACAACCGGTTGTTCTCCCTGTCCGTTGCGGTTCATCACCAGTTGGCCGCTGTTATTGTCCTCAGTTGTAAGCCGTGTTCCCCCCGACTGATCACGCTCTTGAACTGTTTTCTTGCCCGTGGTAGTATTGACCGCATATTCAGACTGGGTTGTGTCCGACAGCCGCACGGACACCTCAACTTCTCCGGCTCCTTCAACTTTCTTAAGCATCTCGCAAAGCTTTTTGCTTAAGAGTTCTTCTTCTCTCGACATGCCGCTTATCACCTGTTCTTGAGCTTGTTTATTAGAAACTTCCGCATTCGGTATTTGTTTTTGGTTTGATTTTGTCCCGTCAACCGCGGAGAAGACAAGCATCAGCACTCCAATCACAGCCAGTCCCGCCAGCCAGAGGTTGCGCTTGTTTTGCCATCTTGAGCCACCTCCCCCCTGTCCACCGAAACCAAAGAATTCAAGCAGCTTGTTCAAATAGGCACCTCCACTCATATGCATTGCAGATAACTATTACTTTTTGTTCAATTCCGAGATCTGACATCTGACTTCCGACGACTGTTTTCAACGGTACACGCAGTCAACTTGTTCTTGCTTTAAATTATAAAAATTGGCAACTGTCTTGATCAGTCCGGCTGCTGCTTCATCAGGAGGCCCCGGTTCAGCCTCTACCGGCTCTTTTTGCTCAGCCTTTTGCCCGACACGCACAGTTACCGGCTCAATAATTGAGGCATTGTCTTTGCCATTTTGTTTGTCAAATTTGCCAGGTTCTTTTTCCACAAACAGAACTATTCTGTTTATTTGCCCATAGTTTGCTCCTTCTTTTTCCGAATTCACCATTACCTCCGCATCCACCACTGGTAATTCCTTGTTAATATTGGCAATGGCCATTACCTGATTGGCAAGTCCGCGCTTGTATTGTTCAATCGCTTTTTGCTCCTGCTCGCTGGATATTTTTTTCCCAGACTCCATGATCATGGAAAGACGTTCATCCGTCATTTTTTCAGTTAGCGAAGGCAAGTCACTGGAATAGTCCCGGTGCATCAGATCACCCGCCGCCTGAATTACTGCTACGATAATCAGGAGCCCCATGACCATTTTTACATACCTGCGCATTTCTCCGGCAGGTAGAAGCATTTCGAGAAATACTGCTAAGATTACTATGATAATCAAATTTTGGATAAGTGAACGTATTACCTCCACCCGACCACTCCTAACTGTTCACCTGAGCATGACGGTAATGTTCGCCACACCGACAATAATTGTGATGACAAAGAAAAACAGCAGGCCTACTGTCGCCACCGCAGCGAAAATCAAGAGTAAATTATTGCCAAGACCATTTAAACAGTTGACCATTTGTCCGTCTCCAATCGGCTGAATCAATGCTCCGGCAAGTTTATAAATAAAAGCGAGCGTTATAATCTTTAATAAAGGAATAAGCATTATTGCGCTAATTACCACCACCCCGGCTATGCCAACAGCGTTTTTTATTAACAAAGACGAACTGACCACGGCGGCAAGAGCGTCGGAGAGCACTCCGCCCACTACAGGCACAAAGGCGTCCACCCCAAATTTAGCCGTTTTAAAAGTAACAGAATCACCAACAGCGCCGGCCACGCCCTGAATAGTCAGAACCCCCAAAAAAATCGTGGAGAATATTCCCATTAAGCCCATGGCTACCCCTTTTAACAAGTCGGCCAGGTTTGAAACCTTGAATTTTTCCGATAAATTGTTGACAATCCCCAGAATTGCCACGAAAAAGAGCAACGGTAAAATTATATTTTTTATTAAGGTGCTAAAAACACCCACCGTGGTCAAAATAACGGGGCTAAAAACCGCGGCGGAAGCCACACCCCCTACGGCAACCAGGAGAGTCAATAAAACCGGCAGGAGCGCCTGCATAAACAACACCATATTTTCTACAACTTCCTTGCCGGCGTTGACTGCCAGGGAAAAGGAACCGATAGCGATGGTAGTTAATGCCAGATAAGTAACTGAATAAGTCAATTGAGCGGCGGTGCCTTTTTCAAAAGATGCCATTAAATTTTGCAGAATAGCGCAAATTACCGCGAGGATTACCAGCTTTCCCAAGAGGTCGAAGTTCGCTACCACTTCCTTGAAAAGCTGCCGGATTAAATTCTTAAAGATTTCCGCCGGTTTCCAATCCAGTTCTCCTTTCACCAGCTTAATTACCATGTCTTTAAAATCGAAGGCGGGAATCGACCCCTTGATTTCCGTATCAAGCTTTTCAACATATTGTTGCACTTCCGCCAGGTTTAAGGATGATATTTGTCCTTCCGGTGTTATAACCGCGGGCTGCTCCCCCCATACAGGCGCCGGAACCAGTAAAAGAACAGCAAAAAACAACGTAAAAAAAATATTAGGCAATATCCCACCGCCTCACGGTACAAGTTTTAAAAGCATCTGAAGCACAGCTACGATCATTGGTACTGCAAGCACCATAATCATTATCTTAGCGGCAAATTCAATCTTGGTGGCAACTGCGCTCTCACCAGCATCCCGGCTGATTTGAGCCCCGAATTCAGCAATATAAGCAATTCCAATAATTTTTAGAATGGTACCCAAGTAAACCATGTTGATTTCCGCTCTAGCCGTCAAATCCATGATTACATCCATAATCGAACCGATTTTACCTAATACCAGAAGGAAAATGATAATGCCGGCCACTAAGCTTAAGAGTACCCCCAATTCCGGCCGCTGACTTTTCACTACCACGATCAGGACAGTGGCAATAAGACCGATGGCAACTATTTGCATAATGTCCATGTCTTGCTCTCCCGTACACTTTCTCAAACTGACGCCCCTAAAATAGTTTAAAAACAGATTTCACCTGGTCGAATAAATTGGCGAGCAGTTGGATGACCCACATGAAAACAATGGCCAACCCCGCTAAAGTGACTAGATGACCTTGTTCTTCCTTTCCGGCGTGTTTTAAAATAGCGTTTAAAACAGCCACCAGAATACCCACCCCGGCAATTTTAAAAATCAGATCTATACTGCTTCCCATATATTGACCTCCGATCTATAATTACCTCAACATTTCTAAAAATCATTTAGAAATTACTAGAATAAAGAATGGTTTATCCTTACTATGTATCCTGACTCCTGAATACCTAATTATCCCCCTTCTCAATAAAGGAGCAACACGACCAGGAGTCCTCCCAGAAAACCAAGATAACTCCAAAGCTTGACATTCCTTGCCGCCTCCTCTTCCGCGGCTAAAGTCTCCGCACTGATTTGTTCCATAGCCAGCCGCAGGTGTTTTATCTGATCCTCCCTGTCGGAAATACCCAGGGAACCTCCAAGATTGCGCAGGATGGATAAGTCACCTGACTTTAGCGCGGTACCCGGATAATATTTCTCAAGGGCCTTATCCCAGGCTTCTGAGGCGGTAACACCGGACATGTTGGAAAGTTCCGCCGCCGCCCCACTGAATAAAGTGGCAGAGGTTTTATCGCAACGGCCGGATACTTGCATAAAAGCATCCGGTAAACAAGTTGCGCTGTATGCAATTTCCGTTTCAAGTATCTGAAGTGCTGAACGGAGCGAGCGCAATTCCTTCGGCCTGCGGGCGTAATTTCCCGCCATGGCTAGCCCGCTGAGGCCGCTGGCCGCTATCACCATCACTGCTCCAATCAGTTTCAGCATTTTTTCACCCCCAGTGACCGCATGGTTCTGCCGTCGATTATTTCTTCTATTGTTCCCACCCCCCGGGAGCGGCCAAGTATGACAAAACGCTCGATTATTTTTGAGCGGATTATCCTTCCCAGCGCCGGCCGCTCAGCCAGTTCGGCCAAATTTTTTCCGTGGGCGGTGGCTAAAACCTTCACCCCGGCATTCAATACTTCTTCCAACGCCCCAACATCTTCACCGCGTCCGATTTCATCAACAGCTATTACCCGCGGGCTCATTGAGCGCAAGAGCATCATCATGCCTTCTGCTTTAGGACACCCGTCCAGGACATCAGTCCTTAGTCCCACGTCCAGCTGCGGTACTCCCTTGTAACAGCCGGCAATTTCCGACCGCTCGTCCACCACGCCAAGAGTTAATCCTGAAAAACCAAGTTCCGGAACACCATTACTCAATTGCCTGATCAAGTCTCTAAGCATGGTTGTCTTACCGCAACAAGGCGGGGAAACCAAAACCGTATGGAAGATATCCCCACGGCTATTGTTCAACAGGTACGGGAGAAGACTGGAAGCTGCGCCGGTGACGGCCCTGGCTAGGCGAATATTGCACCCGGAAAGGTACTTCAATGTCCTGATTTTCCCGCCATCCAACACTGCTTTTCCCGTAATGCCGACACGGTGACCACCGGGTAGAGTAATAAACCCGTTTTTCAATTCTTCCTCAATTGCATAAAAAGACGAGTTGCTGATTAATTGGATTAATCTTTCCATGTCAATAGGTGCGACACAATACGCTTCTCCGGCTTCACGAGTAGGCCGCCCCTCAACAGTTAAGAAAATTTCATTGCCGGCTAACCCGAGGATTAAGGGTTTTCCCTGTCTAAACCGGATCTCTTCGATTTTATCAATAGCTGTGTGAGGCAACGCGGCAACCATGGACCGGATGTTGCCCGGCAAAACCGGTAAAATACCATCTAATGCCCCGGGGCCGCAATGTCTCGGGGTAAACTGATACAAGTCCGCGAAACTCAAAGTTTTGTCCCTCCTGAATAATTAATATTGAGTATTGCGGTAAAATATGCCAGTTCTTTTCAACACAAAAAAGCCGCTTAAACGACCATGGTTTAAAAAAACCAGTCACCCAAGCGGCATTATGCCATATATTGTGTAGTAGGTAAAATTATAACAGTATTTTGGAAGGACAATATATTATGAAAAAACAACCATCTGTTTCATACATCTGGCCGGAAACGTTTTTCGAACAATACCATTTATGGCTGCAAAACCAACAACCGGTCAAAGGAAACGCCCGTCCTGCCGGCAGCGCCAAAGAATATCAAAATTACGCGCCGGTTTTTATACCGGTTTATCCGTCATGTCCTTACATGGGTTCACCTTACACTTCCCTGCCGTTTTGCCCGGCGGATTTAAGCGGCGCCAACCCAAATGCCTGTCAGGCCGCTAACAATTGCTCCAGACAAACACCCGTTCTGCCCAACGCTTATATTTTATTCCTGATATTTATTTTAATCATGCTTGGTACAAGAAAAGAACAAATACTGGCGGTCATCCGTAAGATTTTTCAATAAAGATTTAAAGCGGCCAGCTTGTTGGCCGCCGCTTCAGGGCAAAATACGCAAAAACAATTCAAATATCTTCATCGCTTGCCGTTAATCTTTTCCCGTTCGTCTGTCCTTCAAGCATTTCAGGTTCTTCATCGACTTGATAATCTTCGTCGTTTACAAAAACCACTTCATCACAATTAGGACAGGTGATTTCCACTACATCTTTATCATTAGTTATACTGGAATCAAAATAGACTGTTTCACCACACCCGGGACACTCCACTTCGATATAATTTCCATTTCCGGCGCTCTGGCTTGCTCCATTATCCTCATACAATTCATCTTCCAGCTGATAAAGGTCCTCGTCGATTGTTTCCAAATAATCTTCAAGCTGTTCCTGTCCTTCTTCCAGATCACCGAATGAATCGGCGAATTCGTCCAAGACCTCAATAATTCCATGAAAAAGTTTGCCTTCTTTCGAGTCGGGGCTTAAGTCAAGCCCGCTTGACAATCCCTGCAGGTATGCTACTTTCGCTTTTAAATCATTCATTCAAATTATACCTCCTCTGGTTATATCCTTGACCGGCTTTAATAGTATGTCTATAACCAGGGGGGTTTAAACACGTCTATCAATTACGCCCGTTTAATATAGTTCCCTGTTCTGGTGTCAATCTGAAGTTTATCCCCCACATTAATAAAAAAAGGCACCTGGACTACAGCCCCGGTTTCCAGGGTGGCCGGTTTGGAACCGCCAGAGGCGGTGTCGCCCTTGATACCCGGACTTGTTTCAACCACCTCCAACTCAACGAAGTTCGGCAATTCCACACCGATGGACCTCTCCTGAAAAGTAAGAATATGAATATTCATATTCTCTTTCAGGTATTTTACGGCATCACCCAGTTGTTCGGTATTCATGGCCATCTGATCATAAGTCTCCATATCCATAAAATTATAGTCTTTTCCATCGTTATAAAGATACTGAACCTCACGCCGCTCAATCCTGGCCTTAGGTATTTTTTCCCCTGCGTTAAATGTTTTTTCGACAACGGCTCCAGTACGTATGTTTCTAAGTTTCGAACGTACAAAGGCAGCGCCTTTACCCGGCTTAACATGCTGGAACTCAATTACCTGGAAGACGTCTCCTTCCAGTTCAATAGTTAGTCCTGTTTTAAAATCGTTGGTTGATATCACTGCTCCCGCCTCCTGGCAATTTTTATGATAAACTAAAAAGGTTGATCAGATTAATAAGCCTATCCTTGGGGGTCCTGGTTAAAACCTCACAGTCGGACTCCCCGACCACGACCGTGTCTTCAATCCTCACTCCACCCCAGTCCGGAAGGTAGATACCCGGTTCAACCGTTACTGTCATACCTTGTCGCAACACAGTATCATCTTTCATGGACAGTCTGGGGTTTTCGTGTATATTCAGGCCAAGCCCGTGCCCGGTGCCGTGACCGAATCGTTCACCATAGCCTTTGCCGGTAATAATGTCACGGGCTATTTTGTCAACATCCGACGCCCGTACGCCGCTGCGAATCGCTTCTATTGCCCGCATCTGGGCTTCGAGTACGATATAATATATTTCCTGCTGTTTTGGACTTGGCTCTCCTAAAACAACAGTTCTGGTAATATCGGAATGGTAGCCATGGTAGAGCGCCCCAAAATCCAAGGTAACCAGCTCCCCCTGCTGCAACCTCCTGGTGGAAGCTACTCCATGCGGAAGCGCCGACCGGGGACCGGAAGCGACAATGAATTGAAAAGCCACACCATCCGCCCCCATACACCTCATTGAATACTCCAGCTGCAGAGCCACCTCACGCTCGGACACGCCCGGTTTAATCATGGGCAACACCTTTGCAAAAGCCAGATCAGCCAGGCGGACGGCCTCCTCAATATTTTTAATCTCATCATCGTCTTTAGCCATCCTGAGTTTCTCCACCAGTCCACTTGTCTCTTTTATTTCAACGCTAACTAATTTATCCTTTAACATGAGAAACTGGTTGTGGACCAGATGGTCCCCTTCACAACCCAGACCGGAAACGCTATTCGCCGTCAAAATCGAAGCAAGCGCCTCAGCGTAAGAATCATTTACCTCTATTATTGTCAATCCCGGGCTTTCATGCTTCGCCTGTTCCAAATAGCGAAAATCAGTGAGCAGGAAAGTATTGTCCCGGCATACTAATAGAGCGCCGGCTGTTCCGGTAAAACCGCTCAGGTAGTAACGGTTTTCCGGATTAGTCACATAAAGCGCCTCAACTTGAGCGGCATCCATCAGTTTTTGTAATTCATTAATCCTTGCCTGCATTTTTACTTGCACGCTTCTCCTCCAATAAACCGACTAATGCCCGCAAAGCCAACAGGTAACTGCTTGCGCCAAGCCCGCTGATTTGTCCCGCGGCAACCGGCGCTATCACGGAATGCTGCCGAAAATCCTCGCGCGCGTATATATTAGATAGATGGACTTCGATAGTAGGAATGCCAACAGCCGCCACTGCATCGCGCAGGGCGTAGCTATAATGGGTAAACGCACCCGGGTTGAAGATAACCGCGTCAACTTCCGCTGCGGCGCGATGGAGCAAATCGATCAAGTCGCCTTCGTGATTTGATTGGCGACAGCTAATTTCAACGCCTAATTCGGCGGCCAATACCGATAAATTATTGTTAATCTCTTCCAAACTCAAGGAACCGTATATTCCCGGTTCACGCTTCCCGAGCATGTTTAAATTCGGACCGTTCAGCACCAATATTTTCAATAATAACACCTCTTACCGGCTGGAAACATTCTACCATAGAACGTCTATTAATTCAAAAGAGAAGTTTGCTTTGACATGCTGTTTACCACATGCCGTCATTTCACATGAGTAAAATTGGAGCATTGTTCAAGTAAAACAAGAGCTTCCCACAGCAAGCTCTTGTTTTACTTGTTCATGTAGTATAATTCAATGTCAGTTATAATATCCCTTTTAACGAAACTAAGAATTTACAGCACACATGGATTTAAATATCTATTTCCGCTTTACAACAATGCTGTCCCCGGCATTTTAGTGTACAAAAGGCGCTGTCAGAGCAAATAAATGACGGGCGGAAATTGGAGCCAGATCTTGTACTGAAGCCTCCACAATTAAACTGGGGTCCAGGATGGCAAGAATAGCCACCCTCTCCCCTGTAGTCTGATTCGTATAAAACCCGATAATACAAAACTGCATGTCCTCACCGTATATTTTCCTGGTTACTATATCCCCGATCCTCATCTGCGATACCCCCTGTGAAATCGGCGAAAAACAAAAAAGCTGAACAATAATGATGTTTTTTCTAATAGCATATGCAGTGAGAAAAGGAGTTGTGTTTCAACTGCCACGCCTAACCGACCATAATCTTTTCCTCAGGGTAACGCAGGGGAGTGCTACGCTGTTTATTGGCCAAGGCAAAAATTACAGTCAGGAGGCCCACCCTGCCTAAAAACATAGTCAGCATGATAATAATACGTCCGGCTGAGGTAAGCTCAGGAGTAAGCCCCATAGACAGTCCAACCGTGCCGAAAGCTGAAGTGGCCTCGAACAATACTGCCAGAAAATCCGCATTCTCAGTTATAGACAACAGTAAAGAAACTGACGCAACCAGGATAGTGGCCAGCAGAATAATGGCAACCGACTTGTAAATCTGCTCCGGTCCAATCCGCCGTTGAAATACTTCAGCGTTTTCCTTTCCTTTAGCCATTGACCAGACAGCAATGGCCAGGGCTCCTATGGTGGTGGTTTTCACGCCCCCTCCGGTGGAACCCGGCGAGGCACCGATAAACATCAGAATTACGATAAAAAACTGCGTGGCTGAACGCAACGCACCCATATCAAGGGTGTTGTATCCCGCCGTCCGGGGCGTAACCGCCTGGAAATAAGCGGCTAAAGCCTTGCCAGCCGGACTTAGCGTTTTTAAAGTATTATCCATTTCCAGAAAGTATATTATCAGTGTCCCTGTTACTAATAAAAGCCCGGTAACCGATAAAGTCATCTTCGTATGCAGGGACAAATGTCTAAAATCTTTGTTGTGCCGCAAAACGTCGACTATGACACTAAAACCGATACCGCCTAAGATGATCAAAGTTGTAATGCATAGATTTACCGTGATATCTCCAGTATAACCGGTCAGGCTCTTAAAACCGCCGAACAGATCGAAACCAGCATTGTTAAAAGACGAAATAGAGTGAAATAAACCGAACCAGAGCCCCTTTCGCCACCCCAGGTCAGTCGACCAGCGGATGGCCAGCAGAATAGCGAAGACAAACTCGGTGGTAAAAGTAAAAAGGAGCACGTATTTGGCTAATCTCACTATACCGGCTATATTGGTCTGATTCAACGATTCCTGGATAATCAGCCTTTGCCTGAGGCCAATCCGGCGGCCCATCAACATGGCGAAGAATGTGGCCATTGTCATAAATCCCAAACCGCCTACCTGGATTAAAGCCAGAATGACCACCTGACCAAAAGTGGTCCAGTGAGTGCCGGTATCAACGACCACCAGCCCGGTGACACAGACAGCGGACGTAGCCGTAAAGAGGGAGGTTAAAAAGCTAATTTCTTGACCAGGCCGCACCGCCGCCGGCATTGTAAGCAAAACAGCTCCGGTCAGAATAAGCGATGCAAAACCCACTACCAGAACCTGAGACGGGGTTGCCCGCAAGGTCAACCTCTTTTGTTGTTCTCCGTAAGATATGGAGGAACCATTCACCGAACTTTTAAACACTATTTTTTCCTCCAAAATAAAATCCCAGAATGCTAAAAATGGCACCTGGGTTTTTTATAGTATTCTGCACTGCTTATATTATAGTGATACAATATTAGAAAACAAGTATTCATAGCCAATATTTATATAATCTTTATATAAAATATTGGTTCTATTACTCCTTTCATAATTTATTATTCCCAAATCTATCACCCGCCGTTATCTTCAGCCCTGGTACCTTTCTGTCAATCAACAGGCTCTTACCGGAACAAACCCGGCAATATCGATGAAATAACCAGGAGCGTTGTTAAAATAATCATTATTACTGTAGTCACCCAAGCGATCAGATTAAACACACGGGAATTTACATACTCACCCATCAAGTCACGGTCATTTACCAAATTTAACATAAACACCAATACCAGCGGCAATAGCACGCCGTTGATAACTTGGGACCAAATCATTATTGGGATCAGGGGAATATTCGGAATAAGAATAATCCCGGCACCCGCGACCACCAGAAAAGTATACAGCCAGTAAAACACCGGCGCGTCTTCCCACGTCTTATCCACACCCGCTTCAAAACCAAGGGCTTCACAAATAAGAAAAGCGGTGGAAAGAGGTAAAATTGACGCCGCGAACAAGGAAGCGTTAAACAAGCCGAAAGCAAACAACTCGGAAGCCCAGCGGCCGGCGAAGGGCATCAGGGCGCTGGCCGCGTCCTTGGCTGTTTCAATAGCGACACCGTTTTTATGCAGTGTCGCCGCGCAGGCAACCACAATAAAAATGGCCACTACGTTGACCATAATTACCCCGACGATGACATCAAGACGTGAAAGTTTATACTCTTTAACTGTTATCCCCTTTTCCACAACGGCAGACTGAATGTAAAACTGCATCCACGGCGCGATGGTAGTGCCGACCAGACCGATTAACATGGCCAGATACGCGCTGTCAAATGTAAAATGAGGGGTTACCGTTTCTCTTGCGACAGTGCCCCACGGCGGTTCAGCCAAAATACCTGAAATTATATAGGAAAAATATATAGCTGAGGCAATTAGGAATATTTTTTCTACTCTTTGGTATGTTCCTTTAACCACCAGCCACCAGACAACCAATGCGGAAACCGGCACTGATATATATCTATTTATCTGGAATATTTCCAGGCTCGCAGCCACACCGGCAAATTCAGCAATGGTATTGCCCAGGCTGGAAAGAACCAAACCGAGCATGGCGAATAATATCAGACGCACTCCGTATTTTTCGCGAATCAGGTCTGCCAGGCCTTTGCCTGTTACAGCCCCCATCCGCACGCCCATTTCCTGCACGACAAACAGCGCCAGAATCATGGGCAGAAAAACCCACAGCATTTGATAGCCGAATGTAGCTCCCGCCACGGAGTAAGTAGTAATACCCCCGGCGTCATTGTCAACATTGGCCGTGATCACTCCCGGCCCTAAAATAGAAAGGAAAAATATTATTTTCTTTAAAAAGGACGGCTTTTTCATTCACGCTCACCTCCTGCTGAAGGCTTTGCGCATCATGTAATAGGAAAAGCTCTCCAGGTTTTTGCGATCAGGCACAATAGTGTTTAATACGTCATCCACCGTGATTATTCCGAGCATGTGATTTTTGTCATCCACCACCGGCACAGCGATCAAGTCATACTTTACGATGGTGTCAAGCACATCCCTGTGTTCGTCGCCGGATAAAACAGTGATGATTCGATCCTGCATTATTTCCCGCATTGGAGTATTCGGTTGAGCCATAATTAATTCACGTAAGGACAACACTCCCAATAGTGTTTCATCTTCATCCAGAACATAAAGGTAATAAATCATTTCCGCCGCGTGAGCCGTCTCGCGAATTTTATCAATAGATTCCTGCGCGGTCATGTTTAGGCTTATGGCGATAAACTCGGTGGTCATTAGCGCACCGGCCGTATCCTCAGGGTACTCCATCAATTCCCGCACGTCTTCCGCTTCTTCAGGCTCCATCAAGTTCAGCAGTTCATCCGACTTCTCCTGCGTTAGCTCGCCGAGCAAATCGGCGGCCTCGTCAGGGGCCATTTCCTCGATGATGCGGGAAGCACGCTCACTATCCATACGTTCAATGATATTGACCTGGGTATCAAGGTCCACCTCGCCCAACGCCTCGGCAGCGGTCTGATCATCCAGGTTATTGATAAAATGAGGTCTTTCATAGTGATCAAGTTCTTCAATAATCTCGGCGATATCGGCGGGGTGCAGTTTACTGAACTTATCGGTGGTCTCGGAAAGCTTTATATTTTCCGTGCGTGTCTGGAGCGGCTCCAAGTACTGCCAGCCAACCAGACTTACAGGCAGCCGCTCTGTCTTGGGGTCGTAACCGATAACCCTCCTGAGTAAACCGCGCACGCCAACATCTACCGCGCTCAGCATCACTTCATAGACATCGTTCCGCTTTAACCAGGAAAGCTGGATGTCATTAACCCTAACAAGCTTTGACCCTTTGATATCCACGATCTGTTTATCAAGAAGCCACTTTTTTACAAAGAGTTCATTTTCCTGAATTTCCGCATTATTCATCACATCGGAATTGTTTTTTAAAAAAAGCCCTTTATTATGAAATGTATTTATCTCAGAAATATTAATGATTTTTAAGCTTCCTTTGGCATATTTTATCCCGGTCACTCTTGGATATATTCCGTCCCAAAGCACCGCCAGGTCCCTGACCGTCCCTATCTTTTTACCGCCGGCGTCATAAATCTTTTTACCAAGGAAGGTGCTGATAAAAAACTCTCCTTGTGTTTTGACTTCATTCATTTAAAGGCACCTCCCAGCTTCCGGACAGTATTTTCCCTTCATGGTTACAAAAATAAAAACAACCCTGGAGAAAGGTATCAAAAGGGTCGTTCCCAGTAAATCCCTTTCCCCTCTCGTTCGAGCTTTGGCACGTACATAGCTAGAGAAATGATCTCAGCCACATTAGATAAAACCTTAAGCCGGTAATACCTGTTGACCCGTTACAGTCTTTCGACTTTTCCGGGCAGCGGCATATGGTCTATGTAGAAGCCTCACCTAACGAGGAAATTTTTATTTCAGTTTATATATTATAGAAAAAACAAGTCCCTGTCAAACGAAGGACAATTCCATCCACCATCGTTGTTTGATGAATAATCCCCGGCAACTGAGCAAAAGTTAATAATAAAAGGGGGTTTTATTCTTGTACGATGTCGCAATAGTTGGCATGGGTCCCGCCGGGATGACAGCCGCTGTATACGCGGCACGCAAAAAACTAAAAACCCTGCTCATCGGCAAGGAATGGGGAGGTCAGGCGGCAAGGACCGGTATGGTGGAGAACTATATGGGGTTTCAGCTTGTCACCGGTCAAGAATTGATGAAAAAATTTGAGGAGCAGGTTGAGAAGTATCCGGTTGAAAAAATACTGGATGAAGTTATTTCGGCCGGGAAACAAAACAGCAATTTTATTCTTGCCACAAAAAGCGGACGGCAATACTCCGCCAGAACATTGATCATGGCCACCGGCAAGCAACCCCGGTGGTTGAATGTGCCGGGGGAAAAAGAGTTTGCCGGCAAAGGAATAAGTTACTGCTCCATCTGTGACGCCCCCTTGTTTGCGAACATGAAAGTAGCGGTAATCGGCGGAGGCAATTCTGCAATTACAGCGGCATATGACTTAATGAAAATAGCTGAGCACATATACGTGATTTCCCCGGACGACTGGAGCAGTGATCCCGTGCTAAACGATAAGATTAAAGACGCCCCGAATCTTACTAAAATGACCGGATATCAAACAATTAGAATTGACGGTGAGCAAACCGTAAAAAATATTGTCCTCAAGTCTGTCAAAGAGCCTTTCAGGGAATCGACCCTGGAGGTGCAAGGTGTCTTTATTGAAATCGGCACCGTGCCTATGACCGACTTTTTAAGGGGATTTATCAATTTAAATGACAATGGCGAAATTGTCATTGACTGCAGCTGCAATACTTCCGTGCCGGGGATTTTCGCGGCGGGAGATGCCACATCCGCGCCTGAGAAACAAGTAATCGTCGCGGCGGGGGAAGGAGCAAAAGCAGCGCTCGGCACATTTAAATACATACTTGAAAATTGAGATTAAATTAAGATCAAGTCATCTTTATTTAACCAATCCGGTACGCTATAACCTCTAACTGCCGGGTGACCGGCAAACAACGTTCTAACTGCCTTTATTGATTCATATGCTTCCTTCAATAAAGAATTCTGTTCATTAATATATTTCTTATCGTAATTATTATTACCAATATGATGCGCTAAATTTTGTTTAATATTGCTGATTCTAAGAAATGGGTTAATAATAACATTATAATCCTCATCATCCTGCAATATGACTTTCTTCCGCAGCCATTCATTAAAGAGATGCGCTGCCGGGTTATTAAAAGAATCTTGAGACTCTTCAAAGAAAGTTATATTGATGTTTCCAGACATCATATCATCCAATACATTAATAAAATTATTATAATTATTCTCATTTGGAACAAAAAGCGGCCTGAAACCATCAGGTCTGTTTTTTTTGAAATCTTCTTTGAATAATTTTTTATCAAATATACTCAAAGACATTTGGTTTATATGAAATAATTGCTCTATAAAAGCTTCATATATTGATGCGTTTTCAACCCATTCGCCGAAGATGGAATTATGATAATCACCGCAAAAAGTTTGACACTCATCATCAACGATCAAATAAGACATCCATTTATTTTGATGTTCTACAGAAAGATCTTTAAGATGTCTTAAGGAAGCTGCAACCACCCTTTCTCTACTTTTATTAACAAATCCAAGCTCAAATGCCGGCAGCAGAATCTTGTCCTTCTCGCACATATCTTTATAATTATAAGCTATGGCACCAGAATAATCAGATATAACATTGATATGGTAAGAATCATTGGAATATTCCGCCAGAATTCTCATATCGAAGAATAATGGTTCTAATTGAGGTTTGCCAAAATACAACATATTAATGAACGGTTTATCACTGTACTTATTTTCATCCAAGGTACTTTCTAAATGTTCTTCAGTTGGATAAAAACAAATTTGTTTTACGGAATTGTTCTTTAATACTTCAATTTGTTGTGTAATAGGAAAATCACTATATTGTTTAACATGAGGATTTGTTGTATAGTTTAATGTTATTAATTTTTCTTTTATTAAATCAATTATTATTGCTTTAAAATCATTCTCATCATAATTTTTATATTTATTTTTGATCTCCATATAAGGAATCCCATTAAAATCGTGAGAATTTATATAGTAATTCAGTAGCGTTGCATAAAAAATAAAAATCAACCGCAAGCGAATATTTGTGAAAAACGCTTATGTTAATATAAGTATAAAATGGTGTATACAACCATATAA
>JGI12104J13512_1000520_pt1 | contig 34396 bp, 33 predicted proteins | sample TerdegcTABiofilm_FD_13512 | JGI IMG/M metagenome (IMG submission 13512)
TGGCTTGCAGAAATGGATGATGCTGATGCGACCGCTTTGCCATAGTAATCACTTAGAGTGACAAAGTCTCCAGCCAATGATCCCTTGGTCTCCTCTAAACCAACGTCTGTTTTAAGAGCGCCAGAGGATGCTGTCGCAGTACACTTGATGGAATCTGCCTTTGGGACTGTCAGCCACTGCTCCGCAGAGAGCGAGGTCTGAGCAGGCACTGTGCCTTCCCCAGGAAGAACCTGTGAACTGTAGGTCAAGCCATTTGGGGCATTGACTACTTCTACGGACACACTAGCACTCTTTGTGCCATCCACAGTTCCGTGTATCTCCTTAAATAGTGGGGTTGCACCTATGACGCGCATAGCTGGCATAACATTGGCTCCATCTACAGTCACCTCTCCATTTATAACGCTATCAATACTAGTTCGGATGTTTTGCGATACAGCACCCGAGCTGCTCCCAACGCGACCTGCTGCAGAGAATTGCAGCCCATTGACATCCATGACCAAGGTCAATGTCAATGTCACTAAGACCGCCAGAATACTTACTCTACATTTCATATCGATTGCTCCTGCTTTTCAATGCGCGATGCCTTCCGATGCCTGGAAGATATCATCTCAATTACAGTATTCTAATGCTGCATAACACGGATATGCGAAGACGACCTTGTTTGGAGCAAGAGAATCCATTGGGAAATGAATTTAGGTCTTGGCATTGTTCTTTGATATCCGTGCCAGAGATCTTCTGCGTTGTAATCGATGCTTAGTATGGAGTATTTGTTATGAATTCCGACAGTTGACGACGTCCCTTTTAGAGCAATAGTTCTTCTATTTGCAGCAAAAGATGCACCAACAGAGGGCGCAATCCATTGCGCTGGAGTTGGCCATTCTCGAATGCATCTCTCCAAAATATTCATTTGATCTACACCCTCTGTCAATTGAGTGTTTCATCAATCTACTATTTAAATGTTTCGTAAAAATATCGTTTCTTGTCGATTTTAGACATCCATCGCATAAAGTCCAGCAAAAGCAATCGTAGAACCGACATTGGCCTGTCTACATCATCCAGGCCCACGTGGAGTGACCCTTCTGAACTTCCAAAGCTTATCCAGCCTCGCAGTAGCGTCCACCCCTATCTTGGCGCTGATCCCGTCGACGCTACGCGGGTCGAGAGTGCTTCCACGAACGCCTGCGTGGAGCACTATATCCTCGTCGCCGCGCATGCGTGTGGCGAGCGCGAACTCCAGGTCTCTTGGATCATATATATCGATGTCAGTATCAACTACTATTACGTGCTTCAGGGATCCATGCGCCTGGAATGCAGCCTCTATGGCCCGTCTGGCATCCTCCTCTGTCTCCTTCTCGATCTGGACAACTCCATGAAAGTAGTTACACCCGCCCTCAGTTAGGATGACGTCCTTCACCTTTGCGACCTTGGACACAGCTTTGTAGATCAGCGGCTCATAGGGCACGCCCATGAGCATCTTGTGCTCGCCGCCCGCGGGCAACAGCCCGTGGTAGATGGGATCCTTGCAGGTCATCATCTTGGTAAGACGAATGACAGGCTCCTCGCGGATGAGATCGCAGGTGCCTGTGATGTCCACAAAGGGCCCCTCCCGCGCGCGCTCGCCAGTGATGTAGCCCTCCAGCACGATCTCGGCATGTGGCACAGGCACGCCATTCTCCAGGCGCACCAGCTCCACTGGACTGCCGCGAAGCGCGGCCGCATACTGAAACTCCATCTCAGGAGGGACACGTGTGGACGCCGCGATCAGCACCACGGGATCGACGCCTATGGCAATGGCACAAGGCAGCTCCTGGCCCTCGGCCATTGCGGCCTGGTAGAACTGGTGGGTATGCCGCCCTGGGACAAGCCTCACCGCCAGACGGTCTTTGCCAAGAACCATCATGCGATGCACACAGGCATTTATGCGCTCTCCCAGCTTGGAGACGACTACGGCAGAGGTGATGTAGGGGCCACCATCACCATGAAAATAAGTCATAATCGGCAGCTTCGAGAGGTCTGGATCTGTTACAACTTCCTGAAAATGAGAGCTTGTCACCTCCCGCACCTGGCCTTCGTACCCTATGCAGCTTAAGTGGCGAACCAATTCCTTCTTGGGTATTCTCAAGGCCCTGGCCAGCAGCTCACGGGTGCTGAGGATGTTCAGGCAGCACTTATGTCCGGATACATCATCAAAGAATATCGGCCCTGCGCCCCAGGCACGTTCTGTTGCCTCCAAAAACGCATTTACAGGATCATGCACATGCTTCATCAAACCCGCTCGATCCAGCTCATCCAAGAAACTCCGAAAGCCCATTGTCGTCTCCTCAGTTACATTCTTCTGGACAGTCTTTGGCTTGCATTTCATTCAAAAGCTCCTTTCTCAATCATACCAGCAGCACGGCGATCAAGCCGCTCAGGAAAACTCCATCGAAGGTTCCAGCTCCTCCGATGCTGGCCACTGGGGCTCCCAAATCTCGAATCTTGTCGAGGTTGAGTATGTCCGCCCCGATCAGAGTTCCAAGGGTCCCTCCTGCGTAGGCGATGAGGAAGATGTACTGCGAAGGGGCGCCGAAGACATAGACCATCACGATCGCCGCAAGCGCAGCGACCAGGGGCGGCAAAACAGCAGGAGTGACGATGCCAAGGCCCTTCACGGGCTTTGCAACGCGATTGATCACGATTGCCACTAGAGCAATCCCGGCCAGAGCATAAAGCAGGGACGCTGGAAATCTAAAGAGAAGCCCGATAGATATCATGACTGGAATGATAGCTCCGCCAAAGTTCACTGCCAGAAGGGTATTGCAGTTCACATTTTCCACCACAGGAATTCTGTAGGCGACGCCGAAAGCTCGAACATATCGCTCTGTGACCATGGGCGCGCTGCATTGCATGTTGGTCACTGGAATATTTATGCCGCTGCCCAATAACGATGCAAGGAGGACAAATAGCGCCTGTCCCCAGGTGAAACCGATCTTGGTGAAGGCTGTCCTGGCCAGGTCCAAGAACAGAACACCTACCACTGCGAAGAGCAAAAATGCCAGCAAAAGCATGAACAAGATGCCTGCTGGACTGTAGAACAACCGATTTTCCATGGGAGCTTTGTTGACTCCTTTGGGTATAAATTTTTTCGATCGGATGCTGCGTTGAATTGCTGTGTTGGTTAACTATTTAAACTAGTAAAATATAATATTTACCTAACGACGTATGAGGATAAACGTGATTGGCGCGAATACAATGTGCGTTTGGTTAAACGAGGCTGGTTTTACCTGAGTTCCGATTTTGTAAAGAATTGGGATGAAGAGCTTAAAAAGATGAACAAGTCCAAAAATGGTCGACCCTATCGCTATCCTGAGACGTTCATCCAGTTTTGTGGTTTGACATATTCCTTCCTCCATTTGCCATATCGCCAGCTGGAAGGATTTTTGCAGGCATCGAGTGGATTTGTCCCTGGCCTAAGATCCGCCGACTATACAACTTTGTGGCAAAGAAACTCGAATTTAGAATTGAACATACCAATACCTGACAACGATGTTGTTGTAGCTGTCGCCTCAACTTGCATGAAAGTTACAAGCAGAGGTGACTGGATGAGAGAAAAGCATGGCTTCGAACGCAAAGGTTGGATCAAGGTGCATGTTGCGGTTGATGTTGAGACGAGAAGACCAATAGCCTTTGAGATAACCGATGAGAGAACAACCGATCAAGAGATGGTAGAGCCGTTGCTAGACGATGTCAAAGTAAAGGACGCCCTGATGGACGGAGCTTACGACAAAGAAGATGCATTCAAGTTCATGAAAGGAAAGGGCGTGGAGATGCCTGGAATCAAGATCAGAAAGAATGCCATCGTAAAAGCAGGTACACAAAGGGCAGAAAAACAAAGGAAAGAACTCGGATCACTCAAAGATATGCGTTTGAAGAATGCGTTTGAAGACTTCAAAAGCCTATGCGATAAGACTAAGCCCGCGAGATTTCTGGATTTTTAAGGTCCTGCAATGGCACAGTCGTATCTGAAGAAATGGTATTTCTGGGCAACTCACAGTAGATTGCCTAGCGCTATCGATAAAGCAAAAACACTCAAGGATCATTGGAACGGCATATTAAATTATATAAATAATAAAATCGATAATGGAATCCTGGAAGGTTTAAATAGTCAGATTCAGGCTGCAAAGGATAGCGCCAGAGGATTCAGATCAACTAAAAATTTCATTATTACTATTTATATTAGGATGGGTAAACTTCAGTTCAATCTACCCACATAGAATGGTGAGGAGCCATTCTTGGAAATGAGTGCGAAAAATATTATGGCATGGAGGAGTAACTCCGGAATGTTATGGGAGCAATTCTTTCCAGCGATTGCGGCCTGAATTCTTAATGATTCTGAGAGTAGGGCTGAATAGTTACAAAAAAATATCTTGCTCTTATTTCTCTATTAATTCATACAGAATCTTCATGCCCTTAGTGAACGGCGGCATTCCGGATGTTAATAGAACTACTCTCAGAACATCCACAATCTCATCCTTTGTGATGCCGAACTCCTTCATGGCACTTATCATCTGCTTTTTTGTGGCCCTATCGTCGGAATTGGCAGCATTTATGCCCAGCGCGATCAATTTTTGAGTTTTGTAGTCCAAGACTTTCCCTGTATAAGCAGCCTCGTTCAGGCCTACTACAGCATTGTAGATATCAGGATAATCCTTCTTTGCCTTTGCCATCCCTTCGCCGAAGAAGACTTCCTCTTTCATTTCGTTCACCTTGCTATCTTTATGCTCTCTTATATTTTATAGCTTTGTGAGGATTTCTATAATCTTTGCAATAATAATTTATGTGTTAACATGAAAGCATTTAGATAAATGAGGATTTATAGAGCTATCCTCCTCCTAGTGCAGAATAACACAAGTTATAAATTATATTCCTTTTCAAACCATAAAGACCATGGGAAGGAAGAGGGTACACGCAGTTAAACTCAAGGGATGGGAGCGGGAGATCTAAACCAATATCCGCGCAAAGGCAAGTCCTCTTGTCACTGGCGGCGTAAAATTGTCCAATCCTTGAAATGCTCCTTGTTTCTTGAGACCATGCCATGACCCTGATGGATCTCATGGCTGCATATCATAACTCTGCCAGCCATCTCTGAGCCTGGGAGTTGAGATCCGAGATGGAGCAGAACTCGCTCCCCAGAAGAAAATATCTCTTGACAAAGCCCACATCGCTCTCGATCTTACCTTTGGCCTGAAGGCCGATAAGGATGGCAAAGTCGAGGGACGAAGCCGTAATGGTTAAAGAGATCCTCGAACTGAGGGTTCTAGGTCGAGCCCGATGATACCGGAGCTCTTTTGAGCACGATCTGTTTCATGTTGTCGTAGAGGATCTCCTTTTGGAGAGAGCCCGAAGGCGCTCCCCGACGAACAGCGGGCTTGAACTCTAATCTATGGACATCAGAGCATCGCCCGGAGCGACAGTTGTGCCTTCTTTGACGTAGATCTCCCTGACGGTTCCATCCTTATTGGCCAAGACGTTTTGCTCCATCTTCATGGCCTCCAGAACTGCAATGGCATCTCCCTTGGCTACACTATCGCCTTTCTTGACAAGGTAGCGTATGATGACACCCTGCATGGGCACTGTAACTCCATCCGTGGGAGTTTTAGGCTGAGACTCCTGGATGGTCATTCCTGCTGGAGCCACCTTCACAAGGTAAGATTCACCATCTATCTCTACGTTCAGGGCAATGGGTTCCGCCTTGAGTGAAACAGATGCGCTTGGCGCAGAGGGCTGCTTTTTGACCAGAGGCTCTTCCACTGCTGCGCCCTGCAAGAACTTGAGGGCTACCTGTGGATATAGAACATAGGTGAGGTAGTCTTCTTCTTTCTTTGCCAGGCCGAGGGCGTCGACCGCCTTCTTGGCACCCTCTAACTCTGGTGGCAGCAGATCGGCAGGACGCACGACGATGGGCTCCTCGTCGCAGAGCACCTTGAGCCTCACCTTTGGATCTATCATGGCCGGTGATTTTCCATAGAGGCCTTTTACATAGTCCTTGACCTCCTTTGGCACCATCTTGTAACGATCGCCGGTGATGACGTTCAGTACCGCCTGAGTAACCACTATCTGGCTGGTGGGCGTGACCAGAGGGGGGTATCCCAGATCCTTCCTGACCTTCGGTATCTCCGCCAAAACTTCCTCATACTTATCCATTGCCTTCTGCTCGATGAGCTGCGAGACAAGATTTGAGAGCATGCCTCCTGGAATCTGGTAGGCCAGAACATTGGTGTCCAATCGGGCTGCAATGGGATTGAAGACCGACGCATAGATCTCCACGATCTTCTCTAAGTATCTCTTGATCTCTGTTAGAAGCTCCAAATCCAATCCTGTATCGTAAGGAGTGCCCCGTAGAGCTGCGACCAGGCTTTCTGTGGCGGGCTGAGAGCTACCACCGGATAGCGGGGACATGGCAGTGTCAAGGATGTCCACACCCGCCTGACAGGCATAAAAGTAGCTCATCTGAGCCATGCCACTGGTGCAGTGCGTGTGGAGATTTACAGGCAATCGAACCTCCTTTTTGATCTCGCGGATTAGATCATAGGCATTCTGGGGAGTGATAAGTCCGGCCATGTCCTTGATGCAGATGGAGTCGCAGCCAAGCTCTGCAAGCTTGACTGCAAATTTTGCGAATTGCTCATTGGTGTGCACAGGGCTAATGGTGTAGCTGATTCCACCCTGGACATGCTTCTCCATTTTTTTGGCAGCTTTTATCGATCGCTCCATGTTGCGAATATCGTTCACAGCATCGAATATCCTGAAGATGTCAACGCCATTTTCGGCTGCCTTCTGCACAAACTTGTCAACAACGTCGTCTGCATAATGCCTGTAACCAACCAGGTTCTGCCCGCGCAGCAGCATCTGCATTGGTGTGTTCGGCATGGCCATCTTCAATGCCCTCAGTCTCTCCCAGGGATCCTCGTTCAGGTACCGAATGCAGGTATCGAACGTCGCGCCACCCCACATCTCCAGAGAGAAGAATCCGACCTGATCCATTTTCTCCGCTATGGGTAACATGTCCCTGGTTCTCATCCTGGTGGCCAGGAGGGACTGATGAGCGTCCCTAAAAACCGTCTCTGTAAGCTTTACCCTGCCCATGAAAGATCTTCTCCTATACAGCCCCTATTATTTAAAATCTCTTCGCCTTCAAAGCCAGACGATCGCCTATGCGAACTTGATTCTGCAGCACAACCGCGAATGTGTTATATAAAGCTAACGCAAATAGAATAACTACGAATATATAGTGTTTTATGAATGTTTTATCTAAAAGCTATTTCACATGAGAATCCAGTTCTCACTACTTTTGGGAAGATCTATATTTCACCATTTCAATTTCGAAGGTTTTGTTAAATTATAGCGGCTATCTTCATAAAATACCATGAAACCTATTCTCGATACCATTTTCTTGGGCTTTGCATTGGTTGATAATTGGAGATCTATTTATACAGAAGTGTCCACTGGAAGTGTCTATTAATAATATGAATGCGTTTTAATATCNGGGATGATAGTATGAGACTCAGAGTGATCAGCTCAAAAAATGAGATTTCGAATCTCAACCCCAATGAGAAGTTAGTGCACCTTGCTTTCAGAGCAAGCAACGTAGACTTTCTAAATCTGATGCAAAGATGCCCTAGACTTAGAATGATTCAGGTACCACCCTCCTACCGCAAGACCATGTCCAATGCAATTTTGGTCTTCCTGGACATGCAGGGAATCGAGCTGCTGGAAGGAGATGTGTGGGGCCACAGAAAAGACCTGGACGAGTACTTCACTGTGGACGATGCCACACTGCAGGAGATTCGCACACTGGCTGCCAGTGGCGCAGGCATGGACGATGTGGCCAATCAGGTCCAGAAGAAGTCAAGGCTGGGCCTTGATCTGATCAAGTACATCGCAAAAAGCAAGATCACATCATAAATCTGGCTTTGTGATTTTGATTTTTCACGAGCCAGAGAGCGATCTGGCATCCCCTTTTTTCATTCTCAATTTTTCATTCTCAATGTGGAAAAGTTCATCTCATCCGCGGCGTCTCTATTATTCGTGAAGTGCGATGTGCTTGTAGTGGGCGCTTCGGCTGCAGGCCTGATGGCGGCGATATCAGCTGCGAGCGAAGGAGTCAGTGTGATATTGCTTGATAAAAATCTGGGTGGCCTCAATCATCTCGCAAACACGCTCTTTGAGGGCATGGCAACACGCTCCAAGATCCAGGTAGAAGACTGCTACCTGCAAAAGGAGCTGGAGGGCATGCGCATCATAAGTCCCTCCGGTTGCAGTGTGACCATTCCCGCAAAGGGTTATTTCATCGATCGACAGAAGTTCGACGATCGCTACAAACACATTGCAGAAAGCGCAGGTGTCACACTCCTCTGCGGCGAAGCTCACAGCGCCAAGCTGGATGGCAATCGAAGGACAGTGGCAGTAGACGAAGACAAGATCCATGCGCGCGTTGTGATCGACGCCTCGGGCATAGGCGCTACAATTGCACGCCAGGCAGGCCTTTGCACGATGCGCCATCCTGAAGACATCGCCTGGGCTATGGAAGCTGCATTCGAACATCCTGGCATCGGAGAGGAGTCATTCTTCCAGTACTGGGTCGGCAGCATGGCTCCTGGCTGGAAAGCCACTTTCTCGCCTGCAGGCGGCGATCAAGCCACCTTGGGAGTCTTCGTGCGCCGCCATGGCCCCAATGTGCAGTCGTTTTTCAGCAGATTCCTAAAAGAGTTCAAAGCATACAAGGCCGCAGAGTACAATGATATCGAGGACATGAAAATTCTAACCATTAAGCGAGGGGGAGACCCCATCTGCGTCTTGCCGGGAGAAATGGTATCCGATTCCTTGTTGGTCACAGGCGGGGCTGCGGGCCAGAGTGGTTTGGCTTACGGCATGCGGGCTGGCTCCATCTGCGGGACGGTGGCTGCAAAGGCCGTAGCTGCAGGAGATGTATCCAGACGCTTCCTCTCTGAGTATGAGAGGCGTTGGAGGTCGGAGTTCTATTGGGAGTATCGCATGGGCAGATCCTCTCTTGAGACACTGCGCGAACTGCCTGACAGGGAGATTGACAGGCTTTGCATGGGCCTCTCTGGAAAAAAACTTCTATTCGGCGGATCTTTTCTAAAAAAGGCTGCGCTCTTGGGGGCGAGGATCTCCCTGGTTCGGCCAGGGATCATACTTGACCTGATACGCAATCTAGCAAAGGACCAGTTCTAGCAAAGGACCAGTCGATTTATCCATTCCAGGATGTGTCTGTCCAAAAAGCAGGGTCCATGGAAAAATCCTTTAAGCTTTGGCGAAGAAAGACGGAGGCTGCATGATTGAACTGTCCAGCGACCCTTACATTCTCAAGCCCAGGAACACGCCCCTGACGGAGGCGGATTTCAGGCTTCACCTTAACATAAGCTGGTGTCGCGGCGTCCTCTTCAATGTTGTTGCGCTGAAGAACTCCATTGCAGTAGTGGAGTACGATGCACTGCTTTGGTCCGATGATTCAATTATGTTCGTGGAGTACAAAGACTCGATATCAGCTTACAAAGATCTCTCGTCTCGTAAGGTGCAGCAGATGAACAGTTTCGCCAAGAACATTGCAAGGGGACTGGGCTACAAGAAGTTCACCTTCATAGTAGTTGTGAAGGGGCTGGAGGAGGGCACTACCAAGGGCGGAGTCGAGGTCCTGCCCCTCGTCGAGCTTGGAAGTTACCAGCCTGTCTTCGTCTCGTCCATCACAGAGATGGAGTATCTCAACAAGATGATCGCAAAGTATGCTCGCCAAGGAAAGGAAGATGTGATAGAGGAGCTGGAAAAGCTCAAGAAGATCCTAGAGATGGAGCAAGTGTAGAGGCTAGATCTTGTCGGGATACGCATGTGCAAATGGAGCGGCTACAATTCTCAATGCAGTTGCTACCTGGAAGGGCTCTGCCTTCGGCATCGGCCTTAGGACCACAGCCGAGGTGGAGCTGAACGACTCCGGCTGTGTCAAGGGCGATGTTCCTGGCGTCGACACCCGCCTGATCGAACGCTGTGTAGAGCTTGTGTTGAGCAGGCAAGGCAGCACCAATGGAGCAACTGTGCGCACCTGGAGCGAAATTCCAGTGGCCGGAGGCCTGAAGAGCAGCAGCACGGCAGCCAATGCAGTCATCCTGGCCACGCTCGATGCCCTTGACGAGGAGATGGATCTCGTAGAGGCGGCGAAGATTGGCGTTCAGGCAGCATTGGACGTGGGAGTTACCATCACAGGAGCCCTGGACGATGCTCTCGCCTCAATGCTTGGCGGGGTGGTGGTGACGGACAACCATAAGATGACGCTGTTGAAGAGAGAGGAGCTCTCAAGGCATGTCATGCTCCTCGTGCCAGACCGCAAGATGTTCTCCAAAGACACGGACGTCAAACGTTCCAGGCTTATCGCGCCCCTTGCAGATGTGGCCTTTGACCTGGCGATGCTCGGTGACTGGGGACGGGCCATGACCCTTAACGGATTTGCCTACTGCGGAGCTCTGGGCCTCCCGGTCGAGCCTTTGCTCCTGGCTCTGGAGGCCGGGGCGGAGGGGGTGAGCTTGTCTGGCACGGGACCCGCTTATGCCGCCCTCCTGGACGAAGACAAGATGGACGCGCTCGAAAATGCCTGGCGCCCTCTGGGCGGAAGAGTGATAAGAACCAAGGTGAACAACATGAGCGCATCCAAGGGTCGAGGGTTTTGATGGCTCTGGCAGAACATCGCAGGGAAATAGAGGCGATCGATGAGAGGATAATACGGCTCATTGATCAGCGCATTGCAGTCTCTAAAAAGATCTTCGAGGCCAAGAGGGCGGAGGGCAAGCCAATCAACGATCCCGAGCGGGAGAAACATGTTTTGGGGAGGGCTACAGATCTGGCCACAGAACTAAACCTTGATGCTGGTGCCATCCGAGATATCTTCGAGATCTTGATTAAGATGAGCATACAAAAGCAGCATGAGCTGCATGGCAGAAACCAAGGATAGCGAGAGGACGTCCTGTATCCAAAAGAGGGTGATTGCTCAATGGTCGATATCGCTGTGATCTCGGGATCCAAATCAGACCAAGCTGTCGTAGATAAGATACTGCACAGGCTCGAAGAGATGGGAGCTGACTTTGAGCACAAGATACTGTCCGCCCACAGAAACCCCCAGGAGCTGGAGAAGTACATCGCTGAAACAGATGCCCGAGTTTTCATCGGCGTAGCTGGCCTCTCCGCGGCTCTGCCCGGTGCCATCGCATCCAGGACGATGCGCCCTGTCATCGGCGTGCCAGTTAGCGCCAAATTGGGCGGCCTGGATGCGCTCTTGTCAATTGTTCAGATGCCGCCAGGCGTTCCCGTGGCCTGTGTGGGCATCGATAATGGAGAAAATGCAGCATTGCTGGCCTTAAGAATCCTAGAATCCGGAAGATAGCTATTTATACAATGTCAGTGTGATAACCAAATCAAAGGTGGGATAGGATGTACAAGCGGATTTTGATCGCCACAGATGGCTCTGATAAATCTAAGAAAGCCGCTGAGGAGGGTATAGAGCTGGCCAAGGCTCTCGGCGCGCAGGTCTTAGCGCTCAACGTTGTAAACGAGGTTGTCATCGCAAGCGCAGTCAGACAGCTTGGTTCCGACAGAAAAGAGGTAGAGACTAAGTTGAAGACAGCCGGCAGCAAGGCAGTCGACAGCATCAAGGCCATGGGAGATAAGGTGGGCGTGCCAGTGGATACGATCGTCAGAATTGGAGCGCCAGCAAACATGGTCATAGATACTGCTGCAGCCGAGAAAGCTGACCTTATCGTCATGGGAAGCCATGGTGAATCCGGTGCCTCAAAGCTTCTGATCGGAAGCGTTGTTCAGAAGGTACTGTACTGGTCGACGATCCCAGTCTTGGTTGTGAGATGATTTAATGGAAGCATTCGTATTGGGTGAATCCCTGATCTACGCATCTTTTGCTATCGTGTTCATTGTAGGCGTAGTTCTTGGTTTCTTCGTCATAAGCCTCATTGGAGGAAGTTAATCTATTCATAAAAGAGACCTTCGGGGCGATCCGAGATGGTCTCTTCATTTATATCATAAAAAATTTATATCTTAAAGTACCTTGGAGCGGTCTCCAAGCACCTTGCCATGAGGTCTGCAGCCTTGTCAATATCGCTTATGCACAGAACCTCTACGGGCGAGTGGATGTACCTTGTGGCAACGCTTATGACGCCGGTTGGAATCCCAGACCTCGTCAGGTAGATGGAAGAGGCGTCTGTAGTTCCTCCATCTGAGGCCTCCAGCTGTACTGGAATTTCAAACTCCCGGGCGGTGCCAACCAGCCATTCGAGGACTTGCGGCGTGGCGATCAGGCCTCTGCCTGAGGCATCAGCTACTACCAGCACCGGGCCCTTCCCCATCTCTATTGGAGAGTCCTTCTTCTCGATTCCTGGATGATCCCCTGATATCGTCACATCTGCAGCGATGGCCAAGTCAGGGTTCAGGTCAAAAGCGGAGACTTTTGCACCCTTCAGTCCAACCTCCTCCTGCACAGTTGCTACGGCATAGATCGTGGACTTGGCTTTCGTCCTCTTCAAGGCCTCGATCATCACAATCAGGCCGGCGCGATTATCGAAGGCCTTGCCTGTGACCCTGTCGCCCAGCAAATTGGCAAATGTCCTATCGATCGATATCGGCGTCCCTATCTGTATCCCCAAATCCTCGACCTGTCTTTGGGATGTGCAGCCAATGTCGATGAACATGTCCCTGGCCTCGACAACCTTCTTGCGCTCCTCCTCCTTCATGACATGCGGCGGTTTGGAGCCGATCACACCTACGACGGACCCGGATCTTGTGTGGACGATGACCCTTTGGTTTAGCAATGTCTGGTCGAACCACCCACCGATACGAATGAAGCGAATGAAGCCCTTCTCATCCACCTGCTTGACCATAAGCCCGATCTCATCAGCGTGGGCTTCGATCATTATCGATGGCCTCTCGCCTTTCTTGGTGGCTATGAGATTTCCTAAAGAGTCCACCCTCATCTCATCCACAAAAGGTGCAATCTCGTCTCTTACTATCTGCTGAACTGATCCTTCCCAGCCGGATATGCCATGAGCATTGCTCAGCTTCTCCAGCAATGATTTGATATCGCTCATCGAACCATCTCATTTTATAGATTAAATTTGAGACCTCAAACGGCTCTGATCCTTGCGCCCTCATTTCGGGCGCTGGTGATCTGAACCACTCCACCAACTTCGCCCATCACTTCAGTGGCAGTGGCCTCGATATCTCTCGCCTGTGTGTCGGTTACTGCATAAACAGTCGGCCCGAATGAGCTGAGGCCTGTGCATGCGGCGCCTGCTGCCCTCATTTCGTCCATCAGCCTCCGCACCACTGGATGCTGAAGCATCACCTCGACCTTCTTGAAACCGATCTCCTGAACTCTGTTTACTGCCGAACCAAACTCATCGAGGTCCTCCTCTACAAGGGATGGGACCATCCTGACCAGGATCTGGTAGCATAGCTCGTGCACATCGGCAAGTGGCACAGGGCAATACTTCTTGAAGATGTCCACCTCCTGCTTCCCATGGGCGCCCCTGGTGACATCTGGTATGGCAAGTAAGATCTTCCAGCTCTTGGGAAATTCATGGCGCGCTATCACGGGCGGCGCGCGAATGCCCATCGATGCAGACGAGGGCCTGAAGTCCACCTTATCCTTCCCTGGTCCGAATGTGTGCCCTCCGTCAATCAGAAAACCGCCGCCCTCGAAGGCTGCAGTGCCGATTCCGCTCGTACCGCCCCTGTTGATGATCGATGCGATCTCGCGCGCAGTTGCAGGCCTGTGGTAAAGCTCACAAAGCGCCTTCCCTGCGGCGATTCCAAGCTGCGTTCCTCCGCCCAGGCCCACATGCATCTTATATCCTGCTCTTATGGATAGATGCGCTCCTCCGAGGCCAAAATGCATAGCGACGGCCTGAGCNGCNGCCTTNGCGCGNTCTGCATTCTCGCCCTCCACCACCAGATCCCTCGCTCTCTGCGCCTCCAGCAGAATGCTCGGCTCGTCCAGAGTGATCCCAACTCCGCCGTCCACACGCCCTGATGTGCCTGTCAGATCTGTCAGTGTCAGATGAATCCTCGAAGGCGTTTCTACTATTACCCTGTACTCGTCCTGAAAGCTGTTGTATGGAAAGGTCTCTTGTATGGCTATCAGCGGCTCTCCGTGACGGAAGATCTTGTAGCTGCGCTGGAGCATCAGCTCGCGTGGAAAGACATTGAAGACCCTGCTCAGCTCCCGGTCTGCCCTGGAAAATCCTGTCGCACTTATGTCTCGTCTGGATTCGATCTGATGCTTTTTCAGGATGACGCCGATCGGAATGTCTGCCTTGGTAAGATCATCTTTGAAGCTGGCATCCAGCCTTTTCAAGGGCGTGTGCGAGACCGCATATATCAGAGCTTCCCCCGTATTTGCTTTCTTTAGCTTCACCACGCGGTAGTTGACCTCATCTCCTGGATTCACCTTCAGCTCTGCTGCCACTGCATCGTCTGCGGGAATGACCTTTTGCACCAATGTCTCTATCTCGATCGGGCAGCCTGTGATGACTTCCAGCATACTGGTCACGGAACCATCCGTTCCCAAAAGCATCTTTTGCACGGGACTAAGCCTGCCCACGCTGTTTTCGAGATCTGAGATCTGTTTTGTAACTGAGAAAGATGGTCTTTGAGCCATTAAAGGTAGATCCCTTTGGCTGGAATAAAGTTTTTCCCCTTCGAGCGCTTTTCGTATACATTGTGAGATTGGTGACTTCCAGAATATCGGGATTCTACAAGCTTCCTCCCAGCGAGAGGTTGAAGGCCGTGGCCGAGCAGTCGGGCCTGGGGACCGAAGAGGTATCACAGGTTGAGAAGGGCCTTGCAGTCGATCAGGCGGACAAGATGGTGGAGAATGTGATTGGTGTTTTCCAGGTGCCTTTGGGAATTGCCACCAACTTCCTCATCGACGGCAGAGAGGTGCTCATACCCATGGCCACTGAGGAGCCGTCAGTGATTGCTGCGGCGAGCAACGGAGCCAGAATGGCGCGCAGCGCTGGAGGATTCTCGACCTCCAGCACAGGACCTGTTATGCGTGCCCAAATTCAGATCACAGGGCTTGCTGACCCATTTGCAGCCAGGCAGGCAGTATTCCTTCATAAGGATGAACTGACTCAGATGGCCAATGAAAAGGATCCGATGCTTGTCAAGTACGGGGGAGGGGTCGAGGACATTGAGGTTTACGTCATAAATTCACGTGTCGGGCCCATGGTAGTCGTGCACCTCATAGTAGACTGCCGCGACGCCATGGGGGCAAATGCAGTCAACACCATGGCAGAGGCGCTCGCACCGCGCCTTGAAGAGATCACAGGTGGCAAGGTCTATCTGAGGATCATCTCCAACCTGGCAGACAAGCGCCTGGCCCGCGCAAAGGCTGTATTCAAGGCAGAAGACATCGGCGGCCATGAGGTTGTCGATGGCATCATCCAGGCGGCTGCTCTTGCAGAGGTCGATCCCTACAGGGCTGCTACCCATAACAAGGGCATCATGAACGGCATCACTGCGGTCGTGCTGGCGACGGGAAACGACACAAGGGCAGTTGAGGCCGGTGCTCACTCCTTTGCGTCTCTTTCCGGGCGATACATGTCGCTGACAAGGTACGAGAAGAACAGAGATGGAGATCTGGTGGGCACCATCGAGCTGCCAGTGGCTGTGGGGCTGGTAGGTGGCGCGACACGCGTCCATCCAGTGGCCAAGACTGCTGTGAAGATCCTGGGGGTGAAGAGCGCAGACGATCTCTCTCGCATCATCGCAGCAGTGGGCCTTTGTCAGAACTTTGCGGCTTTGCGAGCGCTAGCCTCGGAAGGCATTCAGAGAGGCCACATGTCCCTGCATGCCAAGAACGTGGCTGCGCAGGCAGGCGCGAAGTGCGATATGATCGACATCATCGCAGCTCGAATGGCTGCTGAGCGCAGGATCAGCGTAGACAGAGCAGCGGAGCTCATGGAGGAGCTGGACGAGAGATCAAACAGGTGAAGCAGCAAAATGATGATCGGAGTTCTGGGGCCTGAAGGCACTTATTCAGAAAAGGCAGCATTGCGCTGGTCGCAAGACATGCCAGATGCGAGGTTGGTCTACTTTGGCGACTTCGAAGATGTGCTCAGGGCAGTGGAGGCCGGAGAGCTGGATGCAGGCGTCGTTCCTGTGGAGAACAGCCTTGAAGGTGCTGTCACTGTGGTCATGGATCTTCTGCTTCACATGAATGTCGTGATAATTGCAGAGGTGAACCTGCCAATCAGGCACTGCCTTGTGGGCAGGGGCGAGGCAGGGATCAATGTCATCCTCTCCCATCCCCAGGCCCTGGCCCAGTGCCGCCAGTATCTGCGCCAGAACTATCCCAAGGCAGAGATAAGGACCACGGGCTCCACCAGCCACGCCGCCCATCTGGCCCAGGAGTTTCCGGAGATGGCGGCCATTGCAGAGGCAGGAACTGCTGAAAAGTATGGTCTGTGTGTTCTGGCCAGGGATATTCAGGATGTGCGCGATAACATCACGAGGTTCATCGTGGCTGGACGGAAGGTCCCAAAGGCTACTGGCAAAGACAAGACATCCCTTGTCGTCTATCTGCAGCGTGACCGGCCAGGTGCGCTCTTCTCAATACTGCAGGAGTTCGCCTCGCGTAAGATAAATCTGACGAGGATAGAGTCCCGGCCAAGCAGGAGGGGCATTGGCGATTACTACTTTTTCATCGACCTGGAGGGGCATGTGAATGACTCCATGGTAAAAGATGCCTTGGCAGGAATTCAGGAGAAAGCTGCCATGATCAAAGTGCTGGGATCTTATCCAAGGGCATCGAATGGGCCATAGCAGCTTGCCTGAGAATGCTTTTTATATTCGGTCTTAGATGCCCTTGACTGCAAACAGCCCATATCAGCTTTTTGGAGTCACATCTGATGGATGATTACGAACCAAAGTTTCCAAACCTGCCGGAGAGGATTTCTCGCCTTGGAGAGCTGGCATGCAACCTGTGGTGGAGCTGGCATCCAGAGGCAAGAGCACTCTTTTACATGCTGGCTGGAAGAGGCTCTGAGTTCAAGGCTCAAAATCCAGTGTCACAACTATTCGAGATGGACGGATCTGTTCTGGATGCAGCGGCAAAAGACTCGCGATTTCTGAGAAGATACGATGCAGTTATGGCCAGATTCGATGCCGATGTAAACTCTTATCAAAGCTGGTTTTACTCCAAAATTCGTGATCCTGGGATGCATCCCATAGCCTACTTTTCAGCCGAGTACGGCTTGCACCATTCTCTGCCATTTTATGCAGGTGGCTTGGGTTTTTTGGCCGGTGACTTTCTAAAAGAGTGCAGCGACCTCGGAGTTCCAGCGGTCGGTGTCGGTTTCATGTATCCAGAGGGTTACCTGCACCAGAGGCTCTCGCCAGATGGCTGGCAAATGAACGAGAGCGAAAGTCTGGATCGGAGCCGTGCTCCCATCTGCAGGGTCAGAGATGAAGACGGCCAGACTCTGACCATCAAGGTGCCAATTGTCGAGCGTTCCATCTACTTCGAGGTCTGGAAGGCCCAGATCGGTCGTGTTCCACTATATCTCATCGACACTGACATCGAGGCAAATGACCCCTGGAACCGTGGCATATCCTCACGCCTTTACATCGGCGACGCTGAGCAGCGCCTGGTTCATGAGATGATCCTGGGAATCGGTGGCACCCAGATTCTCGAGGCCTTGGGCATAAAGCACTCAATCCTTCATCTCAATGAGGGCCATTCGGCCTTCGCAATTTTGGAGAGGATCCGGGAGAAGGTAGAGAAGGGCTCAAGCTACAAGGATGCGGCAGATCAGGTTCGGTCTACCACAGTTTTCACTACGCACACACCAGTTCCCGCAGGCCACGACGTTTTTTCTTTTGAGCTCATGGACAAGTATTTCGGGTCTTACATCCCCCTGCTGGATCTGGACCGGGACGAGTTTTATAGGCTCGGAAGAGACTCCAGCAATTCTTCGTCCCATTTCAACATGACCGCCTTCGCCCTCCGCATGTCTGCTTTCAGAAATGCGGTGAGCAAGATGCATGGTATTGTCACAAGGAAGATGTGGCATCACCTCTGGCCCGGTCTTTCGGATGGCGACCTGCCAATCAGCTACATCACCAATGGAGTGCACGTTCCTACCTGGATAGCCCCAAGTCTTGCAGCAATGTTCAACAGGTATCTAGGACCGAACTGGCTGGCAGACCACGACAATCCTTCCATCTGGCAGCTGGTCGACGATATCCCCGATGCAGAACTTTGGCACGTTCACAGGCTGCTGAAGATGTCTTTGATTGCCGTAATGAAGGAGAGGGCCCGCGAGAGGTGGAAAGAGCACGCGGATCTCAATATAATCATGGCCTCAGGGATGTTGTTCGATCCCAATACGCTCACCTTGGGCTTTGCGCGCAGATTTGCTGCATACAAGAGGGCGAACTTGATTTTGCATGACCTGAATAGGCTGAAATGCATCCTCAACCATCCAAGGCATCCGGTGCAGATTATATTTGCTGGGAAAGCACACCCCTCCGACAACGAAGGCTTGCAGCTCATCCAGCAGGTATTTAACATTGCGAGGGATCCGAATTACGGTGGACGCATCGCCTTCATTGAGGACTACGATGAGGAGCTGGCACAGTATTTGGTTCATGGAGTGGATGTCTGGCTAAACAATCCTCAGCCGCCCTTCGAGGCATCGGGAACAAGCGGCATGAAGGCGGGAATAAATGGAGTGCCGCAGCTTTCCGTCCTTGACGGCTGGTGGTTAGAAGGCTATATCGGCACAAACGGATGGGCGTTCGATGGAGCAAATAGCGGATCTAACGGGTCCGAGGAGAGCGACTCAGAGGAACTTTATACAATTCTTGAGAGACAAATAGTACCTCTCTATTACGACAAGGATGATTCAGGCGTGTCATCCAAATGGGTCAGGGTAATGAAAGAATCTATAAAGAATGCAGCTCCAAAGTTCAGCTCTCGAAGGATGGTCAAGGAGTATGCCCTCGAGTTCTACCAAAATGCCTTGAGGCATGCCAACGAGACGAGCTTGCAGGCATGAGCTTGGTGATCTGTGGCTGCATGCGAATCAGACCAAAAAGATGAAATGATCATGAGACTTACAAGCAGATCAAGGGTAAAAAGAAATGCGGGCAGAGTTGATATTGGTTCTGATGCTGTTTCTGGTGGCCCCATCCTGGGCTGCTCATGAGGCTGGTATGGTTGGACCGTATAACGTGTCCTTCGATGTGAATGCCACAATGCAATACAGTGTCATTGTCGAAGAGCCTTCCAGTGGCATCACTTCCGACGGCGTGAACTTCGACAGGTACAACCTGACAGTCCAAAGCACTGACTACTTTGCCTGGATAGTCCTAACTCACTATGAAAAGCCTATGCTTGCAAACATCACAGCCAACGAGTACATTGTGCTAGCTGCCTTGCAGGGATCCGGAGCGGATGAGCCCAATATCTATCAGCCCTTGATAGACGGCCAGCCCGGCATTCTGGGCAACTTCAGATTCGACAGGCAATATCTTGGCCAGGGCCAATACAAAGAGGGCGATCTTGTCGTCGCTGCCAGCTACTCGCCTGATGGGTATGTTCGCGAGGATGGACAGTACCGCGGGAAGACCAACTGCCGTGTCATATCCACATTTCCCTGGGAGGTCATCCGGGACCTGCTTTACACCTTGCATGTAGAGGTGCCCAAGGACGAGCAGATGCCTCAGAATCAGTCTGAACTATCAGTCTGAACTGCAGATGCAGTGAGCTTTTTTGGCATTCGCAGGTTCATGGAGGGTTCATGTAGACATTAGGTGATCTCTACATAAAAACCAACTTTTTATATTAAGCTGAGAACATGGTGCTTGGAGGAATTAAAATCAAAGCAATCAAACTGATACTATTGGTCACGCTGCTTGGAATGCTGATGGCAGTAGGCTCTGCCATTGATAGACCAGGTGACCGCGATCACGATTTCGGTGGAGACCATCATCACGATCATTACGATTGGCTGAGCCCGGGAGGGGTCTCGACCACTTACTACAGCTGGTCATATCCAGTCTATTATGACTACTACTGGTACCCGACCTACAGATACACCTATTACCCGACCTACTACTACACCACGCCCGTCTACACCACCTACTACTATGATCCAGTGGTGTACGATCCCTGGTGGGCTGTCAATGTCTATGGCGTAGGTGGCACAACCTACTACTATTCCAGCGGCTGGTCCTGGGCTACTTACCATGGAAGTTTATTCTTCTAAACAAAGAAGCAGCAAAGAAGCAGGCGGCCAGTACAGGGGGTGATCTGGCTGCCTGCACACAGACTTAAATCATAAGAGATCTGCCGGTCATTGCCTCCGGCTGTTTTATCTTGAGTAGCTGCAATGCTGTGGGTGCCACGTCGGCCAGAATGCCATCATTCCGCAGCCTGTGCTCTACGCCATCGTTTATGATAAGCGTAAACGGCACGGGGTTTGTTGTATGAGCCGTATGAGGCTGCCCTGTGGCCTCGTCCACCATCTTCTCGGCATTTCCGTGATCTGCTGTGAGCAGCACTGCGCCGCCTGCATCCAGGATCTTGTCCACGACAGATCCAACGCATGCATCCACCGTCTCCACAGCTTTTACAGCTGCATCATAGATGCCTGTGTGGCCCACCATATCGGGATTGGCGAAGTTGAGGATGATCAGATCATATTTCGCAGAGTCGATGCGCCTCAGCACTTCATCCTTCACCTCATAGGCGCTCATCTCCGGCTTGAGGTCGTAGGTTGCCACCTTTGGAGATGGGATGAGGACGCGATCCTCACCGGGGTTTGGCTGCTCCTTGCCACCGTTGAAGAAATATGTGACATGGGCGTATTTTTCCGTCTCGGCGATCCTGAGCTGGCGCAGGCCTGCACTGCTGATCACCTGGCCGAGGGTGTCGTCGAGGTTCTGGGCTGGATAGGCAACGGGCGCTTTCAAGGTGGCATCGTACTGGGTCATGCAAGTGTAGCGCACCCGGATAGGCCTGGTAGGAAACTGCACGAAATCCTTGTCCACAAACGCCCTGCTGATCTCGCGAGCCCTGTCGGGCCGGAAGTTGAAGAAGATTATGCTGTCGTTATCCTCAACAAGGCCGCCAGCATCGATTAGCGTGGGCTCCAGGAACTCATCGCTCTCGCCACGCTCGTATCCATCCGCCACTGCCCTCTTTGCCGTTTCGGCTTTGTGGCCTATGCCCTCTGTCAGACAGCGATAGGCCCTCTCCACCCTCTCCCATCGCTTGTCCCTGTCCATGATGTAGTAGCGGCCCGAGACCGTTGCCACCTTGCCCACGCCAATGTGCTGGAATTTCTCCTCAAGCTCCCTAAGGTAGGTTGAGGCGCTCTTCGGAGGCACATCCCTGCCGTCCAGAATTGCATGCACGTAAACTCTATGAAGGCCCATTTTCTTGGCAATCTCCAGCAGGGCGAAGAGGTGAGATATGTGGCTGTGCACTCCTCCGTCTGAGAGCAATCCTATCAAGTGCAACTTACTGTCTCTGGCAGCCTCCATGGCTTCTTGCAGGACTGGGTTCCTGAAAATCGCGCCGGTCTCCACTTCCATGCTGATCCTGGTGTAATCCTGGTAGACAACCCTCCCTCCACCTAAGTTGAGATGGCCCACCTCAGAGTTGCCCATCTGGCCTCGAGGCAGTCCAACGGCCAGGCCAGATGCGCCAAGGGTAGTAGTGGCATAATTCTTCCAGAATCGATCCAGGTTAGGCTTGCGTGCCCCGGCGACGGCATTGCTATTCTCCTGCGAGCTTATGCCGAAGCCGTCCATGATTATGATAGCTAAAGGCCTCATCTCAAGGAAGCCATCAGTTCAGCGGATATATTAGGTCTCTCATTCTTTGAAGCCCCTCTCTCCAATGAGTGGGACGAAGGCCACGCCCATCTTCTGCTCCACAACAAAGCCGTTCTTCCTCGTCACCAGTACAAGCTCCTGAAAGCCGCGGCCCACTGGAATGACCATCTTTCCTTCGATCTTTAGCTGCTGCTTGAGGGGCTCTGGCACATCTGGAGCCGTCGCTGCCACGCTTATGCGATCATAGGGGCCATGCTCTGGCAGTCCGATGCTGCCATCGCCCTGGATCATAGTTACATTCTTTATGCCTGCCAGCTCCAGGTTTGATCTCGCCTGGGCTGCAAGGCCTGGTATTCGCTCCACAGAATAAACGTGCCCCCGCGGACCTATGAGATCTGCCATCACAGCTGCATGGTAGCCGCTGCCTCCACCCACCTCCAGAACGATCATCCCCTCCTGAAGATCGAGAAGATTGCACATGATGGCTACCATATGCGGTGCTGATATCGTCTGGCCGTAGCCTATGGGCAGTGGAGTATCCTCATAAGCCCTGGACCTAAGATCGTCAGGCACGAAAAACTCTCTGGGAACGCGAGACATCGCCAGAATAACGCGGTCGGAGACAAAGCCGCGCATGCCTTCAAGCAACTCTTTTTTGTTCAAATCTCACGACCCCATACTCGAAGAATATCCTTTGCCTTGGCGTGATCTGCAAAACCCTCACAGCGCAGTTTGATCTTGACCACCTTGAACACAAAATGCTCAACCTCGCGTACCTCGCCTACCTCTATGACCTCGTCCCCGGGAACTGTGATCTTGAAGGAATTGGTCCGGCCTTTCCTGTACAAGGAGAGCTTGAGCGGCACATCATCTGTCTCCCTGGCCCATACGGCCTTAACAGCCTCAGCCTGGGCACTCTCGACCCTGCGGTCAGTCTCCAGCGATGTGATCTCCGTCATTACCACTTCGCGTGAGCCATCATCGACCAGCAGCTCGTCGCCAACATGCAGCACCTCTCGAGCAGGCATATTTATGAAATACTGCTGTGAGCGGTCATCTTTGTTGACGATCACCTTCAGCGAGATCAGCCTCTCTCTCTCCTTCTGGACGGAATGAACCAGCCCGCAACCTTCACAGCGCACCAGTTTCTCCTGCCCAAACTTAATGAGAGTATGATCCGTATCCTCACCGCATGATGGGCAGAAGATTTGATCATCGATCATGACATATTATCTCTTTGGCGAAGTATTAAAAGTCGTCCAGTGTGACTATGCTCTTGTTTTGAACCATCCTCAACCCTGCCGCTTTCTGGTCCCTCCTGGGCATTCGCTTGTGAGACGACTTTGCGCTCTTGTGACAAGGACTGTACTGGCTGTCGTAGTATGCCTGCCAGATGTCTTTCACATCCCGGCCTTCCTCTGAACAATTAAAAGAAGATTTCAATTGCTCCAGGGTCTCTGCCATTTTTGCCCCTCGTTTTCTCAGGATTTCGCCGCCATAATTAAACGAAATCCAGCTTTCGTGCCCGTTTCCCAGCACTACAATCGTCTGCGGGTTTCTTCTGGCAAAAAAGTCGCAGATGATCTCTCCGATTCTGTGCCTTGGCTTCAGGTATCCATAAAGGACACAAGGCCCCAAGGGCCTCAGCCTCACAAATGCCTCCATCCTGTGCACCTCTGTCTGTACCTGCCTGACCATCTTTCTTATGCGCTTTGCTTCTGCATCTATTGAGACATCTAGCTCTTCGGCTGAGATGTCTTTTGCCCTGAAGAGCAACCTCTCACTGCAGTCCTCATGGGCCGAAAGGTAGTGAAGGAAGTCGTCTGGAATTCTCATGCCGACCACATCTGCAAAGTTGCATCTCTCCAGCCGCCGATCTTCAGGAAGGGAGCAGCTCTCTTGATCCGCACGCCTAGTGATGCCAGATCAGCCTTTCGGGAGATGGCCTGTCTCTTTCTGAGAGCAATTATTCTCTTGGCGCTTCTGGGCCCGATGCCTGGAACCATGAGCAGCTCGCGATAAGGTGCAGTGTTCGGGTCTACTGGCAAGTCCACAAGCTCACGAGCAATGGTCATCTTTGGATCAGCATTCGGGAGAAGGCCATTCTCGTCGAACGCATGCCAGATCTCCTGAGGATGGAGATGATAAACCCTGAAGAGCCAGTCCATCTGGTAGAGCCTGACCTCACGCCACTTAGGTTGAGGCACGTTGTTCTGAAATGGTGTGCCGTCCTGTGGAGAGAAGGCGCTGTAGTAGACGCGCCGAACGCCTATCTCCTTGTACTCATAAAGGACCCTCTTGAAGATCTCCTCATCGCACTCATTGCTTGCGCCCACCACGAGCTGAGTGGTCTGGCCTGCTGGAAGGTTTTCGCTCGTAGCCAGATCGCGAATATATCGCTGCCTTTGCAAAATATCGCTCTCGTAGTTCTTTGTGCTGCTCATCTCGCTCATATGGGAAGCTGATGCAGCCTCCAGGTTTATGCTGACCCTGTCGGCCAGCTCCATTGCCTCCTGGATGTGAGAGCGCGAGGCGCCAGGCAGGACCTTGAGGTGAATGTACCCCTGGAATTCGTGCTTTTGGCGCAGCATCCGGGCAGTCTCCAGCATCCTCTCCATGATGTGATCTTCGTTCCGGCCCGAGCCTGAGCTGAGGAAGAGGCCCTCGATGTAGTTCGCCCGGTACATGGAGAGGGTTATGCCGACCAGCTCTTGTGGCGTGTATGAGAAGGTAGCAGTCCTGCGGCTGCAGTTGGCGGCATTTGTGCAGTAGTTGCACTGGTGGCTGCAGTAGTTGGTATAGAGTGTTTTGAAGAGGCTTACACACCGCCCATCATGCGAAAAGGAGTGACAGATCCCCGGCAGGTTCGGATTGCGAGGCGAATGGGTAGACGCGCAGACATCATACCTGGTACCCTCTCCCAGAGAGCTGAGCTTCTCTGGGTCGACATCGACTGCGGGTCCGAGCGAGTCAAACCTGCTCTCCTGGGCCAGGCGAGCGATCTTTTCCAGGGTGACCATCGGCAAGGTATTCGATCCCTCAAAATATAATCCTTTAGAATGCGGGACGAAAGTATTTAGCCCAAGAGCGAAAGACAAAACAAGTTGTCTATGGATATCTTCAAGATGCCTCGCATGGAGAGAGCGGAATTTGATCGGCTTGTTGAGGAGCAGTACATATGTCGAATCGCCTTTAAGGGGGAGAAGCATCCTTACATCGCGCCATTCCTCTACGTTTTCGATGGCAAATTCATGTATTTCTTATCGACGAAATATGGGCGAAAGGTGCAGTACTTTCGAGACAACCCAAGAGTTTGTGTAGAGATAGAGCATTACTCTCCAGATCTCTCCGCTTTCAGCTTCGTGGCACTTCCTGGACGTCTGATGGAGGTCGATGATGGGGACAAGAAGAGGGCTGTGCGTGAGATGTTTGTTCGCCTGATAAAAAGCCGAGCCCTATCCCAAAATGTACTCTCGGCCTTAGGTCACTTTCCACATGAGCCAGTCGAGGTCTTGCTGGAAGCGGAGAAGAGCTCCGTCTGGCAGCTGGTTGAAGTCAAGGTCGAGGAGATCCTGGGGCTGAAGAGCCACGCACCATAGCTTTGTTGTCTCTTGGCCTGAGATACCAAAATAATTTATACTCAAGGACTCCTAACTCTAACTAAAGATTTGAAGTTAGAGGTCAATGTATGAAAGCGTTCCTGTCTTTGGCCCTGTTGTTTGTTTCAACGACTGTCTGTACTGCCAGTCTTAGCCAGTTTGCCGGCGACTGGACCAATGTCGACACAAATACCGGGGGAATAACATCCCTGAATATCGGCATCTCTGGCAGCTCTGCCAGTGTGCATGCCTGGGGCAAATGCCATCCCACAGATTGCGATTGGGGTACGGTCTCCGCTTATGCATTCGGCCCCGATGTATCCTCAGATCCCACCAGTCAGGCCCAAGCACTGATGGCGGTCTTTGATGCCGGATTCTCAGAGACCGCACTCTTCATAAAACCACAGGGAGACCAGCTCTCTGTACAGTCATACACCCGCTTTAAGGACAATAGCGGCCGCACCAACTATGCATCAAGCTATGTATTCCAGAAGAGTCCTTCAACCTCAACGGCCACCGGCCTGATATCCAGTGTCAAACCGCTGAAGCAACTGAACAGACTGCAGACCATTCCATTAGCGGGAAGCAACCAGTGAATTAATAGAGGTCAAAGTATGAGATTAATGTACTCCTCGCTGACAGCAGTCCTTCTTGTGCTATTGATTGCCTGCAGCGGCATGGCCAGCATCGATCAGTTTGGCGGTTCATGGACCAATGTGGATCCCAATACAGGAGGCATCACCAGGTTGGATATTGCAGTCGAAGGCGCTCTCGTCAAGGTGCATGCCTGGGGCAAGTGTCACCCCACGGATTGCGACTGGGGAACTGTGCAGGCTCAACCCTTCGCTGCAAGTGCCTCTTCGGACATTGCCAGCGCTGACACATTGATAGCGGTCTTCGATTCAGGGTTCTCTGAGACCACACTTGTAATAAAGCCCGCTGGAAATAGGCTTAATGTAAACTCCTACGACCGCTTCAAGGATAACAGCGGACGAAGCAACTATATGGCCGGCTATGCCTTCCAGAAGGCATCTTATGCGGGTGGCGTGGGCGATGCAACTCCAGGCAGCACTCCTGCTCCGATGGATCTGACAGGCGTCTGGAACTGCGATGATGGCGGCAAATACTATGTTCGCCAGCTTGGATCGGCCATCTGGTGGTATGGCGAGAACGATGCCAAGAACCCGAGCTGGTCCAACGTCCTGCGCGGAACCATCGGTGGAAATATGATAAATGCTGAATGGAGCGACGTTCCCAAGGGAAGCGTCATGTCAAATGGAAAACTGGTGCTCCAAATCGTCTCCAACAACAGACTGATGGCAACATCCAAGACTGGAGGCTTCGGCGGATCTGTCTGGACGAGGTAGTGGCCTTTTCACGCTGCAAAGCCCTTCTTCAGACCTTTTTTGCCAGATCGCCTGCGAACTTCAGGTAATCGCAAACTGGACTGCCAAGCGAAACAATGCTGCCATGGATATTGCTGTCTGTTATTTCCAGCATTGCTGCAGAGGGCGCTGACATCCTGGGCTTGGTTGGACTGCCAGGGCAGATGAGCAGGCGCTCGCCCTTCTCAACCACTGGCCGATGGATATGCCCGAAGACGAGCACCCTTGCGTCCATCTCTCTCGCCATCATCTCTGCGCCCACCAGATCTGAGCCGTGATAAGCAGTGTGCACCAGGCCAATCCTGATGCCTTCCACATCGATCACCCTCCTCTCGGGCAATTGCTTCTTTAGCACTGGAAGATCTGAGTTGCCCCTGACCGCCTCCAGCCTTCCCAGTTCTGCCAGAGCAGTGTAAACCTCGCCGGAGACAAAGTCGCCTGCATGCAGTATCATGTCGGCTTCCCTGGCCAGCCGAACAACTGCGCCAGGCAGCCCCTCGCCTTCAAGATGAGTGTCGGACAGAGCGAGAATCCTCGTCATACATGCATCCGCCTCATGCCAGCTTCCACGATCCCCAGGAATTCCGCACCTACTGCCACGATGCTGTTAGTGAAAACCGACGAGTTGATCTCAAAGATGGGATATCTGAACTTCGTGAAGTCGGACATCAGCCATGTAGTGCTGCTTGTGTCGCCGCTGAATACATCTGCATACTCAGGCTTCACAGGAACTATGGCGATATCATCAGTTCTCCCGTGCTTCCTCAGCAGAGATACGAGTCGAGACGAGCGGTTCGCTGTTATGGGCATGACATCTGCGCCCATGCTCAAGGCGGTCACAGATCCCTCCATGGCCTCGTAGGTATTGCCAATTCCGGTTATTGGGACGTAGACATCGCCTATCTGAAAGCTTGGGGTATTGAAGTCCCTCTCCCAGTAGCTGATCTTATTTAAGTGGGTCAGTCTCATCTCGAAGGCGCGAGCGACAAGGCCGGACCTTCCCACTCCTCCGACCACATATCTTCCGCTGCGTGGCAAGAGCCTTTTAAACCAGTGCTCCAGGTGTCCTGGCTCCATCTCAGAGATGAGACGAGCGTTCTCCTCAAAGTCCTTCACAGTGGAGCGATACTCTGGACAGGATGGCTCGCATATGCCCTTGAGCCTGGACTGGATGTCTGCGAATAAGGCGTTTAAAAATGCCAGGACCTCCAGTTCGAACTCAGTTCCAAGGGGCGAGAGCCTGGACCTCATATCCTTATTCGTCGCATGTTTTGTCCTGGCCTTGATGACAAGGGTTGAGCCTCGCTCATACTCGGAGACCATCTTGTAGGCAGTTCCATTCTCATTGGCTGTTATCAGTTTGATCTCGCCGCCACGTGTGATGAAATCGTCGATATACTTGTTTACAGCCAGGGTCTCCCCTGAGCCGGAGATTGCGATGCCTAGGTTCTTGCCCTTGCGGTAATGCCTTTGGACTGGATCCTCCAGCGTAAAGGGAAAAACATTTTCGAAATGATTTTGCATGAGCTGCAGGAAGCTGTAAAGGGCAAGAGCCGATCTGCCCGCGGCCAAGCCATAGACGAACTTGTTGTCTGGAGAGGGTTGCAGGAACTCAGCCATGGAGGCCGAGAAATCCGCCACGCAGGCCATATCCAGGTCCAGCAGCTTTTCCAGGAAGCTGCACTGCAAAAGCGTGGCCTCGCGGAAGGTATCTAACAGACCTGACATAAGGCTCTACAGTGAGCTTCCGAAGATAAGCCTTTCTTCACATTGTCTCTCTCAAGTTATGATCTCGCTTAGCCTGTCGAGCTTATTGGCCATCTTGATCTCCTGAGCAATGCGCCTGCCATTGGAGAGATTGCGCTCGACGAGATCTGAATAAGGCGAACCGCTGATGTACAGATTGGTGCCTGCGACGATGCGTGCCGAGATCTCGAAGACCTTGAACTCCAGGTCATCGGTCACGATGGTCTCCAGGCTGAATGCGCCGATCATTCCTCCGAAGAGCTCCAGGGAGGTCTCAACCACCCTCTCTCCAAGCTCAAAGGCTCTTGGAAGAAGCGATTCGCGAAGCACCAGAGGCATATTGCCAGTGACCACGAAGCTGGGATAGATGCCAGCCTCTGCCAGCTCATTCATACTTCCGATCCTGAAGATCTCATCGGCATTGGACTCAACTCGCCTGTCTATGCCCAGCATCTCCAAAGATCCCTTGCTAAGGCGATATCCTTCCTCCTTGATGGGCGAGTAGAAGAAATGAATGTAGTATCTGGTGCCTAAAATGAACTCCTGAATTGTGTACTTTTGATGCATTCTCATTTTGGATTGCAGCTCGTCCTTGTTCTTGGCGATGAAAAATCCCCGGCCGCCCTTTGCGCCGTGGTATTTTACCATGACCGGACGGTCGATGTCCTCGGCTCTCTCAAAGCGCATGGGAACATTGACGCCCGCCCGAAGCAGCCATTCGCGCTCCATCTCCCTGTCGCTCTCCCAGGCCAGAACGCGGCGATTGCCGAACGTGGGAACTGCCATGGACTCGAAACGCTCAATTCCAAGATACTCTACCAGCGAGCCGTGGGGTATGATGATTGAATTCTCAGCCACCAGATCGTCGGCATAATCCAGGAGAGCTTTGTAGCTTTCAACGCATACGAACTTGTCAGGACGCGCCAGGGGAAAGGCATCATAGAATTTTGGAGGCTGTCCTATGCAGATGCCCAGGGTCTTGAGGCCCTCCTGGCGCGCGCCATGAAAAATTTGCAGGCTGCTGTGTGAGCAGATTGTAGCAATTGTGAGATTATCTTTGTCGTACCCTTTGATTATCTCCTGGATCTCTTCTTTCGCGATCATGGTGTTAACCCTCGTGGCCTTTGAAATTGAAAGGTTGGGATGAAGGTAGATAAGCTCTTCGGAGGCACAGGGCAGTGGATCGATTAACTTAAAAATGTCGAGAAAGCAGCAAAGAGTTATGTTGGCATCAAAGAAGCGAGAGACAAAAGAAACCAGCATCGAGGTCTCAGTAGATCCCGAAGGATCCGGAAAGGTCGAGATCGAGACTGGAATCGAGATGCTTGATGAGATTCTTTTTGCCTTTGCTGTGGGAGCCCGCTTTGATCTGGCAGTCAAGGCAAGAGGCGACCGGGAGACTGGTGACCACCACACCACAGAGGATGTGGGGATCACCCTTGGTCGCGCTCTTGGTGAGGTCATAAAGAGGGGCATTGGAAGCTCAATCGTTCCATCTGGCCAGGCAGTGGCGCAGGTTGCCGTCAGGTTCGGCGAGCCAGGCTTCAGGAGCCAGTTCCAACTCCAGAACAAGGAGCTGGGTGGAATGATGCTCGAGAATTTCAGTCATCTTCTGCGAACCCTTGCCACAAGCGCAAATTTCACGCTGGCCGTTAGCGCTGACGGTGGGGACGATAAAAGCAAGATCGATGCCATGTGCACAGCACTGGGTAGGGCGGTGAGGAGGGCAATCGGTGACGAGAAAAATTAGCCTCTGCGCCTGAGCAGTGCCATCAGAAAAATTGTGGCGAGCACGATGAAGATCCCAGGGGCATCACTTTTTTTGGAGGGCGCCTCACCAGGCTCGATGATGGATTTATTGGCAGCAGCCCGAGACATGGAGTCGCTGGCATTGGTCGCGTCGAGCCTTGTCGTGACGGGCGCTGTCACATTGAAGTACTCGCCAAACATCTGTATGGCGTCGACGGCGTTCTCGACCCTAACCCTGAGCTCATATCTGCCGGGTGGAACGCTCACCCTGATCGCATGTGGTTCCAGAGAATTCAGTGTGCCCTGCAATGTATGATTGGATCCGCCAAAAAAGAGCCTTCCATCCACGACATTCAAGAACTGAATCATGCTCTTTCCCAGCTCAATTTTTATGAACTGCTTGCGAGCTGTCTCATTGGCCAGCATGGTCTCATAATCTGTTGAAAGATTGAGTCTCCTGTATGCAATCTCTGAGACGTAGTACGCAAGATTGCTGCCAGTTATGGATGAAATTCGCCCCGTGGGATCGAATGTGACGACTACCTGGACAGGAGCAGAAGCCGAATTGAGGTAGAGCAAGCCAGGCACAGCCCCTCCGTTCGCATCCAGAACCATGCTCCCGTCATCGGACAGATGCAATGCTGTGAGATTCCAGTCCCAGGAGAAGCTCCAGCGCTCTCCCGAGCCCTGAGCAAGTTGGGTGATGTCCCTTGAGTAGATTGTCAGATTGCTGGAGTTGAGGATGTCTGCAGTAACCTGACGGATCTCTGCCGCCTCAACGATCATTGAGAAATTGGCCTTTGCCTGTGAAGTCACATTGCCTGGCAGATAGATCTGGGGAGGGCTTGGCTTGGGAACGACGTACTCCGAGGTGTACAGATAATATCGAAGGGTATCGTTATCCGCTACCCTGATGTTCAGTCCAGGGCCAATTGCAACGCTCGAGTCGCGATTGAGGTTGATGTAATCATTGTTGACCATCACGATGACGCCGGGCTGGGTGGAGACGATCTCCATGTCTCCCATGCCAAGGCCGGGTTCCACTGGTAGAATATACTCATCTGAGATCTGGAAGATGCCGTCGATTGTCGCGAATCGCTGCCCTCCACCGTCGAATACATTGTCTACATGCACCAGTATTATTGGCAGATCGTCGACGTCGCCCAGATCCTTCTTGTAAATGTATGTGGAATTGGACTTGACCACTGAGCTGTCCACCTGTATTCCGTCTTTCAGAAGCTGAATGAAGATGCTGTCGTCACCGACATCGCGAATGTGCATCACATACCCTTCCGCAAGAGAGTAATTGCCTGCCACCACTATTCCTCGCATCTCGCTATCCATGAGCACCCTGCCAAGGTACTCGTGCTCTAGCAGGCTATTGGTAGCCTTTTTTCCCAAAAGGCTGGAATCATATCCTGCGAACCATTGTATCCCCATGAAGCTCATGACGAAATAGCTTCCCCAGGGCTTGTAATCGAATTCTTTGGGCTGCAAAAACGAGGTATATTGAAATCCGTCCTGGAATGCAGTCCTGTTTGTCTCATCGACCTTTGGCCTGGAGGGTGGAAGAACAGTTCTTCCATGAACATTATAAAGGACCAATGTCTCGTCGCCGAGACCCTTCTCAGGATCAAAGTAAAATCCGCTGTAGTTCCCGGCGTTCCATCTGGCTATTGTGGAAGAGTTGTAGTCGCCAAGTTTCACTGGGATGAATGAAGTGGCACTAAATGTAGGTCCGCGAATCTCATGAAGGCCGTAATCGAAGAAGCCCCCTTCAGGATAATAGTAGAGATTTGGGCTGTCGATCACTACTATCGCAAGGCTGCTTGTGAGTGTGATCACCGAATCTCTGGTGAAGGAGAGGGCTTTGTAATTCTGGAATTTGAATCCATCTTCGGAGAGATCTGTGAGCTCCAAATATCCAAGCCTCCCACCCTCAAAGAGCTTGATAGCAGGCTCGTCGCTGATCTGGAAGATTCCGTCTACCTCGACAAAACCCGATTTTCCGCCGCTCATTGCATTGAACAGGTGGACGAGAATCACTGGGACATCGTCTATTTTGTAAACATAAGTTCCGCCAATGCTCACAATAGCTGAATCTATGGTTTTTCCGTCCTTCAAAAGAACGAAGTTCACCACATTGCTCTTCTCAGATACCTCCTCGACCGTCAGGACATAGCCGTTTTGTAGGGGCAAAGTGGCGTTATAGCTCAGAGTGAATGACTGTTTCTCATCCAGAAGTACCTCTCTAAGCACGCCTTTTCCCAGCTCGCTGACCTCTTCGGTGAAGGAGCTCTTCGGATAACCTGCCAGGAAAAGCCTTCCCAGGAATGCCACGGCCGTGTAGCTTCCCCAGGGCTCATAATCGAATGGCTTGGACCATGTTTTGGACGAGTAAACGATCTTGTTTTTATCTGCCAGGCGGCCATCCATATCTATTTGGAGCTGCTCTCCCCCTTGATCCATGTCCAGATCGTAGTAAAACCAGCCAAAGTCGTCTGCGCGCCAGATACCATCGCCGTTGCTAATATGGCCTCGCACATAGGCTGACTCCACTGCATCCTGAGCGAAGACGCCTGGCACAAGCACAGGAAGTGCCAAGAGCAGGGCAAAAATCGCGGCTGCCGCGATGGCCCAAATAATTCTGATCCTCGAACACCTCTTTTTTGAATGAATCCTGGATAAGCTGTATATCCTATGGCTGACCAACAGCGGAGCGGAGTTAGATGTCATCCATTAAACACGTTGCGATATACGGCAAAGGTGGTATCGGCAAGTCGTGCACCGCTTCGAATATCGCCGCGGCTTGCGCCGAAGAAGGCCACAGGGTGCTGGTTGTTGGCTGCGATCCGAAGAGCGACTCGAGCATTACCCTGGTGGGTAGGCGGATCCCGACCATGATGGACCTCATCCAGCGAGGCGGGGAGATCAAAGAGAAAGACGTTGTGTTTTCAGGATACAAGGGTGTGAAATGCATCGAGGTGGGGGGGCCGGAGCCTGGCGTTGGCTGCGCTGGCCGAGGAATAATTGTGGCCATCGATTTCTTGCGCAAGGTCTCCAGGGCCATGGAGGAGGTCGATCTCGTGCTCTACGATGTACCTGGAGACATAGTCTGCGGCGGCTTCTCTGCACCAATCAGGAAGGGGCTGGTCAGCCAGGCCTACATCATCACATCCGGAGAGTACATGCCCCTGTATGCTGGCAACAACATCTGCAAGGGCCTGCGCCGCCTGAACACGCCCCTCGCAGGAGTTATATGCAACTCGCGTGAGGCAGCGGGCGAGCGCGAGATCGTGGAGAGCTTTGCCAGGGAGCTGAAGAGCCGCATGGTTGCCTTCATTCCCAAAGATCCAATTGTGCAGAAATGCGAGCGACTGGCGGTAACTGTCATCGAGGGCGCGCCAGCCTCTCAGATCGCGGATGTTTACCGCGCCTTGGCCAGGGACATTATGTCGGCGGCAAAGCCCGCCATCCCAGAGCCTTTGACTGACGAGCGGCTCATGGAGCTGACCAGAGCCTGAAAAAAAAGGCTTGGGAGTTGAATGATATGAATGCCAACTGCCCACGCATTCTGCTTGCTGGAGACAGGAGCTCCAGCGGCAAGACAACCATTGTAGCAGGCCTGCTCTCTGCCCTGCGCAACCGCGATCTTGAAGTCCAGCCCTTTAAGGTGGCCATGGACTACATAGATCCCAGCTACCACACCTGGATTACGGGTAGGAGCTGTCGCAACCTGGACGGATACCTCATGCGGCCTGCAGCGATCCGGGAGGTCTACGCCCATGCGGCCGAGGGCGCCGACATTTCAGTGATCGAGGGTGTGCGTGGCCTTTACGAGGGCTACGATGGCGACCTTGGCAGCACTGCCCAGATCGCGAAGATGCTCAAGACTCCGGTTATATTCGTGGTCGATGCCCGCAGCATTACGCGAAGCTGTGCGGCGCTTGTGAAGGGCTACATGGACTTCGATCCGGATGTTCAGTTCAAGGGCGTCATCTTAAACAAGGTAGGGAG
>JGI12104J13512_1000524_pt1 | contig 34295 bp, 39 predicted proteins | sample TerdegcTABiofilm_FD_13512 | JGI IMG/M metagenome (IMG submission 13512)
TCATTCCCCCCATTCTTACTTTAGGGAGATACTACCACAACTACAATTGGCCACGCAATATGAGCAATTATATGGCATTAATGCCGGGTAGAGACATTATAGGCAGTCTAAAAACCACCGGAGAGGGTATGTCATAGCCGATAATATCCTCGTTTCAATTCCTTATAGGCAGTCTAAAAACATTTTCAGCATCTTGGCCGGCCGTGGTGATGATAAGCAGTTTCAATTCCTTATAGGCAGTCTAAAAACTCATTGTTAGTTTCAATCTCCAGCATGTTTAGGCAAGTTTCAATTCCTTATAGGCAGTCTAAAAACGAATGAACAAAAATGCCTGGAAAAGGCAATAAAAGCGTTTCAATTCCTTATAGGCAGTCTAAAAACAGATATTCAGCAATAAGTCTTAAATCTTCAGCTACTGAGTTTCAATTCCTTATAGGCAGTCTAAAAACCCGAGCCTGTTTAACTTCCTGTTGTTTTTTATCCCAGGTTTCAATTCCTTATAGGCAGTCTAAAAACAGGGCAAGAAATGGTTTAGTTGGGACTGTGCGCAGGGGTTTCAATTCCTTATAGGCAGTCTAAAAACCGAAGCAATTAGCAAGCTCCAGGCAACCGGTATAAGTTTCAATTCCTTATAGGCAGTCTAAAAACTCGGGGCAGCCCTGGAGATACCTTACGAACTACTGCGTTTCAATTCCTTATAGGCAGTCTAAAAACGATGCTGGCGGGAAAAACGGGAACGAGACAGGTTCCGAGTTTCAATTCCTTATAGGCAGTCTAAAAACCCGGCATTCCCCTGGTACATAAGATTAGCCGGAACAAGTTTCAATTCCTTATAGGCAGTCTAAAAACCCTGTTAGTAGACAGGGCTTTTTACATGGAAGATTGGTTTCAATTCCTTATAGGCAGTCTAAAAACCCATTTAGGGCCCCAAAAAAAAGCCTTAATTTTAAAAAAATTTCTCACTCTCCATCATTGTATTTAACTAATGCCTTATTTCTTACGGGTTTACCATGTTGTAGTTGTCGTCAGTCCACTAGAAATTATACCCTACCATAGATCGATGACATAATATGTAGAGTAACCTGAGTAACCTGCCTTGCAAGAGACCGTGACGAAACAAACCGACAATCAATTCTGTATTTTTGACATCGGTTTTGCGCCCAGGTACATTTTTCATATGTTTTGCATTGACCACCAAAGCCTGGATTTTTTCTAGTTCTAACAGGTTAAAAATGGGCTTCCGAAATGAACCGGTATTTTCCATTGCCACATGTGTACAACCTTTATCTTTGAGCCAGTTCGTTCGTCATGGAAATGAGGTCATCTGTCATCGTTGAAAATGTACCAATCTCTTTTCTTTCAGAAGTAAGAACACAGGGCACAACGGTCTTTTTGTGAACGTCGAGGCCGCAGAGTGGCTGTATACGACTTTCCATCTATTGCTCCTTCTACGACAATTAAATTGAAGGGCTGGTGTAACAACCATTAATGATTATTCTATCCTGCGTGCTTCCAAGATCGGAGCAACAATCTGTGGTGCACCTTTCGTTGGAGTTGTCTATTATAACGGGCTCGCGGCGCCAAGGTAGAACAACCTCCCTTCGCCAGCCGTAAGAAAGAGATTCTATGTGATGTATTTTCATCCTTCTGATGGTGCTACGTTAACAGCATGTTTGTCTATATAATATTTTCCTGGCCACCTTTTTCTAATCCAATTATTTCTCTGGAGGAGTATTTTGTAGTTCGTAAATTATAGAAAATCACTGAATCCTCATCCTTCCTTATTATTCGTTCCAATTCCATTTTTAGCTTTTTAAGATTGGCTTCTGAGATCTCACCTTCTAAAACGGAGTTTTGAACCCAGTGTAAGTACTGGCGACATTTTTTCAACACTTTGGAAACTCTCTTTTGATTGACATCATAGACCAAAATAACAAACACGTCAAACACCACGCAATAAAATATGTTACCACCTGGCTATAAATGCCTTGTAATCCTTTTCGCCCATCAGGTGTTTTTCAATTTTATAAAGCTCCAGTCGAAGCAGCCTCCGGTAGGAAACGGAACGACCGATTTCTCTGTGGTTTATTGTAGTTTTAAGCTTATTATCCAATTCTTCAACGAAGTGCTTTTTGGCTTTTTCTTTCAGCATTATCCCTTCGGTATCCCGGTCAAAATCGTTTTTTGTAACAATTTTTTTACCAATCAAAGCAAAAATAATTCGATCTACTATTATTGGCTTGAAGATTTCCGAAAGATCCAGGTTTAATGTAAACCGGCGGAAGTTGGTGGCATGCAGGTAACCAATACGGGGATCCATATGTGTTTTATAAATTTCACTGAGGCATATGGTATATAGCAAAGAGTTGCCAAAACTAATTAGTGTATTAAGATAATTCTTGGGTGGACGTCTGCTGCGTACTTGGAAAACAAAATCAGGATTTTCAATTATTCTGTCAAAGGCTTTATAATAATAGTCACGGATGTTACCCTCAATGGCCATCAATGATTGTATATCCGGGCAATCATTGACCGTTTCCAAGAGTTTTTCTACCGATTGAAGAATTTCTGTTACATTTTTCCCCCGGCCTTGGTAATATTTCAGGACCTGACGAATGTTTTTAACTGCGCCAAGAACTATTTCCCTGGCAACAGTAAGGCGTTTGCTTTTGTCCAGGTAGTGCTCAGCCTGCTTCAAGGTAATATAGCCGGAATTTAGATGTTCCCGGGGATAAAAGGAACCCATGTAATAGCCGTAATGGCTGAAAAAATGAAGAATAATTTCCCTCTGGGAAAGGAATTCAAGCAATTTTTTGTTAACGGTGACTTCTCCAAATACCATAATTTCACCAGTGTCCTCCACTGGTATAAATTTTTTGGCTTCTTCGCTTTCAAAGCATAGCGTATTATCTTTCCGGGCCAGTTCCCCGTTGGAGAATATGTAGAGCGTTTTTTTCACAATTATCCGCTCCTTTCATGACCAGCAAAACTCTGCATAAGCGCATTTTTTACAAAACTTTATTTTAGCAGGTGGAGGAGGTTGGGATAGATAGACGATACGTAATATCTCCCGCTTGGTACGTTCCAGTTCCTTTTCCGTAACTTCGTCCAGGATAACTTCTTCACGCAATTTTTCCCGGGGAAAGCGCAATTCACCTCTGGCTTCCACGCCCCGTTGCTTCAGTTCATCAAGATAAAAAGCCAGTTGCATCCGCGCGCTTTGACGGTACTTGGAGGTTTTTTTAACTTCCCCGATAAATAATTTGCCGTTATCAACCTTAAATACGTCCATTTTACTGTACCCCACGGAGAGTTCCTTACGTTCCCTGGGATATGAATAGTCCTGAATAAAACGACCAAGAGAAACATTGGAGTCGTCCTGATCAGGTGTTATCTGGTGGCTGATTAGCCAAACTTCCCGCGGACAGATGTAATAATACCATATGAGGGTTCCGCTTACGTGCAGTTCGTGTTCTTCCAAGTTTCATCACCCCAAAAGGTTTCTAAAAAAGTTCAACCATTAAAGTAACCATACCCTACAGCAGTTTTTGCTCCTATCCCATGCTCTTTTAATGCCTTCTCGATCCATTCTGCCGCTATTTCAATAAGTGTTTTGCCTGTAAACATGCCATTATCAACGGGAACATTGTCCTCCGGCTTTATTCCCGCACAAATTGTAAAGCTTATTTCTTCTACTGTAAGAAAAGTTACCGGTATAGGATTATGATAATCAGCCGGTGGCGTTTTATTGTTTTTATCGGAGTAATACGGTCCGTAATGGGGATTCATAACATCCAGGCATAATATTGGCGCTGAAACCGGAAAAGCGTCAAAAAAGCGTACTAAACCCTGCCGCGCACCCAGAATGCTGTTTTCCAGGCTGCCGAAGATTAGGCAAAATACAGGGTCGCCTAAAGCCCCACTTGACTTGTTGCCTTCGATATTATTAAAATGCTCCGCAATGACCATGTTCCTGGTTACTCCTTTGACGGCACTGGCCGGCAGGTAAGGGACGCCGTAAATATGGTGCAAGGTGAGGGAAGTATCATAAACCGAGGCGCCGCCGAGTCCAACTACAAGGCGCCAGTCCACGGCTAAATCTTTTTTCCAAGTAATTAATTGCGTTTCCCGGATGGCTTCTTTTTGCCTGGTGATCATATTTTTCAAGGGTATATTAGCATATTTAGCAGGATCGAGCCGGATGTCCTTTTCTCTTCGTCCTAATCGAAAAATAAATTTATCACCATTAAAATATGCCGCTTTATTTAGTTGCAAGGAGATATTATCGATCTCAGATACTGATATGTCTTGCCGTCCCGGAAGAAAAGTGTGTCAAGTGCCTCCATGCGGATAATCATGATTTCACCTCCCGCGCCAGAAAATCGGCAATATTCAGTGTCGCAAGAAAGTTTTCCAGGCTGGCGCTGTTTGTGTACAGTGTTTCGGTCGTTTTGCAGAGTAAGGATACAGCTCCATTTTTTCTTTTTTCATATTCCGCCTGTGCTTCTTCCGGTTCTCTTCCAAGCAGGCAGGATCTGCGTATGAGCCTTTTGATTTCAGTTACAATCAGCTTGTCCACATTAAACTCAATGTTTTCAATATTATCATCAAGCAACTGCCACACTTCCCTGTTGAGATTTTTTATAAACGTGTTGGAAAATTCGCGGACATAGAGGTTTTCTGTCCGGTTAACGATACCATTCGGGACATGCTGATCAATTGCTTTGTTCTTCCTAATCTTATTGATTAAAGTATTCAACAAATCTACGGTCCACTCGTCCCCGTACCGCCACTTATAAAGGAATTTAATTCTTCAAAGCTCCGAAGGTTTGCTCGGCTTTTTTATAAGCATCCGCAAAACATCCTTCTTCAAACTCTTCAAAAAGCCAGAAGATCTGCCAGTGAGTCTTTATCTGTTCGTCAAATTCAGGCGGCTTGGGCAGACCCATTTTATCCAGAATTGCATCGCCCATGTGCTGGAATTCAGACCTGACGGCATTTTCAACAGCCCAGCCCATACCCGCAAGATACTCTTTCGTGTTTTCCCCAACAATTGCTAAGAAGCGGTTGAGCAATGTCTCGTTCGACGGGTCCGGGAATACAATCTCAGCTTGATAAGGTTCTCCCCTTGCTTTTTCTATGGCTACCCGGCATAGATGGGAAAGGATATAACTACCGGCGAAGAGATCCTGGGTTTTTCTGGCCTGAGCAATAAATGACTGCACCGGACTGATGCTGAACAAAAACAAGTTCTTCATAAAATCGCCACCTTAAAGCTATTCTGAGTATTTAGCGGGCCTGCTTGATATCCCGGAGAAAACTCTGTGTTTAGAGTGGTAATGACTGGACGGAATTGATTTCCTTCCGCAATCACGGAAACATAAATAGGCGAGGCCAATCGCTGTCTTTTTGCCGCGGTTCCAAGGTACATACTTGCATAATCATGAGATGCCTCTCCGATGACTTCCAGCAACCGGTCAATTGACCTATAAAGTTTGCCTATGGTGATTTCCTTGATATATGGATAACTCCCGTCACAATTACCTTCTAAAACGATATTGTTACCCGATATATAATATTTTTGAGGCGCGAGTAATTCGAGTAAACTTAAGATATAATTTAAGTCTACGGCTACTGATTGACTTTGTCCGTTTACCTGTGTTATTTGAAAGCTGCCGAAACCCCGGCGGCTCCTTTTACCCAATCCGCCCATGATTGCAGTAAGGGTAAACAGGGACTTTAAATGATCTTGTGTGAAATCTTGTGACAATAGATCAAAAGAATTGCTAAACGCTACAGAAAAAATATGGTCAGTAGCAATAGCAGGCTGCGGCCGCCCTTTGCTGCACCTTTTTTCACCTTGTTTTTGTACACAAAAACAACTACTGTTACCAGTATGGTGGGGTAATGGCTTGTATTCCCGGCAATCACCAACTCCTATTCCAGCCGAGTTCAAAATTCTAATACTAAATTTACTTTTTCCCTCTCTCTCACCTGTACCGCCAAAGATAGCCGCTTCTTTCCTTTTAAGTATTGCTATGTCGCTTTCCGCCTGCGCGGCTCGCCACCAGAAGCGCATCACGCCTTTTACCGAAGGCGCCCGTAATTCCAGTGCGCTTGCTTGACGGGCTTTGTTATCGGCTCCGGCCATGAACATTGGAGTTATGGCCCGGCATTGAAAGAACAGCTGATTCATAGTTAATCACCCCTCCTTATTCCGGTCCAACCAGATCAGTTCCCCCGCCCATAGGGATTGTCCCTCTGATTCTGCGGCGGCCGCCTGTCCACCAGGGCCGCAAGCTACACAAGCAAACCCATTTCCCTTGCGCGCGAGGCAATTTGTTGCACGACGGCTGCATAGTTGTGGTGCCGCCAGTGATGTTGACTACTATTTAGCCGTTATTAAATTATTTTCATTAGTTATATTAAATAAGGTATTATTTTTCTTTTTCAACATATCTTATCTGTACAGAATGTACATCTTGTGATAAAGTGAGGTTGGGAGGTATGACCATGCTTACAGAGATAAAATTTACTAATGCGCGTAAAACCTTGACCGAAATTTATGATAACGTATGGCACCGTTATCTACCGGTTATCATTAACCGCCGCCAAAACGAAGAAGTCTTATTGCTCCGGCGAGAATTGCAACAGGATATACTAAAGGCTTACCTTCTAAAACCGGAGATTTTACCGGAAGAAGATGGTTCTTTAACAGTTGCTTTAAATGAAATCGACATAGCCGTCAATGCGACAAACCTGGGCGAAGCTGTTGACGAGCTTGTTAAAGAGATGATGATCTACGCTCAAGATTATCTTGACCGGCTCCAACTATTTTTGAACGCCCCAAACCGCAAGACACATTTTCCTTATATTATGCGGATTTTGCTTTGCGACAGTGAACGGGAAATTAAATCCCTCCTGGAGTTTTAAAATATGCCCCCGAAATTCGGCGACCTAAAAAGATACTGTAAAAAGAATGGCTGGGTCATGATTAGGGACACAGACCATTGGTATTATGAAAAAGTGTTGGCCAATGGCGATATCTTACGAACAAGAGTTAGTCATTCTGTAAGCAAGGAAATTCCCGCCAACTTGTGGCGAAAGATATTGAAACAGCAACTTAGAATATCGGAAGAAGAGTTTTGGAAGATGTTATAGCGAATTATATTATATTTGGCTTTGATTCATCTGGCTCCAGTAAAGCGCCAATTTCATTGTCATATTTAAGGTTACAAAAAGATAAACCACTATAAACTTTTTTATTTTTCATAAAATACCATAACGGTACTTTAACTTCAAACCATTTTCTATCTTGGGGTGGCAAAATGATAGTATTTTCGAAAAAACAGGTAGGTATGGTTGAAATAGTATCATATTTAGACTGGCGTGTTACTTCTTGTTCATCTTCATCAAACCTGCCGTCAAAAATGGCCATCCTCTTTTGCTGAGTTTGTTTATATACTTTCAATGCGTCCTGAAAAGGTTTTGTTTCATCAATCCGGTAGTTCTTGTAGACTTCTTCAATGATATCTATTAAATCTTTTTCACGAAGCTTTCCCCGATGACATTGAAAAGCATTGTAAGATCGTTCCAAAAGATCAGGGTCTTCCAATGGATTATAAATCTTTTCAGCTTGGGGAGAGGCTTTATAAATATAGATTCTACTGTCACGTTTTTGGTCGCGGTAGCGGTTGATCCGTCCTGCCCGCTGGGCGACAGCGTCGGGCGGGGCACATTCAGTGAAAAGCCAATCGTAATCAATGTCCAAGGAGACCTCAACTACTTGGGTTGCAATAACAAACTGTTTTTTTTCTAATTCTTTTTCAATATTTTTGCGGTCCTTCAAGATAAAGCGGGAGTGATAACAAACCGGTTTCAATTCAGAAAAATGCCGCGCCAATTGCTGGCACTTTTCTACCGTATTAACTACTACCAGCACTTTATATCCTGCTGAGACAGCTTTAATTATGTCACTCTCAGCCTCTTCAATATAGCAGTCTTTAACATGATAATAGCTGCGGCTGGCATTTAACAGACTCTCTTCTTTTACTAGAGTAAAATCGTTTAATACATTTTTTAAAATATCAATAAGCATCTGTGGCATCGTGGCGCTCATCATTAAAAATCTGCTTCCTCTGGCGGCTAAATGGCGGATGCAAGAAGTCAATAAACCGAGGGTCCATCCATCATAGGAGTGTATTTCATCCAGAACAATAACCGCATTAGCCGCGTTTATTTCTTTCAAAACCCAACGTCCGGCGTTAAAGCCGCTGGTAAGCAACTGGTCGACAGTACCTATGGTGACAGGTCGCATGAAAGATTGGTCGAAAAGCAAGTTGCGCCTGTCTTCCCAGGAGTCTCCTTCACCTTCTTCGCTTTCATTTAATAAAAATAAATTGGCGGTGGAATGAGTAAGGCCAACATTTTCCTTTCCGAATATATCGGCCAATCGCTGCCATATTTGGTTAGCCGTATTCATAGTTGGTAAGAGATATATGATCTTAGCCCTCCCCATCTCAGTAGCGTTTTTAAGGGCCCATAAGAGAGATCCCTCTGTCTTTCCACTACCGGTAGGGGCTACGGCTAACAGATGTCCCGAGCAATCCCCCATTTCCCTCTGGAAGGGGCGAAGCCCAGAAAAGGGGATCTTTTTCTCCTGACACCTTTTAGCGAGAATACCTATAAGTTGTTCAGGTGATTTTTCAACCGAATAATTTACTTCTGTTTTTCCTGATGAATACCAGTCCGCGTAATGTAAAAGTCCTTTGGTGAGTATATATAGATCTCTTGCTTTGTCATGACCGTCAATATTCAGTAATTTTCCAATAATGTTGTTACAAGGATCAACCAAGGCTGCCAGTCGGTTATAAGGTTTTTCCTGCTCCAGCCGGTCACTTATTGCCGGGAGTTGCCAGCCATGGCGAAGAAATATTTCTTCAGCCAGTTCCAGTGCTTCCTTTAATCCCTCGTGGGAAATTTGAGGATTAAGTGAAGTTCTTTCCCTTTCAAAAAATGTCAGGTCAGTGTTTAAAGGCCGGTGGTGTCCGGCTACGGCTAGAGCTTCGACCGGAAGTTTAGTAAAAGGCGTTTCTTTATTCAAAAGAGAAGCTGCATAGGCTGCAAAAACAAAGGAGACCAATTCATGTCTGTAATTATTCTTAAAGTTGAATTTCTTGCCTGTTCGTTTGGCTTCCATCATCTCTTGGAAAGGGATAATCATTTTACCCAGATCATGCAGAACAACCGTAAGAAGCGATCCTTTTAAAAATCTTTCAACGGGAAAGCCGTGCTGTTCAGAAAACCTTTCAATTAAGCGCCTTTTGGCATCAACAGTTACCCGCCATGCTCGATAAGCTTCTTCAATATGCTCCCGATAAGTTTGATCTGGCTTTGCCTTGGCATAAAAAATGGTCATAGTATTGGCAGAATCCTTTCTTCCGAGGCAATACCCGGTACCGGTTTTTTCAGGGTCACCGGAGTGTCGATAAACGTGAAATGTCCTCTACTTTTCACTCTGCGCTCATCACCATTAAACGTAAAGGACACGGGTAACAAGAAAACACGCGGTGCTCGAACTGGTCTGTTCAACGGCAAGTCGTCTAGTTTAATAGATGACTCGAAGTTTTCACTGTGGTCACCGGGTAAAATAGTATATTCGTAGTTTCTTTGAGGTACTGGTTCAGCTTTTTTAATACTTCCAACAAGCCTTAATTTAAGCAAGTCGTCGCTAGTTCCGGCAGTTAAAGCATAAACAGGGGATAGAAAAGCCTGTCTTAATTCATTTATTTTCCTTTCATTTTTTGAGGCATAAATAATGAATAGCTTTAAGTCGTAAAGGATTTCTCGCGTAAGAACTGCGGATATTACTTCACCCGATTTAATTTTTTGAAATTTCCAGAGGTCGTTTGTTTCACCGCTATGTTTACCCCAAACCCCGCAGGCAAGACCTTCTTCTCTTAGTGTCATCGCTGCATCAAAAGATAATCCCATTGCCGCTCCGGCTAACCCCAGCAAAGCTGTTAGCGGTGGTAAAGGCAGGGTTTGCTGAAATGTATGTGTCTCCGGCAAGCGGAATGAAGCTGTTGGAGTATATGCTTCCAAAATAAAGTAATACATATCTTTCACCTGAATTCATTAAAGATAACAACTACTTACCCAGTTATCCATAGCTACAAACGCTTCTCCTATTGAGACGGTGTTTTCGGGAAGGTATTTGAAAAGTTCTTTCCTGCCGCCGAAAGTAACTGCTAAAATCTCTTCTTTGTAGTCTTTAATCACTTCTGTAAGCAAATCAATGTTTATGCCTTCGTTTATTGGCACTAAAGATTCCAAAAAAACAGGATTTTTTACCTTCAAAAGGGCGGAAGCTATGAACTTGGGCGAAATATCAGCCAGGAACCTGGTCTGGCGTCCCGAGGACCAGAGGTTTTTCAATGCGGAAAGCAGAGCTTTTACCCTTTTAGCTTTTTCATCTGCCGGGAGAGCCTTATTAAAGCCCTCTCCACAACCGACACGATCTATTTCTATTAAAACAGTTCCTCTGTAGAAACCAGAGTGGATTTCTGTTTCAAAAATATTTGGCGTGCCTCCGGCAGTTACACTCATGTAGTTGGTGCCGAAGTCAAGGTCTCCCTTGTACCTTTCCATTGATACGAGCGGCGAGACCCGTACAGGGGAGGTGCGCTTAACAGCAGATCCTTTTTTGCCTTCGTCTCCCTTTTCGGTGCCCATGAAACCAAAGAGATCATCGTCAATATATTTTTCAGGCATCTGTTGTGTAGTGGCAGCGCCTTTTTTAATTGTCGCCGCAACCCCTTCAGAGAGTTCCCATCCTAGATTGGCTAGTTGATCACGCAAAGCACGCCTTACCCACTGGGCTGAACCATAAGGATATTGTTCTGTGCCACAGGTGAACTTCTTTATGCTGGAAATATTGTCTGCCTCTTTATCTGAGCCGTTTAGGCTCCCGAGTGATGTTTGGACGAGATAAGTGATGGTAAGCGCTTTAGCATTTTTCATTATTAGAAACCTCCCTATTTTTTTGTTTCACTGGTAGCGGCGTTAAAGCTGTTCAAGGCGGCGATCATGCAAAATTGCTTAAATTCCTGAAAATTATTGTCATTTAGTTTTCCTTCGTAAACATCTGGAGGTACAATGAAATCACTGCCTAATTTAAATTGCAACCTGTTAATCTGTTCGAGAAAGTCAACTTTCTTTCTGGATTTACGCAGGGCGTATAGATCGCCTTTCTTCCCGTCCTCACTTTTTCCTACCGCAACGCCTATGCGTCTGCCGAGAGCAACGGCAGTGTCCTGTTCTTCCCTGGTCATAACACTATCATCCTTTCTTATTTCGGGTTCATAGATTAACAGAAAGTCGACGATTGGTTTGATATAAGTTCTTTCTGAGCCATAAACGAAGATTTCAACAAGATCGAGGATTGATTTCTTTTTTAAGATCCTTTCACAAATACGGTTACGTTTAAGGGTGGCATTTTCGTTTTTTTCTTGGGGGTCATAAAAAAGACGTATTACCTCCTTTATTTTAACCCCGTTTTTTTCTACATGATCTAATAGACGGTAGAAATAAACCGATTCGCGGAACGGCCAAAGAGTTTTTATCGAAAAAGTGTTGCCTTCTTTTCTTGCGTGCATCGTGTAAAATTCAAGAGGGGCTTTATTTAAAGTTAAATCGAGAAGTTCTTCCCAGTCTAGGGCGGTAAAATCTTCTTCTCCCCCCTTTTGATGGAGGAGTACCTTTTTGTATAAAGTGAAGAGAAAGGCAAAAGCAACTTCAAATGTATGATAAAAAAAACCATCAAGGCCATGGTCAAAATTCCGATAAAAATTTGGGTCCCTGTATTCCGCCTCGTGTAAGGAATCAAAGACATCTATCATTTTCTCGAAAGAAGATGAATAAGGTAAAAATATAAAGATATTGTCCCCGCTGGTATAGTAAAAACCATTCACCGGAACAAATTTACCGAGAAGAGAACATTTCCAGCAAACTTTTTCAGGATTTTGGGCCATTGAGTTAAATGAAAGAACTCCTGACGTACCAGTTATAAGAGGAAATGTTGTTTGAGTAGCTTCTTCCAGAACTTCGGATGGCTGTCCACAGAAATAGCAGTGGCCTTTAATTTTTTTGTTGTCGTTCGTAATTTTTATATTTATCTTGGGTTTCACTGCGTAGGGAGCGTCGTACAAGAGCCCGGCAGTAGTTATATCAAGTTCATTCTGATTTAGAAATTCATCCATGCTGTCCTGCAAGTGAGCATATGAATCAGGCAATCTGGCTATAGTGCGTTTAAATTTTTTGCCCTGATAGTAAATTTCTACTTTTTTTTCACTCTTATGTGCCCATTTAATCATTTGGCCGGTTGGCCTGGGCGCTTTGTTATAAATAACTTCGGCTATACCACAGGATTTTTTCTTGGGGAAGCTATAAAAACGACCTTCTTTGCTGTCATAGTAAAAGTTATATGCTCTGGTATCTTCTTTTTGTTTCTGAGTTGAAATATTGTAATACTGATCGATTAAAATATCATAGGCTTGTTCAATGGCTGCTATGACAGCGTTTTTAGTCCCTTCCAGAAAAAATCCATCCGCGTCTTCCTGGATAATCACATCCTTTTCTGTTTCGTCAAGTATCTTTTTTAACCCGACAAGGCCTGAGTCAAGCCAGAAATGACCTGCTCTCGAAAAACGCAAATGCATTTTCTCACCTTTAGTCATAGTTTAAGGGCTTCTATCGGCCCAACTCACCTCCTTTGGCATATTATTTAATTTGGTTTGTAATTATGTATTGTTTTAGGAATATAATATTACTGTAGTTAAATGCTGTACCTTTAAGAAATTTAAATATTTGCTTTGCAATTATTGAAAAATTTTTAGTCTGCCTATAAGGATTAATTATTTTTATTAATATAACTTAACTAACTTTCATGTATAGATTATCTTGATCCGAATAAAAAGCGACACAGAATCATTCCTTCATTATCTCCTTCTCTTTTCTTGCTTTCACCATCTCCACGCACCCGTACCCCTGGCTCCCTTTCCCGCCAATCCCCGCATTTAATCCGATCTGCAGCAGTCCGCGCGGACCTGTCAACTTCAGCCGGCAGGTGTATCCTTTAACAACCGTACCCTTATAAGACATCACATGCAGGCGGGGCCTGTCCAGCGGTCTTGCCTGAACTTCGCCTTCCGGGGGCTGTTCTCCGTAAAAGGCTTCATATTTCTTGCGCAGGTTGGCGTTAATAAGTTTATTGAAATCACCTTCACCCGGTTGGTAGTAACACGTATATTTACCTCCCTCCGGCTTTAGCAGAGTACTGTAAGCTACGACCGGCGATAAAGTCCGTGCGATTAAAACATCACTCTCAACTTTCTGCTCGTCAAAACGAACTTCATTAATATTTAAAATGGAGTCTCCAATCCGGACGTGGTTTTTGGTAAGCAGATTATTGACCAGGGAAAGGAAAAATTCCATGTCCGGTGAAGAAATTACCAGGCGGGCGCCTTCAGGAAATTTGATAGTTCCTGCTGTTCTGTCAATGAAGAACTTGCCCATAATTCGCGAGAAGGAAAACATCTTAAAACGCCTATTCCCCGCAGAGTAACCTTCGTCATGAATACGGGAGGCGACATCTTTGGGTAGTGCCGCGTAAATAGCCGACTGAACGAAATAATTATATTGGATAGGGAGGGCCGGTGAAGACGGATCTATTTTCATATTTATATAAGCATGCAAAGAAAAACCCTCCTAAGTAAACCAAATTCTTAATACTATGTTAACATTTGGACATAATTAATATTTATCATAAAGTATAAGGTTTTTTATATTATTTTGGCTCTTAATCGACTTTTTGCATTAATTAATTACATTTACTTAATTATATCACCATAATTTGCATATATCTACAAGATAGAACAATAAATAATACTCTTTCCAATAACAACATTGTAGTATACACAACGGTACCACGGGAAGTAACGCATATAAGCGATCAAATAGAACTTAATTTAGCCTCCCCGCCACCCACCCTCCGCCATTCTGTAACAGAATACCCCCGATAAACATAAACTAAAATGACGACAAGGCAGGATAACAACCAAAAGAAAGGAGTTGTGAACAGCTTGTACCGCTTGCTCCCTCTATTGTTTATGCTCGCTGTCAGCCCTGAGTCGGAAAAGAAACTAGATACTCTGAATTCCTTTATCATGGCTACAAAAGATACAGTGTCAAGCATTAAAAGTGGTATCGATACTTTTCATGCAGCGATGATGCCCTTTATGACAGGATCGGCAACCAACGAAACCAGTTCTCCCCCGCCCGCGCAGCCTAAATATGATGCGCCGGGACAAAAAGAAGCAGGCGATTTCGAGGTTTAGTCATGCATTCTTTTATTCTGGAAGAAGGCTGTTTCTTTTTAAACCGGGACTCTCCCCACCGGGCTGGTATTATAATATCAGCCCGTTTTTTTAACGCGTTATTTTTCGCCATATATAAAATAAACCGCTCCCGGGCAGCATGAACTGCCTTCAAGCGGCAACAAACGATCACATGGTTCGGTATGATCATCTTTTTAGCTTTGCGCTCTTTTGCGTTGATCAAGGTTATCCCATTTCATTATTTTCGGCATTTCCCGGACGGTTTGTTTTTCCCCGCCCTGGTCGTTTTTGGCCGCGCCTGCCGCATTTGACGCATCCTTGGATGCCGCCGGCTTGCCTTTTGAGGATTCAGTCTTGGTATTGTTCTTGGAGCCTGTTCCCATCAAACCCGCCAGCATGTTCATCAGGTTGCCCAAGTCCATATTCTGCCCGCCGAGGGCGCTCAGCAAACTCATCAGCATGGCCGGATTTAGTCCCTGGCCTCCCTGGCCGCCGCTAAGACTCCCTAAAAGGTTCATTAACGCGGCGGGGTTGAATCCCTGGCCGCCGCTGCCGCCCTGACCGCCCAGCAAACTTGTCAGCATACCCGCCAGATCGTTCGTAGACGGGTTCCCTCCAGTGGCGCTGACCGGCGCCGGCGCTGGTACTGTCGCCGGCGCTGTTACCGGAGATTGTATGTATCCGCTGGAACTGCCGTGATAACGCTTTCCAATCAGATTCAAGATACTGGTAAGGTTGACCGAACACATGTAGATCAACATTGTTTCCTGGTCCATTCCATACTTTGACTGTAGTTCCAGCACCCTTGCGACAGCCTCTTCCAATACGGCGGTTCCTTTGACATCTTCAGCCAATCAACTCACCTCCCCGGAGAAAATTTTCCATCATGTTAAAACAATCCGGGTATACTGGGAAGCTCCATCCCGCCGGTCAACTTGGAGATTTCATTTTTTAACAGATTTTTTGATTCGGCGACAGCTTTATTGAACGCGTTCGCCACCATGCCTTCCAGCGCCTTGGCATTACCCGGTTTCAACGCGCCCGGGCTGAATTTGATTCCCAGCACTTGTTGCTGGCCGTTCATCACAATACTGAACATTCCTTCACCTTCGCTGATTTCCACGGTTTTGTTTTTCAGCTCCTGCTGCAGCTTTTGCATCTCGGCAACGATCGCGCCCATATTATTCATCATCCGGTTGTTTTCCCCTTTCCCTTCACAGCCTTATGGCCGCAATGACTCATTATTAAATATATTCGCCCCGCGCTAAAAAAGTTTATAAAAGGCCAAAAAAAAAGCTGTTTTACAACAGCTTTCTTTTTTTATTCATGGCCTAACCGCGCTTGCGCATGCATTCCAGCACAACATCGTCAATTTTGACGGTATTGGTGTTGCCCGTGCCGGGCATGAAGTTGAAGCGGACCATGATTGAATCAACACTTTCGTCTGTCACCGGCGTGGCGAACTGAACCTGGGTGTAGGAGTTATCCGGTATGCCGGTGCTGCTTAGCGTTTGCGTGCCGATACCGATCTGAGTGCCATATTGATCATAAAATACTACTTCAGCGGTTAAGGAGAAATCGCTGGTCGTCCCCAGGACATCTTCCCTGACCCAGAAGGTGAGGCGGTACTGGCGGTCGCCGACAATTTTCTTGTGAATCATCTGGAACAGCGCCCCGGGCAGCTGGGTATTCAATAACCCGATTTCCGCCGCAAACGACCCGGAATGAGCCGTACTGGTCTGGGATACATTGCTCGCGCCCCAGAAGACCGGGGCGTAGGGGCTGGCCCAGGCCTCGAGACCGCCGTCCCTGAGCAGGTTGCCGACGGGAGACTCATCCGGAGACGGGCAGGTCTGCACAAAGATCTTACGGTCTTCCGACACCCTGGCGGTAGCCTGAATGACGGCAGTCTCGTGGATCCGGCAGGCACGGTGCAGTTCCCAGTTCATATCCACATCAACATGACGGAACTGGATAAAAACATCATGTTTATGGCGAATCAGCACGGGTTCATCCAGTTCAACCAACTTGGAAAACGACAGTTCTTCGGCCGTATGCTTGACTTCATTATTTTTATTTACGTAAAAGATTTGTTTGTGTAAAATACCGTTTACAATAATTTTCTTAAGGAACAAATCCCTGTGCGGATGGTGGCTGTCGTGATGCACCAGAACGTATTCGTCGTGCTTGCCGAACTTGCCGTGCTTACCATCATGGTAGCCGTCATAGTCATGATAGCCATGGCCGTGATGGGCCTCGTCAACAAATACCGGCGTGGCGGTCAGATCGCGGACAGAAGCTCTGATTTTGTCGACCTTGATCGCCAGTTCGGGTAAGGTTAACACATTGTCAATCACCGCTTCCACATCTACAGACTCGATAACCAGCGGCACTCTTATTTCAATACATTTGACCGGCTGGACTTCCGTGTAATAGTATTGTTCGGGCATTTTTTAGACCTCCTTAATAATTTTTAATCAACCCATTGCTTCGCATGGAATCTTAATCACCTGTCCGACGCTGATGACATCCGGGTTGGTAATCTCGGGGTTTTCGGCCAGGATCAGGGCGACTGTCGTTCCATGCGCCGCGGCAATGGTAGTGAGCGTGTCACCCGCCCGAACCGTATAATCGGTCGGAACACAGGTGGTAGGCGTGGGAGTCGGTGTGACCGCGGGCACATAAACATTCAGCTGGGCTAAATCGGTCACCGTGGCTCTGACTTTCAAAACAGCTTCGGTGTGCAAATCCGCGCATTGCAATTGCTGATCCACGTTGACATATTCCGGACTGACCTTAACCTTGACCCTCATATCAGGTTCGGCGTCGGGCACTACCACAAATGTGCGGAAATTCAAACGCTGATGCAGCGCGTGGACAGCCTGGTCGGGCTTGGTGCTGACGTAAACCACTTCCACATCGGCGTGACCCCTGATCAGGACCTTGCCATTGAGAATATTTGTTTCCGTTACTTTTATATTGTCTACCCGTGACTCCAACACCTTCATGACATCAGGTTTGGACTGGGGAACCTCAGTGGTTTCTCTCAGAACCACCTGAGTTTCTCCGGAGCCGATTTCCCGGTCGATCTTCAGCTTTACCCTGTCATAGTCTCCCTCATTTTTCAACTCGGTGGGAACATTTTCAAGCGTCCTGGTTTCGGAAACAAAGACAATCAGTTTGACAATGATATCAGCTGAAAGCTTCGGGCAAGTTACCGGCGCGATATCGGCGTTTTCCACTTCCGCCCGCACATGGACGTTCATTCCCTGCTGGGCTTCGGGAACCTCCACGAAGTCGCTGAACTTGATGATACGGTGCAGGTCATGAACGGATTGCCCGGGAGTCATGGACACATACAAAACCTGAAGCTCTACTTCACCGTCCACAATCACTTTGCCGGCAAGGACCCGCTTATCTGTAATTTCCACTTCCGCCTTGATATTCAGGATCTTTTCCACGTCCGGCTTTTCTTCCGGCACTTCGAACGCATCGCTGATAATAACTTGCTTGGTTTCTTTGTCGCCAATCATGTGTTCAACAGTGAGGTCCTGGGTTTCCAGAGCTTCATTCCCGGCCGGGGTTGTTGTAAGCACTTCCATTTCTTCAACATCCATTATTTTTGCAAAAGTGCTGAGCACAGCCGCCACATCAAATTTACATGCGCTGTCTTTACTTGGAGTCAGACTCACATCCTCCACAGTAAAATCGACAACGTAATCCATCCCGGGCTCGGCGCCAGGCACATCGACAAAGGTCGTAAAATTGACATCACCATGCAATGAGTGAACTGATTGATCAGGTTCAAAGGCGACGTACATCACTTGCAAAGTCAGGGTCCCATTAATGATGGCTTTGTCCGGAACGATGCTGACGTCTCTAACTTTGGCAGTTGTTTCTTTTGATAAAATCTTTTCCACACTCGGCTTGGTGTCAGGAATTTCAATCCGACCTTTTACCACGGTCTGAACTCTATTTTCACCCTGGACCAAATTAACCTTAAGGCGTTCGGTTCCAGCCATGATGGTTTCCTCCTTTCAAAATTTTTCTGTACTAATATATGTGAGAAACATACGAAAATGTGCAATAAAGGTAGTCAGCATGCAAAAAACGAAAAAAAAAGAGGACCTGGGTCCTCTACCTTATTTTACTAATATTTTTTTCGCCTTTATTGTTAACTTTTTATGCTCATTTTGCCGTCAATCAACCGGTGAACATCTGCACGAACATTTTCCCGTACGGACCGCCGCTGACGACGCCAATGCCCACTTTGGTATAATTTGCATTTAGTATGTTCGCCCGGTGTCCCGACGAGTTCATCAGGTTGGTGTGCGCGCTGCCAACAGTTGAAGCTCCGGCCAGGTTCTCCCCGGCGTAGCGGTACTGCACGCCGGCCGATTTCATCATATCGAAGGGAGAGCCGTATGTCGGCGATGTATGACTGAAGTAATTTTTATCAATCATATCCTGCGCCTTCATTCTGGCCAGCTTTACCAAGGCCGGGTCCATTTGCAGGGGCTGCAGGCCTGCTTTGCTCCGTTCCTGGTTCACCAGATCGAGCATCTGCTGCTCGTCGGCATTTAACCCGTTAACGGGTTGTGGTTCCGGTGCCGGTGTTGGAGCCGGTTCCGGTGTTGGTGTCGGTGTCGGTGTGGGTGCCGGTGTCGGTGTGGGTGCCGGTGCCGGTGTGGGTGCCGGTGCCGGTGTCGGAGTAGTCACTTTCTGACCGCCGGCAAACAACAAAACGACAATTTTATTGTTGTTTTTCATGATTATTCCAACGCCGATCCGGTCATAAGATGAACTGAGAATGGTCGACCGGCTGCTGGCGGCACATATTCCCTTAAACGCCGCGTTAACTGTGCAAGCCTTGGCCAGGACTTCCCTGGCGCGGCTATATTGCACACCACCCATTTTTAGCATGTCATTGGGAGAGCCGTAAGTAGACGAGTTATGCCCGAAATAACAGTTGGAAGCGATATCCTGGGCCTTAATCCTGGCCAGATTTGACAGGACAGGGTCAACAGTCAGCGAAGCTTTGCCAGCGTCATGACGCGCCTGATCAATCAGGTCAGCCATCGACTGTTCATCAGCCGTAGCTGCAAGGCTGGCGTCAGCCGTTGCCGGGGCCGCCGCTCCCATTGAGAGTACCAACGCGAAAATAAACAAGGTAACAACCAAACCGAACGTCAGGTTCCTGGAACGCCGCATAAATTTACTCCTTTCTTTTGAGCCTCCGGGGTTAGCTGACGGGTTCGGTAAAAGACAAAACCCTACCCATTCGAGTCATGAGATACAAGACATGACATATCACATGGAAATGCCCTATGTCTGGGTCTTGCTGATGACTTTACCGGGATTCACCCCATAAACCGGTTCCCCCGTACCCGGATATTTTCCGGGATTCGGCCGCTTGTATTTAATTGGCTTTGCCTTAACGTCTGACGTCTGACGTCCGCCAAAAGACGGCTGTTTAAAGAAGCATTCATGAAAAGGGCTTGTACAAGTTTAATATACCGGCGAATGGGGTCTCATGGCAAAACGGGTAATTTAAGAACATCCATCGTAATGTTAACTTTTTTGGGATTATCCTGCGGCGTTGTCAGATGGCCTCCAAATTAGGGTCCATTGTCAAGATGCGGCAAAAATTTAACAAATAAAGGCCGGGCTTCCCGGCCAAAATTGAGGCTAACGACAGTTGTCAAGATCCCTGGCGACTACATGAGCGTCTATGAATAACAGTTTAAACAAGGTTTCCGCTTCCCTGGCCGCGCATCCGGAAAGGAGAATTCTTACTTGACCGCCTTCGATAAGTTTCCGGATGGCCTGGTAGGCTCTGCCGTGCGGCGGACCGGCGCCGGGGGGCTCCTCGGCCCTGGTCCCTTCACTAAGTCTCAGTGCCGCTAGAAATCCATTATTATAGCCTAACGAGCTTCCCTCGGTATATCCTTTTTCAAACCCTGACTCAAAACCCAGGTTGTAACCTAAATGATAACCAAAATCCTTGCTGGTATGGTATGATTCCTGCCGACCACGGGTCCAAAACTGTTCATTTTTCCCGCTTTTTTCTTCGCCCATGGCTCCTGCCCTTTCACTAATTTTCCCTTAATATGTACCCACGGCGTTAGGGGCGTAAAACACCGCCCCCAGACCTTCAGTAAGAACCAGACATTCCAGCCCATCCACACCTTCCACAAAACAAGTCAAGATAAATAACTTTTTTTTCAAACCTTTGCGAAACCGTTTCACGATCAACTCATCAAGGTTGCTCAAGGTGCTCACCATTTGCTGCGAGCTGTCCACAACAAGCGAATACCGGCCGTCCGCCTGTTTGTTCAGGACAATCTGAAACGGCATGTTCTGGTCACGAACAGATAACTCGTTGATCTTATCAAGATATTGTTGAGCCGCTTTCATGGCTTCTTCCCTGTTATGAAAACTCGGACCGATTGCCGGGATATCTTCTCCCAAAAAAGCCAGCGCCACATCACCGGACACAACCGCTTTCAGTACCATAAGATAAGCCTCCCCGGTAATCAATATATGGTTCGGCTGAAACAAAGGTGAGGAGGATCAGCTAACATCAAACAAACCGCAGCCAAAGTTAAACGAACTCAATGCCAAGCCGCTCTACAATATTGCTGATCCGGTTAAATATGGTCAGCTTATCCGAACCGGCGAACAGCAAACCCACGACTTCGCACTTTTCATTCAGAATTAACGCCCCGCTGTCTCCCGGTTGGGAAGGCATATCAGTCACTACCTGATCAGAAAACCAGACTTTTTCCTCCTCTTTCATTTCCACTTGCAGCGTAGTGCCGATAGATTTTACCACGCCGCTGGTCAGGCCGGTGGTTCTGCCGCTCTTTTGCACCTTCTGGCCGGGCTTGATATCGTTTATCCCTTTTATTTCACCAATTTCCAGAATGGCAGGTTTGACCAGATCGGCCGAATCAAGTTTGGCCAAAGCGCAATCCACGGTGTTTTCAGCCGTGTAATTTTTGTAAAAGCGTATTTCATAATCCCGTTTGACCAGGTTGAGCACCCTGGTGCCCCCGCTGGCCAGGGCCAAAGCCACCGGGCAGTCGGATTTCGCCACGTTTTTTAACAGCGGCACATAACGCTGCAGCACACCGATGCGATCCTTCAGCGTGCCTCCGTCATAAGGCCCGGGCTGTGCCACTGCATGGAACAGGATCATTAATTATATAATATTATCAGCTTGATTTTCCTATGCGCAATCCCACTCAACCGCTCTCCGGTAAAAATTGAAGCCAGGCCGTATTTTTCTCTGACATGCTCATTAATCTCCTCGCCGTTTTCAATAATAATAATTTTATTAATAAACTTCTCCAAAAAAAACCTGTCAAGGTCAGCCGCGTTTATTTGCATCCGCATAGAACTGATTTTACGCATATTATCTTCTATCCGACCGGCATTCATTAGCTTTTCATTCAAACTGACCATACCGGCCTCCAGGACGGCTATTTCTTTCTCAATCTCCGCGGCGGCCTGAAGATAAAGTTCTTCGCGGATATTTCCTTTGACCCTGTCAAGATAAACCGTTTTCCGCTGCCGTTTCTTTTCAGTTATTTTATTTTTCAGCCGCTTTGCCTCTTCGTTAATTTGCGCGGCGGACAGTTTTAAACTTTTGTCATACGCATCTGCCAGCAGGTTTTGAAGATCTGTTTCCCCGCCCATTTGCTCAATATCTTCAATGAGACAATTGATCAATTTGTCTTCCAGTATGTGATGGCTCGCGCAGCCCCCTTCTTTCCGCCCGAAATTATTATACCGGCCGCAAACATAATGAGCGGGACGGTTTTTCTTCTTTTTATGAACCAGATACGCCCCGCACGCGGCGCAAACCAAAAAACCGGAGAAGAGATGCTGCCCGTCCGACTTGTTCTTTTTTCTTCCTTCCCCTTCCCGCCACCTTTTTATACGCACTCTTTGCGCCATTTCGAAGGTCTCTCTGGAAACTATCGCTTCATGAGTGTTTTCCACCACCACCCACCTCTCCGGCGGCAGCCGCCGGGTCTTGCGCAGCTTGAAGGATACCTTTTCGCTCACGCCCTGGACCGTGTCGCCGCAATAGACCCGGCTGGTGATGATCCGCCTGATGTGCTGCTCATTCCAGCGGGCGGACTGCTTCGCCCCGGGGTAATTTTTCTCCTGGCTGGGCGTCGGTATATTCATGCTTTGAATATAATCGGCCAGCGCCCGGTAGCCCCAGCCGTTGATGTACATATCGAAAATCATTTGAATAACCTTTTGGTAGCGCGCGTCGACTACCAGCTTGTTTTTTTCGCTTGTGGATTTCAAGTAGCCGAAATGCGGCCTGCCCAGGTATTCACCGTTCTGTTTTTTTCTTCTTAAGTTTGCGCGCACCTTTTTCGAAATGTCCCGGCAATAGTGCTCGTTAGCCCACGTCTTGATGCCGACAATCTCGTCATCGTCCGCGAAGCTGTCGTAATTGTCAACAATCGCAATCAGGCGCACATTGTTACTGATAAGAAAATCAAGGAAAGTCAAGGTCTCGCCGTTGTTTCTCCCCAGCCGGGACAGGTCTTTCACCACCACTGTTCCGACAAGGTTGTCCTTAATATCGTTGATTAACTGAATCAGGCCGGGGCGGTCGAAATACACCCCTGATTCGTCATTATCCACATACAGCTTTGATTTCCCGAATTTATTCTTTATAACAAAACCGTTCAACAAATCGCACTGCGTTTCCAGGCTCTCGTCTCGTTCCCCGTTTTCATTGACACTAAGCCTGGCGTATACCGCCACCAGTTTTTTCCTGGTCCCGGCACCGGCTCCGGTTATGGGTGATCTGGTAAACTCGCGGTCCAACCGGATCACTTCCCCTGTGCCTTTTCAACGACTTTATCCGGATCAGCGGATGAAGAAGCGGCGGCAAGCATTTTTCTAAGCCTCCTGTACGCCAGAAAAACAACCATATCGTTAATTTTCCCCTTGTCATTCAGCACCGAAAGCCGCTCACGGTTTTCAATGATCAGTTTTTTCTCCACGAGATGCACCTCCTTATTCTAAATTTATTCAAACAGGGCCTTGTCCGAAAACAAGCGAGAAAATAAAAAACCCCGGCACCCTCAGGATATAATCTGAAAGGGCGCCGGAGCAAACCAGGCCATCCATATGGCGCTCTTCTATTCATCCACCACCAGCACGGCAGCGCCGCTGATTTTGCCGCCGCGCAAGGCGTCGAGCGCTTCATTGGCCGCGCTGAGGGGGAAAGGCCGCACCTCGGTGTGAACCGGAATCCTGGGTGCTAAAGCCAGAAACTCTTCTCCATCCCTGCGGGTCAGGTTCGCCACGGACCGCACGGACCGCTCGCCCCAGAGGATTTCGTAAGGAAACGCGGGGATGTCGCTCATGTGAATCCCGCCGCAGACCACCACCCCACCCTTTGCCGTGGCGCGCAGCGCGGCCGGCAGCAACGCGCCATCCGGGGCGAAGATAATGGCCGCGTCCAGTTCCTCCGGCGGCGTCTCCCGGCTGTCCCCGGCCCAGACGGCGCCCATGCCGCGGGCAAACCGCTGGGCTTCGAGATCACCCGGGCGGGTGAAGGCATAGACCTGACGGCCCTGATAGCGGGCCACCTGGGCCACGATGTGGGCGGCGGCGCCGAAACCATAAATGCCGAGGTGCATGGCCTCACCCGTCATCATCAGAGACCGGTAGCCGATCAGGCCGGCGCAAAGCAGCGGCGCGGCCTGCAGATCCGGGTAGTTTTCAGGAATGGGAAAGCAGAACCGGTGGTCCGCCACGGTATACTCGGCATAGCCGCCGTTGATCTGGTACCCGGTGAACCGCGCCTCGCCGCACAGGTTTTCCCGTCCGGAAGCACAATAGCGGCAATGGCTGCAGGTATAACCAAGCCAGGGCACCCCCACCCGGTCGCCCGCGGCAAATTGCCCGGCGCGCTCGCCGGCCGCCGCCACCGTGCCCACGATCTGGTGGCCGGGGATCAGGGGCAGCACGGGTTCCTTTAATTCTCCGTCCACAATATGCAGGTCGGTCCGGCACAACCCGCAGGCATGCACTTTAATCAGAACCTGATCCGGCCCGGGTTCGGGCGCAGGCACTTCAGCGGCGCGCAGAGGCCGGCCCGGCGCGTCCAGAATCATTGCAAACATTGCTTTCACCTCTATCCTTTACTCATATTATCAAAAATCTCATTCATTTGCATGCAAAATCCCTTTTCCCTTTCCATGCAGTATCTCAACCGCCGGGCTGTAAAATAGGATCGCCCGTCTTGGCCCTGGCCTCCTGAACACTGGAGCCGTTTGCCAGGACGTGATTATTGGACAGCACCATCAATTCATTGGTTTTCTTGTCTCTGACCACCGCCCCCAAAGTGCCCGCAGTGGACTGGTAATGACCGATGCTCACTCCCGGCTGGCACGGCCGCTCGCGTGACGTGCGCACGTCCAGCATCCTGACGGTGCCGATTTCAACCACGTCGGTATCCAGGCCGTCAATTCGCCTTGGCACGATATGACTGCGGGCAAGGTTCGACGTATGCACTTTTTTTTCCACATAAACGATATAAGCCGGACCTCCGGTATCATTTCCTCCGGCATTTTTGTAGCCGATTCCGACGCCCACGACATTTTTTAAGCCCAACAATTTTCCGCGATATTTTTTAAAAGCGTTAAAATACCTATCCATGTTTTCGTCAATCCCTCCTTTGGATCCTACAACATGATATGCAGGCTAATAATCAGAGGGCACTAAACCGTCTTAATAAGGTGATTTCGGAATTCCCATGCGATATTTCCCGCGGGTTTCCATCCCGCCGATGCCTTCGAAGCCGGTTACCGTCCCGGCAATGATATCCTTGATTGAAATCGGATCATAAATTGAGGTGTAAGCGATTTTCTCCACGACAAAAACAGGATCGTAAGCGTGGATTAATACCCGTTGCGGAGAGCTGGCGAAGTTGGCTCCGGCGGTCAGGATCGCTTCGTAATGCGACTGGCAGGCCCCCGCGAAAATAACCAAGTCATCCCTGCTTTTTTCATAGCGCCGGGCCGCCTTGATCGCCTCAACAAAATATTTTGACGAGTAATAATTGTCAATGTCCCTAAAATCAACCTTGCCCTTGATAAAACCGTCATGCCCGGTGAGCACAAGCAAATCCGGGCTGTGTTTTTTAAGTAAATCCTCCACAAACGCCGGCTGTTTGTCTTCATCAATGCAGTAACCGTTGGCGGGGATGCTCAACTGCTTGTATGTTGTTAAACAAAGCTCCAGGTAATCATTGTCGCCGTCAATGTGTAAAACAGTGCCGGGAATATCATAACCGTCCATTTTACCCTGTTCCGGTTCTTTGCTCCGGTCCCCTGGAACAGCCCTGCCCAGGATGATTTCCCGTTCTTTTACCCGGCGGCTGAAAATTCGCTTCATGTGTTCGCTGTTGCTCTTGGCCTGCTCCATCAAGTGCCTGGCGAGGACACCGGGTTCGACCTTGATCAGGTCATCCAGCGGCGCGTTCGCGTAGAGCCTGAGATGCAGCCCTTTTAAATAAGCGAGCTTGCGGCCGTCCTCGTGCCTGAACAGATCCACTACCTTAAAAAAAACATCGGAATTATAGGACTTTCTTCCTACAATATCACCTTGTTTAATTTCTCCCATCATACCTGGACTCCTCAATATTCATGTGTCTTTGGTATATAATATGTCAGCTGCAAGGTGACTTGTGATTCGCTAGCAACTTTCCCCGGCTTCTTCCATATGTTAGATTAAATAAATTGAAAGGGAGTTAGCAATGCTTGCTGCCGTAGTACCAGCCCGCAATGAAGAGAAGCGATTAATCAAAGCCATTGACACACTGTTAAACACACCCGTTGATCTGATTATCCCAGTGCTTAACGGATGCACTGACAATTCCCCTTCTTACATCAGCCGGCTCAAGTCCCCCCGGGTAATGCCGCTATATTTTATTGAACCGCTGGGTATTGACGTGCCAAGAGCGGCAGGCGCTAAAATAGCATATGACGAAGGCGCCGCGGCGATACTTTTTTTGGATGGCGACATGGAAGGGGATATATCAAAAAATATATGTGAACTGCTGGAAAGCGTAAACTCTCACCGTCTTGACATGTCGTTAACTGATTGTTATCCGGCCACCGGCAAAGACGGCCTTTCAACCCTGGCATCCCACCTGCTGGAAGAGCGCCGCAGGTTAAACCGGGAAATCGGCCTGGAAAAAAAAGTCGGCGCCGCTTCACCTTCCCACGGGCCGCACGCTGTGTCCCGGCGCTTCCTTAACACCGTGCCGCTGCGGGAACTGGCGATTCCCCCGGTCTCCCTGGCGCTGGCGGCAAAAAACAATTTAACAGTTGACATAGGCACGACAATCGGCCATAAATACCTGGGCTCACCCGAAAAAGACGAGCACCATTCCAGGCTCATCGCCGAAACCATCATCGGGGACTGTATCGAAGCCTTCTGCGCCTTTAATAATAAAAAACGGGGCAGAATCAGGGGGGGTATTGAATATACGGGCTACCACCTGGAAAGACGCTTCGACATCCTGGATGGATTCACCGCCGCTCCCTGTTTGTATTGACAAACATATGAATTTAATTAATCTCTATAATGGCAGGGGGGGGAAATAGGGAAATCAACGGCCGCAATCACGCCAATGAAAACAATTCGGGTAGTACCGGCGAAGGTATGCCCGAATTCTATTTACTGCAAGAATGTTACTGCAAGAATGTTTGCGGAAGCGGGGTTAAGCGGAAGCTAAACGAGTTCACTTCGTGTGTTTATCAGCCACGCTGGAAGCGCCATAAGCGTCTGGTTTGATTTTTGCCCGGAAACCGCTTCCCGTGACCATGCCCACCACTTCGCGGATGAGACTCTTAGTCTCACCGTGGTTGCCCACGTCAATATGGATTTCCACGTTCAATTCATCAAAACCGCTGTTGCTGAAGTATTTATTGACCATTCCTCCCAGTTCCAGGCTTAGCGCCGTTTCGTAAAAAATTTTTTGCCGGAGGCTTTTGATCTTCCGGTGTGTTTTTTTCCGGTAATAATAACGGGCGCCCTTACCCAAACGATGCACAATTACGGCGGTGACAAAGGAAGTTTCCCTTTTAACCTGGGAATCCGAACCGATAATGATTTTATACGACGAGGTGGGTATGCCTTTAATATAATTAATTATGTCGTTCATCATTTCATCAAAGTCCATGCGGCCCTTCGAAGGGCTTACAAAATACATGGCAACCAACCCCCACCTGTCAAATTCAAGACTCCCATTCGGGCTTCCTGACCCTTGAGCAGTTACGCTATTTTACAATTCAAGACGACAAACTGATTACCCTACTTCTATAATAATCATATCTAAACATATTGTTTCTGAATACCGCGCGGCTTAACTTTCAACTCCCCCGGATCTTCTGCAAGCAACCGGTTAAACGGGCAAATTCGGCCAGGGACAAAGTTTCACCCCGCCGTCCCGGATCGATAGCAGCACTCTCCAGCACCGCCCTCCACACTTCCTTCTCAATACCAAATCCCGAATCCGCCAGGGAATTCAGCAATGTCTTGCGGCGCTTGCCAAAAGCCGCCCGCACAACCTTGAAGAAGGTTTTCTCATCCTGAACAGGATCACGCGGCGGCCGCGGTAAAAGCCGCACAACAGCGGAATCCACCGCCGGCGACGGGAAGAAAACAGTTCTGGGAACCCGGAAAAGAACTTTTACCTCAGTAAAATACTGCACGGCCACGCTCAGCACGCCATAATCCTTGGTGCCGGGCGCGGCGGCGAGCCGGGCGGCCACTTCGGACTGAACCATCACAACCATGCGGCATAAATTATAGCGCTCCTGTAGAATATGTATTAACAGCGGGCTGGTAATATAATAGGGCAGGTTGGCGAGAAGCTTGTACTGCCCGCTTCCCCGGCCAAATCTTCCACCGGTTTTTTCGTGAACCAGCTTGTCAAAATCAATTTCAAGAGCGTTGCCGTGAATAATTTCCACATCTCCGGCGCCTTCCACTACTTCCGCCAGCACGGGCAGCAATCCCCGGTCCACTTCCACCGCCAGCACCTTGCCGGCTTCGCGGGCAATTCTCGTGGTCAAAGCGCCGAGCCCGGGGCCGATTTCCACGGCCAGATCGCCGGCCGACAAGTCGGCCGCTTCGATAATTTTATCAATTATATTGGAGTCTACCAAAAAGTTTTGGCCTAAACTCTTCCGGCAGGATAATTTATTGCGCTTAAGCAGATCCCGCACTACCGCCGGTGACGCAACTTCCTTCAAACTGGCTCCTCCCGCGTTAACTCTCAGCCCAGGATGACGTGGCGCTTACCTAGAGGGCGATTTTTTAAGCCATTATGCAAAGAACGAGTGAGCCCTCGAATAACCATTAAAGCATAATTTCGACATACTACATTTATTTCCTCTTTATTATGCCCTAATATAAATAAAACAAAAAGGCCTTTCGGCCTTTTAATATAGCTAATCCAGCACATATACTTTTACCCGCCTCAAGCCCCATCCCATAGCTTCGCCATATGATCCGAAAAACAGGTCGATGCGGTTTCCTCTTATCGCGCTTCCCCGGTCAAGGGCGGTGGCATAACCATAACCGTCAACATATAATCTGGTCCCCATCGGAATCACGCTGGTGTCTACAGCCGCGACGCCGTAATGCGGGGCGGCACCTGAAGCAGTGTTGCTGCCGGTGTAGGTATAGGCTGAAGCCAGCATATCCATGGCGCGGGAATACCGGATATTTTCGCCGCCACGGGACACAGCCATGGTGCTCCCGTATACGACTATCTTGTCTGTCGGCGGTTCAAGCACCTCCCGGGAAACTAACTGCCGGTCAATCTCCTGGCCGTCTTTAAAAGTAACCTGCCAGGTCTGACGCTCCTTCCCTTCTTTGCCCTCCTGCGCCACGCGGCTGGCTCCGCCCGGCATCAAAATAGTGTACTGTTTTTTCGTCTCGTAATCAATTGGAGCTTCACACACCTGATTTTCAGTTTTAATCCTGACAACTTTTACAGTCATCCCGGGGCTGACCGGGTCGTCTTTGGCCGGTTCAACCTCGTCTTCCGGACCCAGGCTGATCCCGTATTCTAAAAGCGCGTCCTCAACTTTCCGGGTCATCGTTCTAGCGGCAATTTCGGTTCCGTCCACGGCAATCGTCAGATCCGTGGCCCGCTTTATCGTTACCACCATGCCCTTTTTCAACCGGGAATCAAGAGAAGGAGTCACCTCGTCCTTTTCCAGCAGGGCGATATCTTGCGAATTCAGCAAACCTCCAACCGTTAGGGAAAAGGTTGTCACTGCCGTCTGGCTGCCGTCAATATCCACAACCACTGTTTTCTTCGCCCAGGCATAACAGCCCAACAGGAACACAACCGCCACGGCAATCAAAACAGGCCACTTGAACAAAGCCCCCCGGTCATAGTTTACTTCTTTCTCTTTACTACTCATTAATTGCCTCCCTTTTTTATAGTATGGCAATAATGCAGACCTTAAACGCTGGAAACATTATCAGATTGCGGCACGCCGGCCGCGACAGCCATGATTATTTTTTCCAATATAATTTATTTTGCCATGTATTATTTTACTATATGGAGTAAGCCCTGGATAGATTTATTTTTTGTAAGATTATAGCTAATAATGCCAAAAAAACCGGGTTATCCGCCCAGTGGTTCCACTTCTTATTTTTGTTATATTAAGTAAATTTATACTCCATAAGGAAATTTATATTTTAAAACTCAATACCCCTTTGGGCGTAGAGCCCTTCTGTAAAGGGGTGCTTTATTTCCTTCATTTCAGTAACCAGATCGGCCTGTCTGATAATCTCGGGAGGCGCGTGACGTCCGGTAAGCACCAGATGCAACCGCTCCGGCTTTCCGGCGACCAAGGCCAGCACGTCTTCAATGGAGAGCAGGCCGTAATGCAGCGCGTATAATATTTCATCCAGAATGATCAAGTCGTATTTGCCCGCGTTAATTTCGTTCGCCGCCGCGTTCAACGCCTCCTGGGCAGCGCGGCTGTGCCGGTCCGGAGACTCTTCACCCGCGCCGCGAATGAACCCTTTCCCCATCGGCCGTATTTCAAAACCCGGCCCAAGCTTCTCCGCCGCCTTGCTCTCCCCCGACTGCCGGCCGCTTTTGATAAACTGGAGGATCAGCACCTTCATGCCCTGACCCCAGGCGCGCAGCGCCAGCCCCAGCGCGGCGGTCGTTTTGCCTTTGCCGTCGCCGGTGTTAACCAGAAGCAGCCCTTTCCCCCTGTCCATTATTAAAATCCCCTTCCGGCAATGGACTTAATGGGGACATTCCTCCGACCCCAAAGTCACATTATTGGGGACATTCCTCCGACCCCAGAGTCAGGCTTGATAGAGAGGTGTGTCCCCTTTCCTTATATACGGAATAATCTCCGGCCGTTTTCAGCGCAAATCTTGGCTAGTTCGTCAGCTTCCATCTTTTTCAGCGCGGCTATTTCCGTCAATGTAAACCCTACGTAAGCAGGCTCGTTTCGTTTTCCCCGGTGCGGCACAGGGGTAAGGTAAGGCGCGTCGGTCTCCACCAGGAGGCGGTCCAGCGGCACGCGCGCGGCCACGTCTTTCAGCCTCGCGGATTTGGGAAAAGTCACCGGCCCGGCGATGGAGATATAGAAACCCATCGCCATACACTCTCTGGCCATCTCCCAGCTACCGGAGTAGCAATGGATAACCCCGCCCGCAGGGAAAGGGCCGTCATTGCGCAAAATATCCATCATGTCGCCATGGGCTTCCCGGTCGTGAATGACCACGGGCAAGTCAAGCCTCCTGGCAAGAGCCAGCTGACCTCTAAACACTTTTTTTTGTTCCGGGACCGGGGAAAGGTTCCGGAAATAATCCAAACCCATTTCACCCAACGCCACGACTTTTGGATGAGCCGACAGCTTTTCCAATTGCTCAAGGTAATCGGCCGCCGTCTCGCCCGCGGCATGGGGATGCACTCCAACCGCCGCGTAAACCAAATCATACTTTTCCGACATGCGCAGGGCCCTGCGGGAAGAATCGAGTTCAAACCCGACATTGACGATATTCACCACTCCCGCGGCGCGGGCCCGCCCGATCATTTCATCCCGGTCGGCGTCGAAATCTTCAAAGTCTATGTGGGCGTGCGTATCAAACAAGATCATAAACAATCATTCCTTTAATTTTTTCACGTCGATGCGCGGGAACAAAGCCTGCCCCTTTTTCACCGCCGCACCTACAGGTAGTTTGCCCCAGACCAGCGCGTCCCAAGTCGTCAGCTCAGACCGGTCCTCAATGCCAAGCTGCGCCCAGACCTTCCCCGGCAGCAACGGCATAAACGGAGAGAGCATGACGGCAATGAACCGCAGGCTCTCGGCGAGGTTATATAATACCGTGGCAAGCCGCTCTTGCCTGGCGGGGTCCTTGGCCAATCCCCAGGGAGCCGTTTCGTCCACGTACTTGTTGGCCCTGCCGACCAGACGCCAAATTGCGGCCAGCGCGTTGGACAGCTCCATTTTGTCCATAAGCTCTTCAACAACCGCGGGGGTCTGTTCAGCCAAGTCGATCAGTTCCCTGTCCAGTTCTTCAGGCGCGGCAGGCGTCTGAACCGTTCCCTGAAAATATTTTTCCACCATCGCCACGGACCGGCTGACCAGGTTGCCCAAGTCATTGGCCAGGTCCTTGTTGATCCGCTCCACCAGCAAATCCTCATTGTAGTACCCGTCCGAACCGAACGGCAGCTCGCGGAGCAGGTAATAACGGATGGCGTCGACGCCATATTTGTCAATCAGCGCCAGCGGGTCAACCACATTGCCCTTGGATTTGGACATTTTGCCGCTCTCCAAAAGGATCCAGCCGTGGCCCACCACCTTTTTCGGCAGTTCGATCCCCAACGCCATGAGAATTGCCGGCCAGATGATGCTGTGGAACCGGATGATGTCCTTGGCCATCAAGTGCACATCCGCCGGCCAGTATTTTTTAAACAAGCTGTCGTCCTCAGTCCCGTAACCGAGGGCGGAAATGTAATTGGTGAGAGCATCGATCCAAACGTAGATGACATTTTTCTGATCAAAAGGCACCGGAATGCCCCAGTCAAAGGTTGTCCGGGATACGCAAAGGTCTTCCAGGCCGCTCTTGATAAAACTCACCATCTCGTTCCGCCGGGAGGCCGGCTGGATAAAATCAGGGTGCGCCTCAATATATTGAAGCAATTGATCAGCGTATTTGGAAATCCGGAAAAAGTAGTTTTCCTCGCGGACCATCTCCACCGGCCGGCCGCAGTCGGGACAATTGCCTTCAACCAGCCGCGCTTCCGTCCAGAATGTTTCACACGGGGTGCAATACCACCCTTCATAGCCGGCTTTGTAAATATCACCCTGATCGTAAAGCCTTTGAAATATCTCTGAAACTACTTTTTTATGGCGTGGCTCGGTGGTGCGGATAAAGTCGTTATTGCTGATCTCCAGCCGGCTCCAGAGGTGTTTAAATCCAGCGACAATCTTATCCACATATTCCTGAGGCGTCTCCCCCTTGGCCATGGCTGCCCGTTCAATTTTTTGGCCGTGTTCGTCGGATCCCGTCAGGAATCTGGTGTCATAACCCGTCATTTTTTTGAAACGGGTCATCGCATCCGCGGCCACGGTGGTGTATGCATGGCCGATGTGCAGGTTGTCACTAGGATAATAAATTGGCGTGGTGATATAAAATGTTCCTTTTCCCATGATCCTTCCTCCCTGACTCTCCAATAGCTAATTCGCCTGATGAGTCATATACTACATATTATTGCTCTGAACGGCGACAAAAAAACCCGCACCCCGTTTAGACGACAAGGGCGGAATTTTTATACTGATTTTAAAGGATGAACAGTAATTTGTCAAGTTTGCGCCAATGCTGGCGCCAAGCAAAAAAATTGTAAAAAATTATAAATTTTTAGTTGACTTTTAATGACATCATTGGTACCATTTAGTTATGCAATCTTTATTTTTTATTGCATTATATAGAAAAAAAGGAGGAGGTAGCAATGAAATCTACGGGGATTGTGAGGAAAGTTGACGAACTTGGACGGGTGGTTATTCCTATCGAATTAAGGCGTACTTTGGGGATTGACGAGAAAGACGCGCTGGAAATCTATGTCGACGCGGAAAAGATTATCCTGAAAAAGTACGAGCCTGCCTGCGTTTTCTGCGGCAACGCGTCTGACGTGCAGCATTACCGCGGCAAGCTGGTCTGCCGTGAATGTGCGGTAAGCATGTTCGAAAATACCAAGGCCATCTAAGAACCGGGAAACAATACTTTAACTGCGGAATTATTCAACGAATCTATACCTATTCATGGTACAAGCTGTTTAACAACTAAGCAACTAAAAAGAGAAACCTCTCTCTTTTCAGTTGCTTTTTTGTTTTTTCAACACCACGGCGCGGTAAACCTCCCTTCTCGGCAAGCCATGCGCGCGGGCGACCGCACGGATGGCCTCTTTTCGTCCGGCGCCCTCCGCTTCCAGCCGGGCAACGTGCTCAGCCGGTTCCAGGGAAACCTCCGTCTTTTCAGCCGTCTCCAACAGCTCACCGGCGGCGCCGGCCAGAACAAGACAAAATTCCCCCCTGGGCTCTTTTCCCCGGAAATGCTCCAGCACCTCGGCAACCGTACCCCTTACCACCTCTTCGTGCTGTTTGGTCAGTTCTCTCGCGGCTGCCATCAGGCGGTTTCCAAAAACCTCTTGCAAATCAGCCAGTGTTGCCGTCAAACGGTGTGGCGCTTCGTAAAAAATCAGCGTCCTCGGCTCACGTGACAAAGCAGCCAGCTTGTCCCGCCGCGCCTTTCGGGCCGCCGGCAAAAAACCTTCGAAGGCAAAAGCGCCGGCGGGCAGCCCCGACA
>JGI12104J13512_1000525_pt1 | contig 34262 bp, 28 predicted proteins | sample TerdegcTABiofilm_FD_13512 | JGI IMG/M metagenome (IMG submission 13512)
CCCCCCCGCCGCTGGAAGAAAGGCTGGCGGCGGCCAAAAGAGTGGCGTCGGCCGGCTACCCGCTGGGGTTTTTGGTGGCGCCCATTATTGTCTCGGAAGGGTGGCGGGAGAGCTACCGGGAGTTGTTCAAGACAGCCGCTGCGGAGCTTGATGGTAAAGTTACCGGCCTTACCTTTGAGTTTATTACCCACCGCTTTACCAAAAGGGCCAAGAGCACCATCCTGGAGGTTTTCCCGAACACGCGGCTGGACCTGGAAGAAGAGGACAGGACCTTTAAATTTGGGCAGTTCGGGTACGGTAAATATGTCTACCCAAAGGAACTCTTTGCGGAGGTTAAAGCTTATTTTGAGGATATGGTTGGTGAATTTTTCCCGGATGCAAAGGCGGAGTATTTTGTTTAGAAAAAAAAGCCTTTAAAACTTGGGGCTAAAGTATTAAATTACCATGTCCCATTTGTTCATAAAAGTATTTTATTTGCGCAGCTGTTTATATGACTATTTTTTATATAAACAATAAGCAATTGCTTTATATATTTTTAAAAATATATAATAAAATTAATATTTCTTAAACTTGAAGGGATAAATTAAAATTAAATTTTATCTAGTTGACTAAAACTAAAGGAACGCTCTTTACTGGTTAAATACCATGTGTTGAGCATTCTTTGTTTCCGGATAGCTGCTTTAGGAATTCAGGGGCAGCTCTATAAAGCTGTGATCATTTGATGGAGGGGTTTTAAATGCAATGGTTAAGCAAAAAGAATATGATCACAACAGCTGTTATCCTGATTCTTGCTACAATTTTTTACTTATCCCAAAAATCAGGAATGTTTGAAAACCCAACAGCAGAGGGATTACGGGACTATATAGCTTCTTACGGTGTTTTTGGACCTATTGTTTATATGACAATGTTTTCAGTGATCCCAGCGGGTTCGGTTATTGCGGTTGCAGGGGGAATGGCCTTCGGAATGTACTTCGGGACCTTGTATACAATAATCGGTGCTATGATTGGCGCAACAGTTGCCTTCTATATCTCCAGGTTGCTGGGAAGAGATTTTGTTGAAAAGCTTGTTAAAGGGAAAATGCAAAAATTTGAGGATGGAATGGAAAAGGGCGGTTTTCTACTGGTCTTAATGATGAGGCTTATTTCCATAATACCCTTTAATGTAATAAGCTATGGAGCAGGACTGACCAGGATTAAATATATCGACTACATACTCTCCACAATGATTGGCATTATTCCAGGGGTTCTTGTTTTTACAAATCTGGGGGACAAGGCCTTATGTGTCAGATCCCTTGAATTTATGCTGGCTGTTGGCATATTGGCTTTGATGGTTATAGCGTCTATCCTCTTAAAGCGAAGATTCTCTTTTGAGGAGCTGCAAGCTAGGTTTTATACGTGCGGGATACAGAAAAAGTGAACTAATACTTAGAGCTATTTAAAACTTTATGAACCCAAAACACAACAATAGCAAGAAATTGATTTGTGAAAAAAGTTTATCCAATATATAATAAAAATGTTATTTCATCAACAGCATGAGGCAAATAATGGCCTTTAAGCATGACATTAAAACAGCTGCTTAGCTATAAGGGAATAATAATAACAGAAGTTATCTATTTTAATGTGTGATACGAGGTGAGCAAATGAATACTCCTTTATTGCTGGTCCAAATACCTCCCCAAGATGAGCAACAATCAGAAGCAGCCAGCGCTGTCATGGAGACGGAAATTATCGCCATTGCGGTTTTCGGAAAGGATATTGACGTATCCCTAACGGTATCAACTCAACGGGTATTCGACGCAGAAAAACCTTTCCGGTTTCCTACTGAAATCACCCAAGGGGCTACAAAAACCAGAATTGTTTACCGCTATACACTGGCGCAGTGGCACGAATTACTGGAAACCACCACTTTACCGATAACGCCTGCCGCTCTAAAGCAACTCATGATACCCATGTTATTATACATGAAGCAGAATTTCCCGGACATCTTCGGCGACATTGAATATGACCGCGAATTCGATCCTGATCAATACGCCGAGTTATACCCTATGGAGTAACCTCCGTACAAAAGAAAGCAGCTGAAAGCCCAAAAAGGCTCAGCTGCCTGCCATTAGCCCCTCCATGGCAAGCATATTAAATAATTTGCCTTATTATGTCGATGTCCTCATAAACAGTTACGACCACTGTATTTCCAGCGGCCGATTATCACAATAACTTTGTTTATTTTTATTATATATTTAAATTGGAGAGTCTAAACAAACGTCCGAGTCCAAATTTCTGAATTATATTGTAGAAAATGATACTGGCTTGATCAGGAGAGGCGTAACCGTGAGTTTTAATTAGCGCTAATATGTCCTCTGTCTCTTTGGTTGTCACAGGAAACATGGAGCGAAGGTTTTTTATGTAATTATTATTTGCGTTCGGAGATATACGACATGCCGCTTCCCAATCCAAAACAGCTTGAATGAATGCGGACGCGATAAACGCCCTTCCTTCCATCTGCGAAGGTTCATTTGGAAAAATGTTTTTTATGGATTGCAGGTAAGGCATTTGAGCCTTTGCAACCCTGTCATAATTATCCCATAAATCAAAATCATACTTAACTAGTCTGGCATTAACCAGCGGATCAGTTATGGAATTGGAAATGCGGCAAGCTAAATCCTTCATGCCGCTAATCCAATTAATGTTGGTATTATTAGTATTATTTATATAAGAAAGACTTGGAAAGCCTTCTTGATTTAAGATTAAATGCTGCAATTCATGCGCGGTGTCAAAAGCATGAGCAAACTGTATGGGAACCTGTTTTATTATAACAACATACTCGATTTCTTTGGTGTCTGGATTTTCTAAACCAATAGACTTCATTCGGGAATTTAACCTTTCGTCAAAAGCCCAATTTATTTTAGTGCTAATTTTATGTCTTTCATTTTTATAAAAATTTATGAATTTATCTGAATCTTGAAGTAGCATTTGTAAAACATAATCTTCTGAAAATACCGGCAGTCCTATTTCTTTAATCATATTTTCCCTGGAAGAACAGCAATGTTTATATTTTTTGCCACTCATACAAGGACAAAGATCATTTCTGCCGACTGCTGTTGTCATTATTTCAGTCCTTCCATATAAGTAATCTTACGAAAATAATTAGACAGACAACATCAAAATCCTTTTTATGCTGCTACACTGCTACCTGCTGACCGGCCTGGCAAAAAATCTTATATCCGTGCATATGTGAACGATACTCATAGTTCGTGAAATCAGTCGCTTCACGGTCTGCTCTAACAGGATTCGTGTTCGTTGTGTAGAAATATATGAAAAAGTGGAGGAGGGATGGACTATGGAGAACAGAAAATATCCTTTTTCATGGGATTTGCTTGGGGACATCGCTGTTGGACGGCCAAACCTCGGACCAATAACTCGGATCGAGTTGTACCGGCTCATGCAATATACTTTTCGTGACGTAATTGAGGCAAAGTTCGGTGCGGAAAAGGCTGACGAAATTTTTTACGAGTCCGGCAGATTGGCTGGCCGTGAGTTCTTTAAGAATATGATCGGCAAAATAAACGACTTCCATGAATTTATCCGTAAGCTGCAGGAGTCACTAAGAGAGTTGCGGCTCGGCATTCTCCGGGTGGAAAAGGCTGATATTGAGCAAGGGTCGTTCGTTTTGACCATCGACGAGGATCTTGACTGCTCCGGGCTGCCGGAATCTGATCAAGAGATCTGTAAGTACGACGAGGGATTCATAGCGGCCCTGATGGAGTCTTTCTTCACCGGCCGGCAATTTCGCGTGAAGGAGGTAGACTGTTGGTGCACTGGTGACCGTACCTGCCGGTTTACCGCCGAGGTTATAGTCTAGTTTGGAGGGAACCGTTATGGCTATGCAAGGTGACCGGCAGGAAGCGCTCCTTGACCTTGCTGTACGAACATTGGAAGATGTGATATCAAATAAGGTGTCGGCTAATACATTGCCGGCTGCTTTACAGTCGCACCCGGAGTTTGTCGATTTACATGAGAAGCTCGCGGCTATTAGAGGTTTTATTTCAGCCCTGGCCAGCGGAGATCTATCTCAAAGTATGCGAGTGAAGGGGTTTCTTTCCGGCGGGCTGCGAACTTTTCAAGCAAATCTGCGGCATTTAACGTGGCAGACCCAGATGATTGCCGGCGGAGATTTTACCCAGCGGGTCGACTTTATGGGGGATTTTTCCGCCGCATTCAATTCCATGACAAAGAAACTGGCGAAGGCTACGGCGGAACTGAAAGAAAGTGAAACCCGGTATCGCCTGCTGGCGGAAAACGTGTTGGATGTCATTTGGGTCATAGACCTGGCGGGGCGATTTACCTACGTTAGCCCGTCGGTTGACCGGCTTCTGGATTGTACCCAGGAAGAGATTATCGGTCGTACCATAGAAGAAGTTCTGTCATTCGCTTCCTTTCGGGCATTATGTGTGAAGTTAAGGCAGTTTTCAGCCGATGAGGAGGCAGTCGGCCAGGGACATATTTTTGAATTGGAGCATTTTAAAAAAGACGGTCGGGTCTTGTGGATAGAGGTTTCCGTAAGCGTGCTGCGCGATGATGACGGTAAGATGGCAGGAATCGTAAGCGTGGCGCGGGACATCTCCAAACGGCGCAAAGCTGAAAGAATGCTGCAGATGGCTTATGATTTGCAGCGCAAAAGCGATTTTTTTAATGATCTCATCAATGGTAATATCTCTATAAATAATAAAGATGCTGTGGCAACTGCCAAAAAATGGGGAATAGATCTAACGGTTCCTTTTTTTTGCTGCTTGATTGATCTTGGGGATAAAGAACTCTTTGAAAAAGATAAAATTAATCATCTTGACCTCCAGCAGAAAAAAAGATATATAAACAATCTTTTGAGCAAAAGCCGGGAATACGTTGTGTGGGATATTCGGGATGCCATAGGAGTTTTGGTGCAAGCCGGTTGTGCACTTGACATATCGGACGCGGATATGCGGACTGCCGCGCAAATCAGGGAAAAAGTAAGCCTCTATACCTCTGATCTCATAGTAACAATGGGCGTGAGCGACATGCACAGGGGACCTGACAGCTTAAAAAAAGGTTATCAGGAAGCGCGGAGCGCAATCATTTCGGCCAAATGTCAGGGAGAAAAAGGCGGAGGAATTTATTATTACCGGGATATCGGACTCTATCAACTTCTGGCAGCCTATGATAAAAAAGAGCATGCCGCAGAGTATGTCCAAAAAATGATCGGCCCGCTCATAAAGTACGATCGTGAAAAAGGAGCCAGCCTTTTACTTACCCTTGATATAATTTTGCAAAGCAGCAGCTTGAAGGAAGCAGCCCAAAAAATTTTTCTGCACCATAAAACTTTAGTCTTTAGAAAACAGCGCATTGAAAAAATTTTGGGAGCATCTATTGACCAATTTGAAACAAAGCTGGCTTTAGCGGCAGCAATTAAAATGCATAAATTATTAGGTAATCCAGTAAATAATTAGAAATATTAGGCATTGCTAGACAGCTTTTTATCTCCAGCAGATAATAAGCTGTCTTTTTTTGCTGAAATAATTTGGTTCTGCGGAGAATAGCAAGAGTCACCAAACAGGTTTTATAATCTATTAAAGGGAAGGAGGCGGGTTGATGCGTCATTACGTGGCTAGACAGCCAATTTTCGACCAAAATCAAGAGGTCTTTGCCTACGAATTATTATATCGCTCAGCGTTATATAACGGTTATTCCAATGAGGACGGCGGCCGGGCAACAACAGAGGTTATCACCAATAGCCTTTTGCTGATTGGCCTGGATACGCTTACAAGGGGTAAAAAAGCCTTTATCAATTTTACCGGAAACTTACTGGAAAATGAGGTTGCAACCCTTTTACCCGCCGGACTTGCCGTGATAGAGATCCTGGAGGATAGCGAACCTGACGAAAAGGTTCTCGAGGTTTGCAAGAAATTAAAGAAAATGGGATACCAGCTGGCCCTCGACGATTTTGTTTACGAGCAAAAGTTTGCCCCATTGATTGAACTGGCGGATATCATTAAAGTTGACTTCAAGGTAACGGGCGCGGCAGAAAGAAAAGCTGTTATTAACCGGCTCGGGAAAAATAAAAAGTTTCTGGCCGAGAAGGTGGAGACCAGGGAAGAATTCACTCAGGCGCTGGAAATAGGCTATTCCTATTTTCAGGGATATTTCTTCAGCAAGCCCATCATAGTTTCAGGTAAGGATGTCCCCGGCAACAAGCTTATTTATCTTCAATTATTGCAGGACCTCCACTCGCAAGAGTTCGACTTTGAGCAAATTGAAAGCCTTTTTAAGAGGGACGTTTCCCTGTCGTATCAACTGCTCAAGTATATCAATTCCGCAAGCTTTTCCTTCCGGTCGGAAATCAATTCCATTAAGCAGGCGCTGGTTATGCTCGGGCAAAAAGAGATTAGCAAATGGCTCTCCCTGGTGGCGCTGAAAGGAATAGGCGAAGATAAACCGGACGAGCTTTTCGTCACATCCATCTGCAGGGCTATATTTTGTGAACTGATTGCGCCGAAAGTTGGTTTGTCCCATAGTCGCTCCGACCTTTTCCTGTTGGGCATGTTTTCCCTAATCGACGCTTTTCTCGACCAGCCCTTGTCCGGCATTTTAACCGGACTGCCCATATCCATGGAGATTAAAAAGGCTTTATTGGGAGAGCAAAGTTTATTTAAAGATGTTTATAATCTGGTGTTGTTTTATGAGAGGGGTGACTGGGAAAACTTTCATGAAATAAGTGTTAAGCTAGGTCTTGATGAAGCGGAGGTCATCAGATTTTATATTGATTCGCTAGAAATAGTAAATCAAATATTCTAAATAAAAAATAAAAGATTTGAAAAGGGGCTGACTAATCTAATGTTCTTTTTTTCCAAGAATAAGCAACTATCCGGCGTGACCAATGCCAGCCAAGCGGAAATGGATTTCTTAACTGCCTTATTTGATTTTTCACTGGCTCATAGTGAGATGATGGCTTTCAGCACATCAATTAAGGTTCGGGAAATTTCGGAGAAATCGGCGGATCTGGCTGCCGCTGCCGAAGAAATGTCGGCCACGGCGGAGGAAACATCGGCTTCCACCCAGCAAATTAGCGCGGTAATGCAGATGGTTGATGCGAAAGAATTGGAAAGTTTTAATAATATTAATGAATTAGCGTCGCTGACAAAAAGTTCAGGTGAAATGCTTAATAACATGGTTGGCAACGCTACAGAGTTATTGGAAAAGATTAAAACTATCGACGACATCAGTCAAAACGTATCAGATATAGCCGATCAAACAAATTTGCTCTCTTTAAACGCCGCTATTGAAGCCGCGCGCGCGGGGGAACACGGCAGAGGCTTTTCTGTCGTGGCGGAGCAGGTTCGGAAGCTGGCCGATCAAACTAAGCAAGCAGTTAAGGAAGTCAAGAACATTTCAGATGATATGAATGGCAGGGCCATGAATACCAATAGCGCCGTAACGAACGTGAAAGACGTTTTCCATCGGTACTTGAATGATACGCAAAAAGTTACCGATATTGTGCGCGAAAACAGACACCAAGTTAAAGAAGCTGCCGATGCTATCGACAACATTGCAAAAGCGGCGCAGCAACAGGCTTTGACCACTGAAGACCTCGCCAGGCTCTCGGGAGATTTGGCTTCCGTCACGGATTTTGGCGACGTTTTAAGCCGAGATGTTGAGCGATTGAGCAAAATAATAAAACCATATTTAAGTGTTGCCGAAAAGGAACATATATTAACTGTACTGGCGGCCAGGCTGGTTGACCACGCTAACTTTTTGCGCAAGGTAATAAAAAGCGCCGGTAAAGGAATAAGACTGGCAACACACCGCGAATGCGCTTTCGGCAAATGGTACGAGGAAGAACGCGGCCAATATCAAAATATTGCCGCTTACTCAGCAATTGAAGAGCCGCATAAAAAATTCCACGAAGCCGCTAATGCACTTTCAGTCGACTGCAATTCAAAAAACGCGGAAGCTGTGGTGGACACGTCGTTAGAAATCCTGGAGGCTTTTATTAAGCTGTCAACCGCTTTGCGAGGTTAAATCAAGCCCCGGCGGTCTGAGCTTCAACCCGGGGCACCACCAGCCGCGATTTGGGGGCGCGGACAGTTCTTTTTTTTATTTGCATACAGCTCCTTCTCTGCTTGTAGAAACCGTTTTGATATATCTGGCCAGATATCCTGTCTTAACCTTTGCGCCCGGGCATTTCCAGACCTTTTTCCTTCTATCCAGTTCCTGCTCTTCAACTAACAAGTTCAGAGATCCGGCATCCAGATCGTATTCAATTAAATCGCCTTCCAGCACCAGCGCTATCGGGCCACCTGCAAATGCCTCCGGGGATACGTGACCAATGCAGTTACCGCGAGTACCGCCGGAAAATCTTCCGTCGGTAAGCAGGGCTACCTGGTCACGCAGACCCAGGCCAACCAGCGCTGACGTCGGAGCCAGCATTTCCCGCATACCAGGCCCCCCTTTGGGCCCTTCATACCTGATAACAATAAAATCACCGGGTTTGATACAATTATCCAATATTTCTTTCATTGCATCCTCTTCGGAATCAAAGACTCTTGCTCTCCCTTGGTATTTTCTCATGCTTTCGCTCATTGCTGACGCTTTAACCACCGCTCCGTCCGGAGCCATGTTGCCAAACAAAATGGCTATACCGCCTGCGGGGCTGAGCGGAGCTTCCAATGGCCTGATTACCTCCGGGTTACTGACTGCACCTTCATCGGCCAGTTCCCAAACAGTTTTGCCTGAAACGGTAATATTGTCTTTTAACAGGGGTTTGATAGTGTTCATCACGGCCGGTATCCCGCCGGCATATTCCAAGTCCTCCATAGTACTGTCACCCGAGGGCTGAAGGGGGCAAAGATAAGGAGCCTTAGAATTGATCTTGATAAAGTCATCATAGGTCAGTTCAATGCCCGCCTCGTTAGCAATTGCAGTCAAGTGCAGCACTGTATTTGTTGATCCGCCTATGGCCATGTCCAGATAAACGGCATTCTCCAGGGAACTTTTGATTAATATTTTTCTTGCTGTTATTCCTCTCTTCACCAAATCAACGATCTTTTCACCGCTTTCAAAGGCAATCCGTTTCTTCTTGGCTGAAACCGCGAGGGATGTTCCGCATCCGGGTAAGGACATCCCCATTGCTTCACATAAACAGGCCATTGTATTTGCTGTATACAATCCCTGACATGAGCCGGCGCCAGGGCAAGCTTCCATTTGAAAACAAGCTAATTCATCGTCGTTTATCTTGCCCGCCCGGTAAGAGCCTACAGCTTCAAAAGCATTTTTTACCAAAGTCAGTGATTCACCCCTATAGCGTCCCGTCAGCATTGGACCTGCGGTAACTATGACAGCGGGTATATCCAGTCTCACCGCAGCCATAAGCATGCCGGGCGTGATTTTATCACAGTTTGTCAATAAAACAATCCCGTCCAGAGCATGGGCCACTGCCACTGACTCTATTGAATCGGCTATTAACTCACGTGAAGGCAGCGAATAATGCATCCCAATATGGCCCATGGTAATTCCGTCGCATATTGCCGGAACACCAAAAACGAATGCATAACCGCCGCCGGTGTGAATACCTTTTTCAATATACCTCTCGAGGTTACGCATATCGACATGTCCAGGCACCATGTCCGTAAAACTGCTGGCAATGCCGATAAAAGGCCTGTCGAAGGATCTTTTAGATACTCCCATAGCGTGCAATAACGCCCGCTGACCTGTCTTATCGAACCCCTTTTTAATTTTGTCACTGTTCATTTGAGCAACACCCCTTTTATTACGAAATACCTTGAAAAATCAATCCTCAAACGTCGCAGCTGCTTATTCACTCTAAATTAATGCATGCAACTCACGCATAGGCCTTAGCAAGTTTTGTTTCATCATAGCTGAAGCCGTTTCTTTATCACGCTTTTCGAAGGCCAGTATTATGGAGGCATGCTCTGCCACAGAGGTTTGCGTGGCGGTTAGCGGTTGATTTAAAAAGATGTACTTGAACCTTCTTATATGAATCTGCAGCGATGCGCTGAATGAAGCAATGTAAGGATTATCCGATAGCTCTACAATAAGATTATGGAACTGCTCATCAATTTCCATCGCCTGAAATGGCTGCCCAATTTCTATGGCTTTGCCAAACTGCGTATTCAGTTCTTTCAGCATTTCGATCTGTTCCGGTAAAATAAGCTGCGCCGTATATTCGGCCGCTAGCGCGTGGAGCGACGCAAGAACAGGATACATTTTTAAAATATCTTCTTTCTCGATGCCCGTCACTCGCGTTTCTCTGCCGGGATGCATCGAAACCAACCCCTGCACCTCTAAAAGCTGTAAGGCCTCCCTTATTGGAGTTCTGCTGACAGCCAGAGAATCTGCCAGTTCAGCATCGATTAATTTCTCGCCCGGCTGCAGGGTGCCCTCAATGATCCACCTTTGGATTTGCGATAATGCTCTTTCTTTCGCGGATATGCGTATTGGTGCGGAAAAATCTGGGGGTACCGGCATGTGTATTATTCTCCTTAATGAATTACTTATATGCAATATATCGCATACATATATCAAATGCAAGTAATATTACTCTTGCCGCAAAAAATAATTTTTATCTCCCGCCATAGAAAGCGCGACCCGCATCCCCGGATACATAAGAATTGCGGGTTATTATGCTTTATCATGATTTTTAGCAGGCAAAGTCCGTTAAAAATTGTTAAAATAAGCCGGTATTGTATAAGATAGGGAATATTTACGGCAAGCTGGGAGTGAAAAACAGGGCCCAATGCGTGAAACTGGTCCGTGAAGCAAGGCTGCTGAAAGAGATGTAAACGTATTCGCACTTGACCAGGCGCCTTACATTGTTGATTCCCAACGGCAGCTTCCCCAAACGACCTGGAGAAATCGAACAGACTTTTGCATAAAATCAAATTATTTTGCTAACTCTATTTTCATACACAAACAAAGGGTTGCATATTTTTTACGGGCAGGCACGTACTGGACAATCTCCTATTGGGTAAGTTCAAAAAAAGGATAATAATCAAAAAAAACAGTTAGGAATGCCTTGGAAAGATGAAAAGGCAAGTGAAGAAAATAAGATTATTTGGAATATAAGGTGGCCTATGAAAGTCGGTATTATCGGTGCGGGGATTTCCGGATTAGCTTGCGCGCACGAGTTGGAACGGCATGGTGTCATACCGGATATTTTTGAACAACGGAACCAAGTCGGGGAACTTGTTACACACTGTGCCGCGGTACTGAAAGTCATGAACAGGCCCGTCAAGGATCAAATTGAAGATTTGCGCAAAAACCTTAATATCCGTTTAGAACCATTGAACCCATTAAAAAAAATTACAATGAATACTCCCAAAGCTTCCGGTACTGTTTATGGAAAGCTCGGCTATCTTATAAAGCAAGGCCAAGACCAGGATAGTACGGCAAATCAACTTCTCTCACTGATCAAAGCGCCTGTTTTTTATAATTGCCGGGCCGATTTCACCAGGCTGGCCCGTGAGTATGATTACGTTATTATCGCCAGCGGTACCAGCGATATAACAAAAACCTTGGGTTGCTGGCAAGATGTTGTTAAATCTTGGGTGATGGGTTCAACTGTACTTGGTTCATTTGAGCCAACCGCCATGAAGATGTGGCTTAATACGGAATACGCTAAAAGAGGATATGCTTACCTCAACCCTTTTAACCGGAAAAGCGCTTCTTTAGTATTAGTTGTCCAAGGAGCGGATAGATCCAATATAGGACAGTACTGGAGCAGATTTTGGCAAACAGAAAAATTTACCTATGAAATTGCCAGCCTGTGGGACCTGGAACACTCTTCCGGTTTTGTTTACCCGCACCGGGTAGATAACATCCTTTTTGTCGGCAACGCGGGAGGATTTTTGGAGCCGTTACTGGGTTTTGCCCTGCTGGGAGCAATCTACAGCGGTGTTTATGCCGCAAGGTCAATCATTGAGGGAATAAATTACGAAGATTATCTTGAGCAGCTAAAAGAAAATACCCGGATTTCCATAGCCTTAAGAGCATACTTAAATCAGTATCAAAATAAAAACTTTGACCGGCTTATTGCCTTTTTGACTGCTCCGTTGATTAAAAATATGATTTACAACACCAACTTTGATGTCTTAAAATATATTGCTTCACTTGTTCATTTGATCGATAAGGTTAAGTCATTGAAATAAGAAAAAAATGTTTGACAACAAACAGTCGCCGAATCCTGCAGCCGGCGCTTTGACCGGGGTCTGCCACGGTCAAAGCGCCGGATTGCCGGATTGCGTCAACGGCATGAATGTCTAAATCATCCCGATGCCGGAAGCTGCATTGTTGATGACAAAGTCTGATCATGGGCATGATTTTTAGCAGCCTTTTCCTCCGTTATTAATCTGTCGGCTATAACCGAAATAAATTGCCCGTTAGTTGGTTTGCCGCGATCGATATTCATGGTGTACCTGAAAGTCTTACGAATCATTTCAATATTTCCCCGGTCACAAGCCAATTGTATCGAGGTTCTAATGGCACGTTCAACTTTGGAAGGAGTTGATTTAAATTTCTCCGCTATCGTCGGGTAAAGCTCTTTTGTCAGGGCGCCGAGCAGACTGGTATTGTTATAGGCCATTATTATGGCTTCCCTTAAATAATGATATCCTTTCACATGGGCGGGAATTCCCATTTCGTGCATAATGTTAGTGATATTTGTGCCCAAGTCCCTTGTTTTAGGTTTCTGCTCATATTGATAGAGGGTGACTTTACTTGAAAGTTGACGTATGCGTTCAACCAGCAGGCTTAAATCGAACGGCTTAATTATAAAATAATCGGCGCCAAGTTCCAGTGCGCGGCAGGTAATACTATCCTGTCCAAAGGCAGTCAGCATAATCACTTTTGGTTTGTTGCCGGCGCCGGCTAAACTCTCTAAAACACCGATACCGTCAAGCTGCGGCATGATGATATCGAGAACTACCACGTCCGGACTGTGCTTATGGATCATTTCTATTGCCTGCAGGCCGTTGTTCGCCAAGCCGGCAATCTCCAAACCGTCTTGTTTCCCGATAAAACTACTTAAAAGCTCACAGAATTCTCTGTTGTCATCCGCGATTAGCACTTTGATGCTTTTTTTCTCTAACATAATCCCGCCTCCGATTTATACAGCTTTTTTTTATACTATTTGACGGTTGGCCATATATTCCCTTCGGGAAACGTGTCGATGAATGTTGATGCAAAAAAATTTTTTTAAAGATAGATTTACCTGGCGAAGGCGACATGATCATAAGAACGTCTCAATCTCCATTATTCAGAGCAATCTTCAATTAGCTTTTGAAGCTGACCGGCCCAAGCGGTTTGACAGGTATCTGCAGGAAATCGTCGAAGAGATTGATACAATATGGGCGGTAAAGATATTATTTGACGAAATTTGTGATGAAATGTAGAATAAGAAAAATAAAGCTATACAGCCATATTATTGAAACTGGGCGATATCGCTGGTTTCAGCGAAATCAGCCCGGAGGCAGCCGCAGGACCGGGGTAGCTCTTCACGGCCGGTTTAACCGCCGGCAATGACGTGGGGGTTGCGCCTGTCGCCCTGACCCGCAAAGAATTTAAAACATTTACTAGGGAGGCGTGATATGAAGCTCCGCAATAAAGTGTTGAGGTTAGCGAGTGTCTGCGCAGTCGCGCTGGCAGTCGTTGCGGCGTGCGGCCTGCTGGCTCCGCCCGGCGCGTTTGCCGCCGGACCGGTGTTTACAGACCTGCCCGAAAGCGATTTCTATTACCCGTTCGTCAACTACCTGGTGAAAACTGATCTCATCCACGGCTATCCCGACGGCAGCTTTCAGCCCGGCGGCTCCCTGACCAGGGCCGAAGCCGCCGCCATGCTGGCCAGGGCGGATAAATTAGACGGACAAGCAGTCCCCGCCGTCCAGACATTCAGCGATGTCAGCCCCTGGCACTGGGCTTACACCGTAATTGCAGGAGCCAGCCGGGCCGGTCTCCTCACAGGTTACCCCGACGGGACGTTCAGGCCCGAAGAGCCCGTCAGCCGGGCCGAAGCCTGCGCGCTGCTCTTGCGCCTGACCAACATGCCCGTGTCCGGCGACATAACGCTGTCCGATAGCATCGTAGACGTCCAGCCGGCGCACTGGGCCAGACAGCAGATAGCCGTGGCATTGCAGGCCGGCCTGTTCACCGTGGCCCGGAAAAACAGCTTCGCCCCCGAAGTCCCGGCCACCCGCGCCCAGATGGCCAGAGGCCTGGCCACGATCCTAAACATAGATCCCGAGCGGAACAAAGTATCGCTGATCTGCAGCGTCACGCCCGTAAAAGGTAAAGTAACCGTCACCGAACCCGGCAGGAGCCCCGTGGATATAACCGCCGTGACAGCCGTCCAGGCCGGCGCGATAATAAAAACCGGCGCCGGCAGCCAGGCGGAACTGAACTTTTCCGACGGGTCAGGCTTGAGGCTTGACGCCGATGCCACGATGACCATTACGGACGCGCGCGGCCGGACCACCATATTGAAAGACGGCACGCCCGGAACCATAATAGATTATTTAAAGCTTGACCTGGCCAAGGGCAGGCTTTTCGGCGCGCTGGCCGGTATGTATATTAATAAAAACGAAACCAATACAAATACAGCCGGCCGCAGCCAAAATAACATCCAACTGGCCTACGCCGGGGCAGGCCTGCCCGCCGGCCTTCTGGCCGAAGCGGAAGGCCAGGACCTTCAGTGGTGGCAGTCCGCTTACGAAGAAAAAGTCAGAGTGGAAGTAGACATGCCCTGGGGCGTCGCTTCCGTGCGGGGCACCTTCTGGATGAACGAAGTGGGCCCCGGCTATAACATCACCAGCGTTATCGACGGGCAAGTGCAAGTCGTTTCGGGCAGCGGGCAACCCGTTACCGTGTCTGTCGGCCAGGCCACATCCATCACCTCGCCGGGCGCGCCGCCCACGCCGCCGGCCCCGCTGACCCCCGAGCAGCAGCAAATCTGGCAGGCGGTCCAAGACTGGGTGGAAGGACGGGTCAACGCCATTGAGCAAAACACGCCCGCAATCACCCCGCCCGTTCCCGTAGAGCAGCAGACCGGCCCGGAGGACACNCCGCCACCGCCTACTCCGCCGCCGAATATACCAACACCGGCGCCGGAAACAAATCCTCCGCCGTCTCCTAGCCCTGGGAGCAGCAGGACCATCACAGGGACAGTCAGTCTGCCCTCGGGAACGGCCGGGAGCGATATAAACATTGCTGTTCTCGCCGAAGCCGACGGACTCACCACCCCGTTAACGTGTTTGTTGACCATTCCCGGCGGTCAGAGTTCCGCCAATTACAGATTGACCGTTCCGGACAGCTATGTGGGTTACAGTTACCGGGTCAGATACTATGTGCAAAACAGCTACGTGCAGGTCGGCTATTATGCCACCGGCGGCACCACGGCGTATTTGGACGAGGCCGCTCCGGTCAGCGTCAGCGGCGGCAGCCGGACGGGCGTCAACCTGACGCTGCTCCGGGGATACGCCATCAGCGGCGTGGTTTCCTTGCCGGGGGGAGGGCCGGGGAACATCCAAGTCACTGTCAGCGCCACTCAGGAGGGCAAGCAGTCTTCATGGGGGACGAATCTAACGATTTCATCTTCGTCCAACCCCGCTGACTACGCCCTGTATGTTCCCGCCAGCGCGCCGGGTTACGGGTACCGGGTGAAATATTCCGTCCAGCCGGGATCGGGCTACGTACAGCAGGGTTTTTACGCCAACGGCGCGACCACGGCCTATTACGAGTTCTCCAGCTTGGTCGACGTGAACTCCGGGGACCGGACGGGCGTCAACCTGACGCTGATTAGAGGAAAAGAGATCAGCGGCACCGTTTCGCTGCCCGGTGATAACGAGGCGCCGGCCGGCGGCATCGCGGTGCAAGTTTTTGCCCAGACCGACCCCTGCGCTTTCTGGTGGAACTCGCCCGTTGTCACGATACCGGCGGGGGCAAGTTCAGCGGGATATGCTCTAAGCGTCCCGGAGAGCCAAGCGGAAGGGCCGTACCTTGTCAGCTATCAGCAAACAAGCAGTTCAAGCTACGCCCAGCGCGCTTATTATGGTTACGACAGTATAACCACGCCGTATTACGAAAATGCTGAATGGATATATGTCAGTGGAGGAGACCGGGACGGCATCGACCTCACCCTTTTGTCCGGATACACCATTTCCGGAAAAGTGCGGCTGCCGGAAGGACAACAGGCGTCAGCCAACCTCGATGTGAGGGTCGAGGCCATGCTAGGAGAAGGCACAGGCGGTTACCCCCCCAACGGGTGGACGGACATCATCATCCCGCAGGGACAAAATTACGCGGAATATAGTCTGGTTGTCCCCGCGGAGAGCGGCTACCGGTTGCGGTACTCGGCGAGTGGCATAGCGCCGTATGGCGTGCTGCAAGGCTACTATATGGAGGACGGAGAGGTCGGGCTGATAGACGTCTCTGAAGGGAGTGTCGCGGATAAAGACCTTACCATTCTTATTGGAAGCGCCATCAGCGGCACCGTGTCTCTGCCCGGCGGGGCGACGGCGGCGGGGAATATCAGCCTTTGCGTAACCGCCGTTAGCAGCGGAACGATGTATTCGGGCATGGCTTATGTAACCATCCCGAACGGAGGACATTCTGTCAATTACAGCCTTGTTGTTCCGCAAAGCGGGGAGTATTTAGTAAATTATTCCCTGACTCATCCAGTGCCGGGCTATATGCAGTACGGTTATTATTCAGCAGACGGCACCACGTTAAATTATTACAATTACACTTGGATTAGCCCGGGAAGCCAGGGCCGGGATGATATCAACCTCACCCTGATTCCTGCGGCTTCGATCACCGGCACCGTGTCGCTGCCCGCCGAGACGGCGGAGGAAGACATCCCGCTCTACGTTATCGCTTGTAAGCCACAGGAAGAATTGAGCTTTTATTATAAAGCTCATGTAGTCATCCCGGCCGGGAATAGCGGCGCGGGCTATAGCCTGGCAGTGCCAAAAGAGGCCGGTTTTGAGCTGTTTTATTCATTGGGCTCGCTGAGCTCGCCCGAACTAGGCTACTTGCCATGCGGCTATTATGTCTCCGACGACGTAACCGAGCCCGAATATGATAACGCTGCCTTGATTGACGCAAGCTCCGGGGATGTGACGGCCGACCTGCACCTTATTCCCAGTGGACAATACACGCCTTCGGCTCCGGCGATCATTTCCATCACAGCCGCCGACAGCGGGTGCAACGAGGGTCTGGGCAGCGGTGACACAGTAACCATAGACTTCGACGTGTATACCAACAGTCCTCCGGTAGATAGCAAGGCCGCGGTAGATGCCCTGATCGACTTTGGCCAGAGGGTATTCGGCACAGACTACGCCGGCACGTGGACAGACGCCAGAACCCTGGTGCTTACTGTCAGCGACGCCGCTTACGGCACTTTGGCAGTTGGCGATACGCTTACCATTAAAGAAAGCGGCGGACTGAAGACGGAGGACGGCCTGTCCCCGGCCAGCACCGCCAGCGGTATTATCGATGGCACCTTTGTCGGCACCTATACAGAGCCGCCGGCTATCGTCTTCGCCAGCGCGGTTAATGGGGGGGGTAGCTCGGGAGTATTGGACAACGGTGATAAAATTATCATTCTTTTTGACGTAGATACCAACCAACCGTTAGTCGACAGCAAAGCAACCGTTGACGCCTTGATTGACTTCCAAGGGAAGTCGTTCGGCACGGATTACAGCGGCAGTTGGGATGACTTAAGAACACTGACTATTACCGTAATCGACAACGCAGGCGGTAATCTGGCTCCGATGGATGTATTTTATATCAAGGCCGGCGGCAACCTGAGAACAGCGGACGGGCTGTCGCAGCCCAGCACCGCCGGCTGGACTATTGGCGGCTCTTTCTGACCTTAATATAAATAAGGGTGGTCTATTATAAAAGGTATGGCCACAACCCAAGCGATTCAAACGGTTTAGCTCCAGGCCCGGCGGGGAACAATCCCGCCGGGCCTGCTTATAATTAAGAATGCTGCAATTTTAACGTGGACAAAGTCCTTTTCCGGTGATAGCATAATATAGGTATATTTTTCATGTCGAATTTTGAGATTTTTTGCTAAAGGAAGGCGAAGCGATGCGGGGCCGGGTGGAAAAGCTGAAAGGAAAAAGCGTGGCGATCGTGCTTGTCGTGCTGGTTCTGGTGACAAGCCTGGCCGGCGCCTGGGAAGGACTTGAGCTAAGCATTTATGACAGCTGGTTCAAGCTGCGCGGCGCGCGGCCGGCGCCTGATGATATCGTGGTCGTGGCCATTGACGACCGCTCCATCGGGGAAATCGGGCTGCTGCCCTGGCAGCGCCAGGTGTACGCCCGTTTGCTGGAGAAATTAAAAGACGCGAAGGTCGTCTGTTTCGACGTGGTTTTCGACACGCCGGGCACGCCCGAGGATAATGCCGCTCTCGCGGCTGCGGCGAAAGCGCAGGGCCGGGTGGTGATGGCCAACATGTTCTCTTTTGAACAGAATGCGGGAGAAGTGTACCAGGTGCCGCGCTTCCCGGTGAAGCAGCTGGCCTCCGCCACCGCCGGCATCGGTTTCGCCAACGTGCCGCAGGACCTGGACAGTGTGATCAGGCGCGTCACCACTGTGGATACGAATACTTTCGGCAGGCCGTTTCCCTGTCTTAGCCTGGCGACATTGCTGACGGAAAAGGGACTTAATCCGAACAGCCTGAAACTTGCCGGGAACGGGGTCCTGTACGCGGGTGATTTGGCCGTTCCCATTGATGATAAATATCAGACCTTAATTAATTTCTGGGGCCCGGCCTCGACTTTTCAGACATACAGCTTCACGGACATCCTGAATGACCGGGTGAGCGGCGACAAATTGGCGGGGAAGTCCGTGTTTGTCGGCTTCACTTCGGCGTCCGAACACGACTATGTCACCACCCCTTTCACGCTCGGCAATATGGTGCTGGGCGGCGCCCTGCCGTCACCGGGGGTGGAGGTGCATGCCTCCGCCCTGGCCACCTATCACTCTGAAGGGTTCTACAGGAGGGCGCCGCTGGCCGTCAACCTGGCAGTGTTATTGCTTGTCGGCGCATTATCCGTGGCCGGTGTGGCAAGGGCGAAAAGCCCCTTGAGAGGGCTGCTCTACCTGCTGGCAATCATGACGGCGGCCGGTTTGGGCGTGTACCTGTGCTGGTGCTGCGGGCGCTACTGGGTCAACCTGGCGACGCCGGTGGGGCTGGGCATGCTGGTATACACCGGCATGACCGCCGAGAACCTGGTGCGCACCGAACTGGACCGGCGGCGCACGCGCGCGCTGTTTGCCCGCTATGTTCCTCCCGCCGTGGTGTCGGACTTGCTGCAGCACCCGGAGGACATCGTCCTGGGGGGTATGAGAGTGGAGCTGACGATATTCTTTTCGGATGTGCGTGGTTTCACCTCGTTCAGCGAGGACAAGACGCCTGAATATGTGGTGCAGCGGCTGAACGAATACTTTACCGAGATGAACGCGATAATTTTCAAGCACGGCGGCACTTTGGACAAGTACATGGGTGACGGGATTATGGCCTTTTTCGGCGCCCCGATTCACTATGAGGACCACGCCGACAGGGCGCTGGCGGCTTCCCTGGAAATGCTGGAGCGCCTGAAGGAGCTTAATAAGAAATGGGAGGAACAGGGCGAGCCTTTGTTCAACATCGGTGTCGGCATCAATTCCGGACCTGTCGTGGTCGGCAACGTGGGCAGTCCGGAGCGGATGGATTACACGATCATGGGCGGGGAAGTGAACCTGGCCTCGCGTCTGGAGAGCATGAACAAGGAGTATAAAACAAATATTATTCTTAGCGACCGCACGCTCAAATATCTGAAGAACAAGGATGAACTGCCCGGGGAAATAACGCTCCTGGGCGAGACCAGCGTGCGCGGCATGGTTGAAAAAGTGCTCATTTACACGGTTAGGGCCGGTAAAGCATAATAACCCAAACAAGAACAAATACACCCCGGGTGGAGTTATTTCCACGCCGGGGCGTTGTATGTGTCTGTTATTCCGTTCCCGTTTACCGCCGGTTGACGCCGGCTTCCAGCAGGTCGTTGGCCTCCTGGACGCTGAAGCCCCGGTGAATCAGTCCGTGCACGGCGGCCAGCAGCGCTTCCGGGTGCGGGCTTTGCCAGACGTTGCGGCCCATGACGATGCCTTTGGCGCCCCCGTCGAGCGCACCGGCGATCATTTTCAGGGTGTCCAGGTCGGTTTCGCATTTCGGCCCGCCGGCGATTAAGATCGGGACCGGGCAGCCGGCCGTTACCTGCTCGAAGCCTTCCTCGGTGTAATAGGTCTTGACCAGGTCCGCCCCGTGCTCGGCGGCCGCGCGCGCGCCCAGGGCGATGAAGCGGGCGTCTTTTTTCTGCTCCTCGTTTATTTTCCCGAGCCCCACCACGCCCAGCAGCGGCATGTTCCATTTGCGGCACTCGCTGGCCGCCCGGGCAAGCCCGATGAGAGTTTCATGTTCATAGGGCGAGCCGATGAACGCGGAGGTGGCTATGGCGTCGGCGCCGGCCGCCAATGCGTCCTCCAGGGTGGCGGTCTGTCCTTCCCGGGTCAGCTCCGGGCCGGAAATGGTGGCGCCGCCGCTGATCCGCAGAATGATGCCGGGTTTGTTTACCGGCTCAAAAGCGTGCCGGTAGATTCCCTTTGTCACCAGCCAGGCGTCCACCAGTCCGGTGGCGTCCAGTCTGGATACAGTTTCTTTGACATTTTTAAGCCCTGTCAGCGGACCCAGGGCCATGCCGTGGTCGATGGCCACCACCAGGGACCGCCCGGTGTCAGGCCGCAAAATCCGGTTCAGTCTGACTGAAAAACCATCCATTATTTAGTCCCCCTCCGGTATTAACACAACACCCTTGATAATTTCCTGCCTGCGGGCCTGCTCCACCGCGTCCAGCATGTCGTCCAGCGTGTAGCGGTGGGAAATAAGGTCGTCCACTTCGATTTCGCCGCTGCTGATTAAGGAGACCGCCAGTTGGAAGTCGGCCGGAGTGGAAGCGAAGGTTCCGGTAAGCATAATCTCGGCATAATGAAGCCAGCGCAGGTCCACCGGCACCGGCTGTCCCGCCGGCGGGCCGCCGAAGACATTGAATATGCCGCCGTTGCGCACGGCCGGGAAATACCGCTCCATCACTTCCGGCACACCGAGGGAGGCGATGACGATGTCCGCGCCGAGCCCCCCGGTCAGGCGGCGCACTGCGCCGCCCACATCCGCGCTGTTCGCGTCCAGGCACACGGCGGCGCCCATTTTTTCAGCCAGCGCGAGCCTGTCCGGGCGGACATCGGCCACCATCACCCTGGCTTTGTGCCACAGCGCGGTCTTCAGGTGCATCAGGCCCATCGGACCGGCGCCTACCACCAGCACGTTGTCGCCGACATTTGTCCCGGTGGCGCGGGCGGCTGCCAGGCAGCAGGACAGCGGCTCGGCCACAGCCGCTTTGTCGAAAGGGACGTGGTCCGGCAGTTTTACCACGCCGCCGGCGTTAATGATTTGCCTCGGGATGCGCACGTATTCGGCGAAGCCGCCGTCAATGCCGTGCGACAGCCCGAATTCATGCAGGCAGAGGTTGTGTCTGCCGCGCTTGCAGAAAAAGCACTCGCCGCAGACGGCGATGGGGTAGACGGCCACCCGGTCGCCGGCCGCGTAGTTTTGCACGCCCGGCCCGGTTTGGGCGATAATGCCGCTTACCTCATGGCCCAGTATCGCCGGCAGGTCTTTCGGCGCTCCCTGGCCTAAAAGCATCTTGATGTCGGTGGCGCAGATGCCCGAGGCCCTGACCTTGACGATAATTTCTCCCTCTCCCGCGACGGGAGCGGGTACGGATTCCAGCCTGATATCCCCCTTGCCGTGCATGACGGCGGCTTTCATCAACACTTGCCCATTCCCCCCGCCTTTTGTACTTCTTCCATTAACGAGCGCAGTTTGACCAGACTTTTTTTGCCGGTTTGCAGCTCCACGCCCGAACAAAGGTCGATGCCGAAAGGCCGGACGCTCTCAACCGCCTCCCTGACGTTTTCCGGCTTGATCCCGCCGGCCAGGAAGGCCGGCAGGGCGGAATCCGCCACCACCCGGGCGGCCTGGTCCCATTGGCCGGTTGTGCCGGTGCCGCCGAACCTGACCACTCCGTTGATTACCGCTGCTGTGTCCAAAACCACCGCGTCCACGCCGGCCTCCCGGCACTGTTCAACCTGCCGGAGCATGGCCTCCGGATCGAATTTTGAATCGCTGTCTCCGGCCGCCGGCAGAAACAGTGATTGCCAGATTTCCATGCCGGGCGCGATTTTTTTGAGCTGCCCGGCCATGGCCGCCCCGTCCTGGCTGAGGAACTGGACGGCAAAGGGTTTCAGCCGCGTCACCAGTTCCGTCAGGCGGTCCGGCCGCATCTGGTGAACCAGGGCCACCGCCGGCACAGGGGGTGTGGCGAAGATGGGCGCCGCGCTTTCCACTGTTTGTGCGCGCGGCGAGTAGGATACTTCGATCACCGCGCCGATATAGTCCGCTCCTTCTCCGGCGGCCATATTAGCGTCTTCGGTATTGGTTATGCCGCAAATTTTAACCCGACAACCAGCTTTCATTGATATAATTCCTTTCCACGCCGTTTTCCGTTACCCGCGCGCCGGTGTTGTCCACCTCGGTAACCATGATCCGGCTCTTCGCCGTGCCCCGTGACTCAAGAAATTCCAGCAGTCTGTCCGGCACTTCCGGTTTTTGGGTTAAGGCGAATACCGTCGGCCCGACCGAACTCATGCCGGCCAACTCGGCGCCCGCTTCCCGGAAACTGGCGATATAGTTGTATATTTGCGTACCCGAGATGCCGTGCTGCTCGCACTCGGCGCGCTTGGACCCGAGGAAGCAAATGTCGAACAGGGCGTCGCCGATCCCCTTCAGGTTGCCCTGCACCATGGCCGGCATCATGTCCAGCAGGATAATCTGCGCCTTGACGCCGCTCTGCAGGTAATCGAGGTACCTGCCCCGCCGCATGAGAACTTCCACTTCCGATTCGGCGGCCGTTTCCTTGCCGGTAAACTCGTCTTCCAGGCTGGGGACGTCGGGAATGACGATGACGACTTTCGTATCCGGCATGGCCGCCCGGTAGATCATCTCCAAGTTATCGGTCGCCATTATTATGCCCCCGTTGACACTGGCCATCGCCCCGATGCCGGTTTCAAACCCGCGGATCAGGCAGCCGTTGCCGCGCGGGCTTTCCTCGCAGGCGTTGTAGCCGACAATCCGGCGCAGTTCCCTGTTGGTGAAGGGCCGGCCGAGGACTTCGTTCATGCCGATGCAGGCTGCGGTCATCGAACCGGTGGTCGACCCCATCCCGACGTGGCGGCGCTTGTGGTCGTAAAGCTCAATTTCAAACCCGCCCCGGTAGCCAAGGATTTCCTTGATTACCTTGGCGAAATGAGTGGCGACCAGGGGCCGCTCCCCGCGCACCACGATTTCCGGGTTTGTGGTCGAGCGCACCTTGGCTTTCAGGTAAATGCCGATAGCAATGCCCATTCCCCCGCCGCCCGGCCGGACAGGGCTGAACCTGTTCATATCCAGCACTGTCGGGTGCAGGCGGGCGGGCAGGGTTACTTCCACCTCTCTCCCGGTGGGTTCGGATACCGATCTCGACGCGAAGCCGCACTGTTCCGGGTGAATGACAAAATCCTTCTGGCCCGGCTCGAACTCCTCGAGCACAGCGGTAAACCGGTCAAACGGCCCGCCGATGACCCCTATTTTAATAGTTTGCTTTTCCATCGTAAAAACCTCCACAAATCATAATTTTACCTGCCATGCTTACCGTGCTTGCTTTTTACCTACCATCCCTCCCAGGATATTTTGATTTGTGGCAGATATGGCGTCCGGGCAATCAATCAAAAAAGGCATTCCGGTAGGAATGCCTTGAATGACGGTGCCGTATAAAACATGTCTGGAAATGCACCCAGCATAACCACCTACCATCCTACCATAAAGCCATTATAAAGCCAGTCCCGTATCCAAGGCAATGATAAAATTTGGCAATTGAGGGATTGAACTATAGTGAGTCCAGAATTCAGGAGTCAGTATGGATTTCTTGCATACCTTTCTGTCAAAGGTTTCCGCATAGCTTCCTTCAACGGTTTTGAAGTATACGTTAAGGTGTGAGCGGTCTTTGATAATATCGGGATTGCTGTATCCCTGATTTCTCCGCTCGTTGTGCCGCTCCCTTATGCCGCGACAGAGCTTTTCCGGTAAGCTTCATTGCGGACAACGGAGTGGTCTGTTTTCGGCATGGCGCGGCCCCCTTTCAATAACCCTGATATTCTTGACGGGATTGGATGGGTTGTATGACAAATGAAACTTCGGGCCAACTTGACCCAAAGCTGTTATATTTTCTAAAGAAACAGCGTATAATATATTCAAGGAATACATTGATTCCAATGCAATACGGAAAGGAGCATTGTTATGGAACTTGCAAAAATCACAACGCGCGGGCAAATCACAATTCCCATTGAGATACGCAAAAAGCTGGGCGTAAAAGACGGTGATAAAGTTATTTTTATTGAGGAAAACGGGCGTATTATCATGGAAAACGCCGCTATGATTGCGCTTAAAAACGCACAGGAGGCTTTTGCGGGTGAAGCAGAGCGGCTGGGTCTGAAAACGGAACAGGACGTTGTGGATTTGGTGAAAGAGGTGCGCCGCGAGCTTTGGGAGGAACGCCATGCGCGTAATGATTGATACCAACATCCTCATATCCGCGCTTTTGTTCCCCGGCCAGCAGATGAATACGCTGATTTATAAAATTACAACGGAGCATCAGCTTATCCTCTCGTCGTATGTGGTTGATGAACTGTTGAACGTGGTGCGGCGCAAATTCAAGGATAAATTGGAAACGGTGGATCTGTTGCTGAGCCGGCTTCCCTATGAGCTTGTTTACACGCCCCAACATCCGAAGCCGGTGCTTTTTGAAATACGCGACGAAAAGGATTATCCGGTTTTATATTCGGCAATCATGGAGGACGTAGATGTATTCGTCACGGGCGACAGGGATTTTGACGGGCTGGATTTGGAGAAGCCGGAGATTATCAGCCCGGCCGGGTTCCTCGAAAAATATTAGGCGAGTGTATATATTTAGGATAGGGACGAGTGCAGAGTGGGTCATATACTTTTGGCAAAGTATATGACCCACTCTGACAATTTCCGCTTCGCGGCAAAGTGTCCCGCGGGCGCTGCCGCGGGCTTTGGCCTGCCGGAAACGCGCTTGCTTGCCGCAATCCCATTTCCCCGCAGACCGCAAAAAATCGGTTATATCAATAAATTCGTCGTGATGCATCCAAGGGTAAAAATTCCGCGACAAAGAGAAGCTGCGGCTTTGATTTTTATTTGAACCGCCGTTTGGCTTATCATATGCATTTGGCCACAAAGTATCGTCTGCCAAATGACGGCTTTTTTATATGCCGCTTGGCAGCAGAATAACGTCCTTCTATTGTTTTATTATTTAACCGCAGCAATAAGGCCGATTGTATCAAAATAATTTCCATTTTCGGCTTCCATCATCTTGACATCCGTTTTCGCATAGGGATTGTCACATTCCAGCCAGTCTTTCCACGCTTCTTTATGGCATTGGTGTGAGAAACATTGTTCAATGACTATGTTGGGTGAGAGTTCCCAAAGGTCTTTCCACCAATTGCGGGAATAGAAATTCATATTTTCCTGCCAATAAGGTTTCAGTGCATCTGGAACGCCCTGAGAAAAGTCTTTTTGCAATCCGGGTACTGACAAGTCCATGTTTCTTTATCAGGGGTACAATATGCTTATCAAGATAATCCGGCTCTGCTCCAAAATAGTAATAGGCGTCTATGCTGATGATTGCGTCAAAATAGTGATGTGCAAAGGGCAATTCATGTGCTTCGGCATGAATTGGTATAATCTGATTCTCAAAACCAAACTTCTTAAACCGCTCATAGTTTTCAGTGGGCTTAATCCAAAGGTCTGCTGCGAAGACTTGCGCTCCAAATTCTTTTGCAAGAAAGATAGAAGTTAATCCAGTGCCACAACCTAAGTCCAGTATTCTCATTTCGGAAGATAGCTGGATTTTTTGGGTAAGTTCTTCTGCTATCCTGACGCAGTTAGGCCCCATCATATTTTTCAATAAAAAATCCTTGTCAAAATTGGTATTTCTTCCAAATTTCATTGCTTCATTTCCGTCCTTTCATATTACTTGATTGTGATTTAATAATAGCAGATATTTTGCGGCTAAAATTCTATACTACGTTTCAAAAATGAAAAAGCGCCAAGAGAAATACTCGCGGCGCTTTAGCGATTAGCCTGACTTAAGGAAAGCAACAATTTTATAGATGGTCTTGATGGATAAGTAATATTCCTTTGAGAGCTCCTTGACGGACATTCCTGCTTGATGTTTATTCAATATTTCGGCGTTTCTGGCAGAAAAATATTCCTTGCTCTTTCTAAGCTCTCCCCACGATTTTTTATTACCTTCCTTTCGCGGTATATAGAGATATTCTCCATCAACATACTCTTGTACTGCATCCAGTAAGCCTTCCGGCAATATGTCATTGGCACTTTTATAGCCCATTATGCTCCCTCCTATGATGGAATCAGGATTGAGCAAAGGCTACCTCATTTTATTTGTCTTTCATGCAATAGCCTTTGCTACGCATAAAAGACCGACTCCATTGTACGGATATGTCATACCCCTTTCCTCGATAACTACTTAGATTATATGTTTTTTATGCCATAGTGTCAACAAAGGCGATTGCATGAACCCTGCCCATGAACCCAAAGATTATTCTGACTGCTGACTCCTAAATATATTATAATGAAAAGCAGAATTATGTTATTGATTGAAGTGTCAGGGGGACATGATGAACAGGGCGAAGCGACTAGACAACTTATCCGCCGGTGTGTTTAACGAGATGGAAGAGCGCAAGAGAAGGGTGGAGGCCCGTGGTCTGGCAGTGATCAACATTGGAGTCGGCAGCCCCGACCTGCCTCCGGCGCCGCATATTATGGAGGCGCTGCGCCGCGCGGTGGAGAAGCCGCGGAATTATACGTACCCGCTGGTAGGTTTGCGATCTCTTCGCCTGGCAGTGGCGGAGCGTTACCAAAAGCGCTTTAACGTTGACCTGGACCCGGGCTCGGAAGTGCTGGAATTAATGGGCTCGCAGGACGGCCTGGCCCACCTGGCTATGGCGTACATCGACCCGGGCGACGTGGCGCTGGTGCCTGACCCCGGCTACCCGATCTACGAGTTCGGCATACTCCTGGCCGGCGGAGAAATTTACCCCGTACCGCTTTTGCCGGAGAACAGTTTCTTGCCTGATTTTGACGCTATTCCCGCTGAAGTGGCGCGCCGGGCGAAAATGCTCTGGCTGAATTACCCGAACAACCCGACGGCGGCAATAGCAGATAGTGAGTTTTTTGAAAGGGCTGTCGCATTCGCCCGCCGCCGTGATATCCTGGTTTGCCATGACGTGGCCTACGCCGAGCTGGCTTACGACGGATTCAAGCCGGTGAGCTTTCTTGAAACGCCTGGCGCGAAGGAAACAGGCGTTGAGTTTTTCTCCCTTTCCAAAACCTATAACATGGCCGGCTGCCGCCTGGGTTTCGCCGTGGGCAACGCCGGTGTGCTGGCCGGCCTGGCGTTGATTAAGTCGAACATTGACTACGGGGTGTTTTACGCGGTGCAGGAGGCCGGCGCGGCCGCGTTGAGCGGGCCGCAGGATTGTGTGGCCGAAACCGCCGCCACATACCAGAAAAGGCGCGATGTGCTGATGGACGGACTGGCTGCCTTGGGCTGGTCCATACCCAAACCGCAGGCTTCCATGTTTGTGTGGGCGCCGCTGCCGCCGGGTTACAGCGATTCAGCCGCTTTTGCCGCCGAGTTGCTGGAGAAAGCCGGCGTTATCGTTATACCGGGCGTTGCTTTCGGGCGACGGGGCGAGGGGTATGTCCGGATCGCGCTGGTCAAGGGCGAAAAAGTGCTGAGTGAGGTTGTGCGCCGGGTGAGCGAAAACTTCCGGTTTAAATAATGTCATTCTTAAACCCGGTGATCATGAGCTGCTTCCTCAGATTGGCGGAATCGATCTGACCAAGGACCCGGAACCCGGGCGGGCGCGCTGGTCAGCGGTATGTTTGCCGCCAGGCGGCGCCGGGCGTTGCTTACCGCTATGGCGGGATCATTGTCGTCTTCACTGAGGTGGCCCAGCACAACCAGCTTGCATTTCTTTAGCTCCATGGATTGCAGCGCCAGGCCGCACTGCTCGTTGGACAGGTGCCCGGTGGGACCCAGGTTGCGCCTGATCACGTGCCACGGCTTGGATGATTTTTTGTACATGTTGATGTCGTGGTTCGACTCAATATACAAGTAGTCAAGTGATTGGAATGCGTCAAGGCAGTTCTCCGGGAAGTAACCGGTATCAGTGATAAACCCCATCCGCTCGCCGTCACCGCCGCCGATAATAAAGCCGATTGTTTCCACATCATGGGATAACCTGAAATGAGTCACCGCAAGACTGCCGATTTTTTCCCGGGCGTTGCTGCCAAAGGCGGTTAACGCCGGGGGTGCGTTGAAACGGCAGAGCTTATTCAATTCGTTTAATATGCCCGGGGTTGAGTAAACGGGCAGGTTTTTTTCCTGACAAAGAAATTTTAGTCCGTAAATGTGATCGGTGTGACAGTGGGTTACCAGAACCGCGTCGAGGTCACCCGGCGACAGACCGGCTTGCTGCAGGAATGGCTTGATATCTCTCTTTCTGAGGCCGCAGTCGATTAGGATACACGTATTGCCGTCCTGCACCACGACGCTGTTGGCGTAGCTGCAGGATGAAAGGCTGCAAAATTTCAAATTTAATCCCCCATTGCTTGCCGCCGGAATGCTTTCCGCAGCAAAAGAATCCACGAGAGTATTTCCACAAAAATATTTCCACATAAAACACTTCCACGCAAAACCGTTAATACCTTCTGACCGGCTGAACCGAAAAACTCCTTCAATCATATACTGAATAAGACAAAATATCAGCCCAGGGAGTGACTTTAGTTGTTTGAACAATTGCAGGCCAGTAAAGGCAAGAATATTGCCGTTGAACTGGTTAACGGCAGAATCGTTTCCGGGACCGTTATAGCAGTGAGTGAGCAATCTGTGCGCATAGAGACTGCTGAAGGAGTCGGCACAATCCCGCTCAAGGCGATTCAAATCGTCTGGGAACCGTCAAAACAGACCCTGACCGGGAAAAGCATGGAGCGTCTCGCGGAACAACTGAGGGACAGCGTGAAAGCGGAGATCGGCTGCACCGGACCGCAGTATGCCTGCGGCCAGCAGCATTCTTGCCGGCCGCCGGTCTTTTGCCCGGGCGTTTATACTTGTCCGGGCAGCTATGCGCCTGGTGCTTGCGGGCCTTTCCAATTTGGTTCGCATTGCAAAATGCCGGGAGGGCATAGCTGTCCCGGCCAGCAGTTCTGCGGAGTAGTGGGACCAATGACCGATAGCGGTGGATGCCCGATATTCCTCTGCGGCCCATTTCAGTTCGGGCAGCCCTGCGCGTGCCAATACCAGCAGCCCTGCATATATGAATACCAGCAATCCTGCGCATGCCAATACCAGCAGCCCTGTATGTATGAATACCAGCAACCCTGTGTATGTCAGTACCAGCAGCCTTGCGTCTCCCAATACGCGCAGCCGTGTGTATGCCAATACCAGCAGCCGTGCACCACATTCCAGTTTCAGCAGCCCTGCGGCTTTTTCTCGTTTAATGCTTTACAGTGCGTCCCGTCAAGCGGGTATAACTGCGCCGCCCAGTTCTACGGCGTAACTGGTCCGGCGGCGGGAGCGCCGGCCGGAATGGAGCCGGTTTCATCACCTATGCCGATGGATTTCGCGGTTAAGAAAGAACAGAAAAATAACGGCAAAAAAGAAAAGGAATAAATCATGGGAATAAGTGACCGCGGTACTTGGCTCGAACAGGCGGCGTTTTTTATCGGGGAGTATGCCAGAACCAATCCCGGGTGCTCCCCCCGGGTTCTTGCAGATGTTTTGCAAAGAAAATATTTTTTAGATAACGAGGATGCGGAAAAATTAGCCCGTCTGGCTGAAAGGGAATTATCCCGGGCTAAACTCGGCCTGGCGGCCTTGGAATTGAACCTGACCTTTAAATGCAATTTAACCTGTGAATACTGTTTTGTTCACGAAAAAAGCGCCCGTGGCAGAATGAATTTCACCACGGCCAGAAACGCCGTCGACCTGCTGGTGGAGCAGGCGGCTTTTCCGATGGTTAATATAACTTTAATCGGCGGGGAACCTCTGCTGGAATTTGATCTAATCAAGCAAATTGTGCCATATGCCCTGGAAGCCGCGAAAAAGCGCAGCCTGACCGTTACCTGGGCCGTAACCACCAATGGCACTTTAGTTACCGAAGATATTTTAAAATTCTTTTCGCAATATAAAATCAACATCTTGTTGAGCATGGACGGCGGTCCGGAAACCCATGACCGCTATCGCCGGACAAAAAACGGGGAAGGCACCTGGCACAAAATCGCCTATTCAATTCCTATGATGAAAATGTACCAGCCCTGGCTGGGGGTGCGGATGACCGTGAGCAACGCCGCCATAGAAAGTATGAGGGAAGATTTTAAACAGCTTGTGAACCTGGGTATCAATCAGTTCATTATCGCCCCCGCGCAGGGCGCCAAGAGCTGGAGCAGGGAGGAGATCACGCGGTACGGCCTTAATTTGTTGAAAATATTGCTGGACTACCATGCCTTAAAACGGAAAGGTGTCCCTGTTTTTATTGAGGAATTCGAAAAGGATGAAAATGAGTATTCCGGTTGGGGTTGCCGGGCCGGCAGCACGTCGCTGGCTGTGGCGCCTAACGGAGATGTCAGTCCCTGTTCCAAGCTGCTGGGCTTGACCGGTGAGGCGGGCAGGTGTATTGTGGGTAATGTTAATACTGAGATCGATGTCCATTTGCTGGAACCATTTAAAAATCCAATTAGCCGTCAACAGGAGAATTGCAAGCGCTGCTCCAGAAAATGCACCGGAGGTTGCTACGCGGTAAATTTTGAACAAACCGGCGATCACTTTACCCCTTCTGAAGAAAATTGCCTGTTCTGGGTGGTTTGTCAGGAAGCCAAAAGGATATCCGGAATGATGCGGTCGGGTTATAATGTTCATAATAGATTCATTACGAAGGAACGATGGGGTTAAATGAGAAGAAGCGTTATTGCAGCCAGGAACTTGGTGAAAAGGTTCGCCGACTTTGAAGCGGTAAAAGGGGTTAACTTTACCGTTTGCGGGGGAGAATGCTTTGGATTGCTCGGGCCGAACGGAGCGGGGAAAACCTCCATAGCGAAAATGATCTACGGTTTTTCCCCGGTCACCGCCGGAAAACTTGAGGTTTTTGGAAAAGATATTATGACCGGGGCGAGAAATATCAAGGCCAAAATCGGGGTGGTGCCGCAGGAGGACAACCTGGACCCGGAATTGACGGTCTGGGAAAACCTCCTGGTTTACGCCGGCTACTTCAGGATGCCCAAGGACATGGCCCAAAGGAGGGCCGGGGACATTTTGGAGTTTATGGATTTGCAGGACAAGTCCGGCGCGGTGGTGGAGCAACTGTCCGGCGGCCTGAAGCGGCGTTTGACTATCGGCCGGGCGCTGCTCAACCAGCCGGCGCTTTTGATCCTGGACGAGCCTACCACGGGCCTGGACCCCTACGCCCGCCACCTGGTGTGGCAGCGTTTGAAGAAACTGAAGGAATCAGGCACCACCATGCTTTTGACCACCCATTATCTGGAAGAGGCCGGCCAGCTTTGCGACAGGCTCATTGTGCTTTACCATGGGGAAATATTAGAGCGGGGCGCGCCCAGGGAATTGATTGAGCGTCATACCGGCAACGACGCCTTGGAACTGGGAGTGGAGCCGGCACGGCACGGGGTTCTCATGGAGGGGAACGAGGATTTGATCAAAGCCCGCCAGACATTGGGGGACGACCTGGTATTGTTCACCGGCCACGGCAGGGAACTGGCTGAAAGGATATCCGGCAGGGCCGCCGCCCTGGGTATTCCGGTGAGACATCAAAGGCTCAGGCCGGCCAACCTGGAAGATGTGTTTCTGAAACTTACCGGCGAAACGCTTAAAGAAGACTAAGGTATTCAGGAGTCAGGAGTCAGAATATCTGAAGACAATAAACCATTCCTCATCGTAACTTTGACTTTTGAGTTGTTGCAGTAAATTCTATAAAGCCGCTCCAAGACATGGTAATATACGGATAAGTGACCTGTGCGCTTGCATAAGCCCATAGGTCACCGGATAACTGCGGAAGAATTTAAGGAAGGCTGACGGCATGGTAAAAAGAAAACAATTGTTTAATGGCATAACCGCTATCCCGGACTTGTCATGGCCGCTGGTGATGAAGGTCGTCTACCGCAACCTGCTGGTTTTCAAAAAAACCTGGAAGGCAAATATTATGTTTAATTTCATAGAGCCCATGCTGTACCTGTGGGCCATGGGCTTCGGCCTGGGGGTGTATGTGAGCCAGATTGAGGGGCTGTCATACATTGATTTTCTGGCCCCCGCGCTGATTGCTTCTTCGGCGATGTTTTCCACCACATATGAGATGACTTACGGCAGCTTCACCAGAATGGGGCATCAAAAAGTTTTTCAGGGCATGGTGGCTACTCCGGTGAGCATGGATGACGTGGTTATGGGTGAAATACTATACGGGACATTTAAAGGTGTGCTTTACGGCATTGTTTTTTTAATCGTGGTGGCGCTGTTCGGTTTGGTGAAGTCGCCCTGGGCGCTGTTGACGCCGGTGCCGCTTGCTTTGATGGTCATGTCTTTTTCCGTCATGTCCCTGGTTTGGACCAGCATCGCGCCGAACTATGATTCTTTCGGATATTTTTTCACCCTGCTGATTTCACCGATGTTTTTGTTCGCCGGGGTATTCTTTCCGGTGGACAACCTGCCGGCGGGGATCAGGTTTCTCCCCTGGTTCACGCCATTGTACCACGCCGTGGAAGTTATCCGCCCGCTGCTGCACGGCAAGGTGGCCTGGTCCAACCTGGCCGACTTGGGCTGGCTGGCGGCTTTCGTCGTATTGACTATCCGGCTGCCTCTGACCATGGTCAAGAACCGGCTGATCCAGTAGCGGGGGCACTCTTGATATGCGGGATTGCCGTGCTTCTTTGCCTTTCCGCTTGTTGCCATTTTGGAAGTTTAGGTCTTCCGGTTTTTCACTGAAGGTTGTGGATCTGAAGTTAACTATAATGTCAGGGGTATTTGCGCGGGCATCGCCAGCAGGAGGCGCTTTTCGACTTCAAACCAGTTGACCAATTGCCACCAGGCCTTGACGTAGTCGGCCCGCCGGTATTGATAGTCCAGATAATAAGCGTGCTCCCAGACATCAAGCACAAGGATGGGGATGCCGCCCCACTGGGTCAAGTTCTGGTGTTTTTCCGCCGTCAGGATTTCCATGCGCCCCCAGGCCGGCTGCCAGACCAATACGGCCCATCCCGAGCCTTCCACATCTGTCGCGGCCGCGCTGAACTGTTCCTGGAAAGCGGAAAAGCTGCCGAAGTAGCTGTTTATTTGGTTAATGGTTTGAGCGCAGGGCTGCCCGCCGCTGCCGACCGGCGCCATGACAGTCCAGTAAATGCTGTGCAATATATGGCCGGAACCATGAAAGGCCAATTCGCGTTCCCAGTGCTTGACTAAAGCGAAATCTCTCTTTTGGCGCGCTTCCACCAGCTTCAGCTCAGCTTTGTTCAGGCCTTCAACGTATGATTTATGGTGGTGGTCGTGGTGAAACCGCAGGGTGCTGGCGCTGATCACCGGCTCAAGGGCGTTGTAGGGATAGGGGAGCGGCGGCAACTGGTGACGGCCCGGCGGTGTCATATAGTACGTCATGTTTGCTTCTAACCTCCATGCGTCAAGGTAATTATTGTTAAATTATATTATTCGCCATTAATAATAAATGTTCGTTGACCGGGTTACGTTACAAGGTTTACCTGGCGCCGCCGGGCGGGAAAAACACTTGCGGCGAATAAAAAATGCGTGTATAATAATTTAACGTGGTTTATGTTCTAAAGGCGGTATTGCGCGAGTTATAGTGAATAGTGATAGATACCTGAGTAGTAGTGCACGGAGAGATGGCCGAGTGGATGAAGGCGCACGCCTGGAGAGCGTGTGGACGGGTAACCGTCTCGTGAGTTCGAATCTCACTCTCTCCGCCAT
>JGI12104J13512_1000530_pt1 | contig 34112 bp, 18 predicted proteins | sample TerdegcTABiofilm_FD_13512 | JGI IMG/M metagenome (IMG submission 13512)
CCTGGCAAGGTCCTTGCCCCGGTACTGGATTGAGCCTGCCGTAATTGTACCGTTTTTATCCAGCATCCCCAAAAAGGTTTTCGCTAAAACACTTTTCCCGGAGCCGGACTCCCCGACAACCGCGAGAGTCTCTCCCTCAAAAAGCTCAAGAGAAGCCCCGCGCAGGGCTGTCAGTTTTCTTCCCCGCAGGGAAAACTGCACGACAAGATCTTCAGCAGAAAGCAGGAGGGCTCCGCTCATACATGGTTCCTCGGGTCTGACGCATCGGCAAAACGATTGCCGACGATATAGAATGAAATGGTGATCGCTGCCAGAACCACAGTCGGCCAGGTCAGCTGGTAGGGATACAGCATGAAGGTATTCTTCCCTTGATTGACCAGATTCCCCAGCGAAACCGCCTCCACCGGCAGTCCAAGTCCGATGAATCCCAGGAATACTTCGGCTCCAATCGAATAGGGAATAGTCAGGGCGGCTTCCATGATCAAAATGCTGACCAGATAAGGAAGAACATTTTTCTGGATTATGCGCGGCAGGGGCGTGGCGAGACAGCGCGACGCGATATTGTATTCGGCGTCCCTGATGCTCATAACCTTGTTCCGGACAAACCGCGCAATGCTGATCCAGCCGGTGGAGCAGAGCGCGACGACAATCGTCCAGAAGCCCGGCCTCATGATATAGGCAAGGAGAACCAGAAACACAGTCTGCGGGATATTATTCAGTACATTATAAAGTTCTGTCATGATACGGTCGATGCGCTTGACATAGCCCCAGAGCGCGCCGGCTATCATGCCGATGCCGACATCGAACAGCGCGATGACAAAGCCAAGCAAAAGAGATGTGCGGGTTCCATACCATGTCCGCGCCCAGATATCACGGCCCAAACCGTCGGTGCCGAAAATACCGCCCTCAGCCCCGGGCTTGAGATTCCAGCGGCTTGTATCGAGCGCGACGGCGTTCGGATCGGTTTTTGAAAGCACAGGGTACGCAAAAGCAAACAACGTCAGCACAAAAATCAGCGCAAGCAAGGCAATCGAAACCGGGCTTTTCAAAAAAGTCCGAAAGGTAGAACGCCAGTACGAATAGCGGGCGTAGCCGGTCAGTTCAGCTTCAGATTCATTGAAAGGTGCAGGTCGGAAAAGCTCATCACTGACCATCGGAATTTCGCGTTTCATTCCTGGCCTCCCTGAGCACCCGCCAGCTTGATACGCGGGTCTACGGCTGCCATGAGCAGATCACCCAGGAAAACTCCCACAATTCCAAGCACAGCATACAAAAGTACCAGCGCCTGCACCAGCGGATTGTCCTGCTGTCGGATGGCGTTGACGAGCAGTCCTCCCATGCCGGGAATCGAATAAATACTTTCTATTAGAAGGGAACCGGCGATCGTGAGCAATACTTGCTGAGGAAAATATTGAATAAGCGGCACCAGCGCGTTTCGCAGAACATGCTTCCGCATGATTCTTGTCCGCGGAATTCCCTTGGCGGTCGCGAACTTGACATAATCCTTGTTTTCTTCATCCACCATGAAGCGCCTGAGCCATATCGCATACCAGGCAATCCCCGTCAGAGCCAGAGAAATTGTCGGAAGAATCCAGGACACCGGTCTGTCTTCATAGAAAACCATCGGCCAGCCTAGCAATCCAGTAACCCATTGTTGTATTAGAAAAAGCCAGATGAGGCTCGGAATTGCGCGGACAATGGTGACATATATGGTTCCAAAAGTGTCAAAAACGCCGTCCTTATGACGGGCCATCAGAACACCCATGGTCAGTCCCAACCCCATACTCAGTACCAAAGCGGCCAGCCCGAACCAAAGCGAATATGGCGCTTTTTCCTTAATTATGGTCATGACCGGTGATTTAGGATAGACCGAAATAGACCTTCCCCAGTTTCCTCGTGCGACACCGCCGGCAAAGCGGACAAACTGCGTTACAGGATCATCCATGACTCCCAGGCTCCGCAAATATGCGGTTCTGGCTGATTCATCCATATTCACATAATCTTCACGGGTAAAATAGCCGCTCTTCGGCATCAGCCTGAGCAGGAGAAACACGGTTATGATGACTATGGCGACCGTAATCAGCGATTGCCCCAGGCGTTTCAGGATATAGGAAAGCATGCGCACCTCTTGAAAAAAAGGGTGGAATAAAAAAGGCGGCCCCTGATCGGAATGAGACCAGGCGCCGCCATCAATTGTACACTACTTTGCGGTAGCTTTGTTCATTTCTTCGTAGAACGCTTTTTTCAGTTCTTCATACTGCTTGGATGTAAGCGGATCTTTTTGAACAATCATGCCCTTGTATTTGAACCTCGTTATACCAAATCCGCCGCGCGGATAGGTGAAGGGAACAACCTTGCTCAACATGTAAGAGGCGCCGCCCATTCTCCAGGGGTAGACATAACAGCGGTCGATAAAGAGCGCCTCCGCTTTGGAGAAAATCTTGAACCGCTCAGACAGAACAGTTTTCTGCGAAGCTTCATCAACCAGCTTGTCGAACTCGGGATCGGAGAACTCGCCGTCATTGACTGCGCCTTTTGTCACCAGACGCCCCAGCTGAGCGCTTGGATCGGCAAAGCCGAAGCGGAAATTGTCATGCAGCATGTCGAATCGGCGGGGCTCAACAGCTTCGGCGAAAATGTCGTCAATAACCTGTGCCAGCGTTACCTGAATGTTTTCCTTACCGAACAAATCCTCAAGCATGGCTTTGAAAAGGAATGCGCGCTTAGTTTCAGTCGCACCCGGCAGGTAGACATACACCATCTGGAGCGGAAGCTTCCCATCAATCTTCAGCTCGGCAATCGGCTTCCAATCCACCGTTGCAGGCTGGACACCCTTAATCGTGCCTTTGCCGTCGGTAACCTCAGCGAGCGCCTTGCGGAAGTAATCCTGCGCCTTAGCCTTGTCATAGTAATTGCCGGCATCGCGGATAGCCTTGACTTCAGGATAATCCGCATAGTCCTTGCCCTTTTCATCAAAGGCCGCCTGCTCGGGAACAACCGTATTCCGCAGTGTCGCCGCAGGCTGATACGGATCATCCAGCTCGTTGAGCTTGGCTCGATCCAAACCATAATACAAAGCCTTCCTGAAATTCAGATTATTCACGAACGCTTTGAACTCGGGGTTTGCGGAGGTAAAATTCTGCACAAACCAGTAGGTAACCGTTGAAGGTTCCGCCATGAACACATTGTCCGCCCATTTGGTTCCGGCAAGCGCCTTCACCTGCTCTGCGGTTAGGGTTGCGCTCGACAGCTCTCCTCGCTGGAACATCTGCAAGGTGATCGTCGGATCGACAATTTTCTGCAGGCTCACGGTTTTGACTGTTACCGATTTTGCATCCCAATACAAGGGATTGGCTTTCAGGACAATCTGCTTATCCCGCTGCCAGTCGGAAATATAGTAAGCTCCTGAGAACAGCAGGTTTTCTTTGGATATACCGAAATTTTCGCCAACTGAATCAAGGAATTCTTTTTCAACCGGCAGGAACAGCTCCATAACCAGGAATGAAAGAAAATAAGGAGTTGGCCGCGCCAGTGTGTACTGGATGGTGTAGGTATCCAGGGCTTTTACGCCGACCTTCGTAAAGTTGCCGAGCAGTTGATCCCGTGTCTTGTCTTTGATTTTTCCGGCATCAAAATCGACAAGATCCAGATAATAATCGTTGAGACCGACAATCATCCGCCGGATATCGCGAGAAAGGTTTTTAATACCATTTTTGGGATCAGCGACATAGCGGAAACCTTCTACAAAGTCATCGGCTGTTATTTCATACTTTGTCTTCTGTCCTTTGGAATCTACCCAGGGCACGCCTTTTCTCAGGTAAAATGTCCATACCTTGGAGTCAGGGCTGGCTTCCCAGCGCTCAGCGAGTGAGGGAACAAAACGCCCGAACCGATCCTGTTCCACCAACCCGTCCTGCGTATTTGCGGCGATTCGCTGATCCGTCGTGTCCGGGGTGTAAAAATACCGAAGTGAAGAACCTTCCGCCGTGTAGGTCGCATTATAGCGATCCTGAGCACCGACCGCGGCAAGCGCGCAGAGCGCCAGACCCAGTGCCACTATCAAATATCTTCTTTTCATGAGAGCCTCCTCATCTCATGATTTCTTTGCAGGAATCATACCAAATGGGCAGAGAAACGGAAAATTCTGAAAGGAATATTCGAGCAAGAGTAGGCATCCCTGATTTCGTCATAAAAAAGGCTGGATTCTCTGCCTGAATTCTGCCTGTCAGTCCGCATGAAGCAAATTTCCCAGCCGGAAAACACCGGATTGGATTCGCTTTGTACGTTCAATGCACTCCAGTCGGGAATCGAATCGCACAGCAGACCGCGGACACATGGCAAGCCGGTAGCCGGGTCGCGGAACAGTTCTTCCGGTCTGTTGTCCATCAGCATCCGGCACACAAAAGACGCAAGATCGCCATACGGTGAAAGAGGGCCGACCGCGATCGGCCGGGGAACTGCGAATCCGGCTTCAGTCGATAGGATTCTTCGTTTGGCTGAAAAATCTAATTCTTTATCTGATATTGAATAAAAATCACCTTCCGTCAGGTAGTGGAAAATGCCGCCTGTGATTTCAGACTTCCCATCTGCCAGCTGACTCCGTTCTGCGACGCGGGTATCGATCACAAAAACACCGCCTTTCCCGACCACCGAGAGGGTTTGGGCAGAACCCTGCTGGATAAGCGCCGTGTCTTCGGCAATCCCGAAAGCCAGCCTCCTTTGCTCCCGCGGCTCGGTCATCGCTGCTGTTAAAAGCCTAGCAAACCGAGCCCGTGTATCGAAATGCTGGTCCACAATACCTTCTCTGAAAAGCCCCAGCCCCGGCGCGAGACATAGCGCATCGCTGATCTCGCCGTCACCAGGTTTGTCCGAAAGCGGCAGATTCAGCGCACCGAGGCTCGTACCGGCGCAGATCATGGGATCGCTCATGACCGCGGCTCCTGCGCTGGAGCCGCCAACCGCGATTCCTCCATCGGCGTGCGAGACACTGTTCCGCTCGCGAAGAAGGTCCAGCAGAGGGCTTGTCTGAAGGCTATTATCGCTCAGCTTGCTAAAAAGACTGGCTGTTATACGGCTCTGATCTCCTCCTGTCATCCAAAGCCCGTCAGCGGAAGCAAGTTTCCGGATTTCCGATTCCGCCCAGGCACCCCGCTCCCAACCAGGCACAACTGGAGAGACTTCCAACAGTTCAATATGCGTCCGGGGTATTCCAAGGGCTTCGAGCTTGCTCGCAAAATTCGAAAAGCTTGCGGCGGGTTTTCCCGAAGCCGCACACAAAACGGCGAACCTTGCTGAAGTACCGCCCGCAAGTTCGATAAATATATTGAAAACATCATCGGCGTGACTCGCCAGAGCGCCGCCAGCAATAACCAAATCACCCGCCATTCATGTCTCCATTGGTTTTATTGGGTTTATATATAGCCCAAAATAACCTTTTTAAGCCTTTTTTTGTCCAAATCGAATTTGACCCTGGTTCGTAATCCGGGCTCCGCTTCTCCCGCGGGACGAGCTGACAAATCCCATGGCGGCAAGTTTTTCAAGCCTGGCACGGACGGTTCCCGCACCGCATGCAAAGCCTCGCTGTGCAAGCGCTTCCGCTATTGCACCGCGGCCAGCAGTTCTCCCCCGCGAAACCAGCTCATGAATCACCGCAACTATAGACCGGTCGAGCGAGTCAAAGGGATCAGCCGCCCCGGCTCCTCGTGACTCCTGACCTTCGATGGAAAGTTCTCTGTCAGCAGGAGCGCTGCTCGCTTCAAAATAGCCGCTGTCAGGCAATTCTTCCAAACCAATCCTGGGGCCGTCCCGCACTGCCAGCAGGTAGGTTATCGTATTCCGAAGCTCCCGGACATTGCCGTGCCATGGACGCTCTGCCAGCACCGTGAGAAGCTCGGGATCGATTTCAACTTCTTCCTGACTGTCCGTCCTGAGAAAGTATTCGATCAGCGAAGGGATATCCGAACGGCGCTCGCGCAAGGGCGGAATTCGCAAAAAGCCCATTTTAAGGCGGAAATAAAGATCCTCCCGGAACTGGCCCCGTGACGCCAGCGCGTACAAATCTTCATTGGTTGCCGCGATGACGCGGACATCGACGCGCTTGATTTCAGCGCTTCCCACTCGCATTATTTCCTTTTCCTGCAAAACTCTCAGCAATCTTTGCTGAACTTTGGGAGTGATATTCGCTATTTCGTCAAGAAAGATCGTCCCGCCGTCAGCCAGCTCAAAAAGCCCCGCCTTGCCGCCTTTTTTGGCGCCGGTAAACGCCCCCTCTTCATACCCGAACAGCTCGCTTTCTATCAGATCATCAGAAAGCGCGCCGAGGTCTACCGCGAGGAAGGGTCCGTTCGCACGGCCGCTCGCTGCATGGATGGCGCTGGCAAAGAGCTCTTTCCCGGTTCCGGATTCACCGTAAATCAGAATGGACAGGTCTGTTTTGGCCAGGCGTTCCGCGATCCGTTTGGCCCGGCGGATTCCTTCGCTTTCACCCCGGATATCGGCAAAGGTCCATTTCGCGACGTGGCCCCGGCGGCGATACTCCCGGCCCAGGCGAGCCGCTTCCGCCTCATATTCGGTGATATCCCGCATCGTGGCGACCGTGTGCCTGCTGTCCCCAAGGTCAAATCGGCGGACCAGGATCCTGTTGTCCTGGCTTTGCATTTCCGCCTCATCCTCGCCGCAGCGGCATTGCAGAAACTCGAGTATCTCAGGGTTGCGGACAACGCTGGCAAGGCTTGAGCCCAGAATTTTGCCCGGCCTGATGGACAGCAAGGCGCGTGCTTCTTCGTTGCATACGGAAATCCTGTCTTTATCGTCAAATACGAGAATCCCGTTCTTCATGCTGTCTATGACGGAAACAAGGTGGCGGGAATGTTTGCGTGATTCTTCATCCGAGCAGGCCAGCCGTTGGGCGAGATTCAGGATTTTTGACAGGTAGCGGCGGGGAAAAAAGCCCGATTTCCGAGCCAGGAAGTCCCAGCTCATGGAATATTTCCGACAGCGTCCCAAAATCGAATATGCGGGCACCAATATCGATACAGCGGTCTATCCCGGATGGAACGAGCGAGCTTTCTCCGGCCACCAGCGCGATCCGATACTCTGGCGGCGGTGGCGGCAGAGCAGGATACCAGGCAAGCCAGTCGATTCCCTCAAGCCCCAGCGAACGCATGGATTCCACGCAGTCCTCGGCGGTTTCACGGCGGTCATTGACAAAAAGGGCTTTTGTTCCGGGAGCCAGGCCTACCAGGGAATCCAGCCGGGCTGGGTCGATGGTCCGCTTGCCGACAATACAGATTCGGTCCGGAGCAAGGAGCCCGGCTTCGACCAATTCAGCCTTGGCGATAGCGCTGGATAGAAGAAGAACCGCTTCCGTCTCGAGTGCCTTTTTCAACACTTCAGGGTCGGTGCCGTCTATCCAGACTGCTTGAACTTCGATCTTTCCTGCAAGATGCTCGTCCAGCTGAGCGGTCAAAACCGCTGCTGTAGCTTTGCTGCCTGTCACCAGAAGGAGTTTTTTCATACCGTGCGCCTCCCCTTCAGTCTATCATGACAGGCGCCAAATACCAGTCTCCGGATGTCATGCCGGGCTGAAAAGCACCCGCCCGTCCGCAATGACGGTTTCAGGTTCCATGGCTCTGTCGAAGATGACAATATCGGCATCGGAGCCTGGCGCAAGGTTTCCTTTCCGGCGCAATTTAAGCATTCGGGCAGGATTGACGGTCAGCGGTGCAAGGGCGGTTTCCAGAGGAATCCCCAGCGCGAGCGCAGATTTCAATTCGGTTATGAGGCTCTGGCAGGTTCCGGTTGTCAAACCGGAGAATTGACCTTTTTCATCAAAAAGCGGCAGGCTCCCCTGTCCATCGGAGCTCCAGGTCATGAACGCGATATCGATGCCCTCGCGGATAAACTCATCGAGCGCCCGGGACGCCGATATTTCGCCATTTTTTACAAATTGCGGTACACTGCTGGTTGTAAAATCCACCGTACCGCCGCCCGAAGCCCAGGTTTTCGCCTGCTCGTACAATGCTTTGTTCCTGCCGCAGTGTGTTGGAAGCAAAACTGTTTTTGCGTAATTCAGGCTTTCCGCAAGCTCGAATAAAGGTTCCATCCCTGCTGGTTCGTCGCCCAGATGAAAATTGACAACACCGGCTTTCCCCGAGAGCATCCCCGCGACTCGCGCATCCGCAACCAGGCGCGCAAGCTCGGCAGAGCTGGGACGCGATGAGCGATGGTCGGAAACCGCAATCTCGCCGGCGCCGATTATCGGTTCTATCAGCATGATGTCGCGCATGAGGCTTTCCGTCAGCGTTCGAATCGGGACATGATAGGAGCCGGTATAGCACCAGGCGGAAAGCCCGGCATTTCGCAGGGCGTACACTTTGGCCAGGAGGTCCTCCATGGAGCGGGCGATACCGTCCGTCCCGAGAACTCCAACCAGTGTCGTGACACCAGCACGGAGGGCTGACTGAATATCGAGTTCAGAAGTGCGGGTGTGAAAACCGCCTTCGCCGCCGCCTCCCGCGATGTGGACATGGTTGTCGATAAATCCTGGCGTTACCGGACAGCCGTCAGCGTCAATCACATCGGGCTGAACCGGCAATCCTGCTTCTTCGATATGCGGCTGGATAGCGAGGATTTCTCCTCCGCCTATAAGAAGATCGCAGATTCCCTGGGGTTCGGGGGCATAGACATCCGCGTTTTTCAGTAAAAGCATGTTCGCACTTCCTTGGCTTGCAGTTACTGTTTTTATTGCAGATTTTATGCCAAAACCCAATTTGGCTGCTCGATTTTCAGTTTCGATAGCGGAAGAGAGGGGATGGTATTCCGGGTTTTATGCTTGGGCGGCGACTAGACCATTTCCCGCTGCTGCCTTGTCAATCGCGTCTTTCGTTATATGGTATTCGCCAAGCTTTCCGGCTATCTCATAAAGGGCTCCGCGGTCGGGAATCTGACCAATCGCCACAAGATTTCCATCGATATATACCAGCGGGAACAGATTGTCTTCAAAGTAAGTTTTAGCATAGGAAGCCAGCTCTTCAAGTTCGTAGTATGTTTCTTTTATATCGATAACCTCAAGGCTGTCGGCTTCAGTCAGCCATGACTGAACCGCTTTCTTGATATAATCGGTCGAATAGGTTTTGCAGCAGGTTTTCATTCCCCCGTTCAGGATAATTTGAATATTCATCGGTACTTCCTTCTTCAAGATCGAATTATCGGCTTAGGGCCATCGCTGTATAGTAAAATTTTAATAAATCATTGTCAAGTTGCATAATATTGAAACAAAAAGAATACTTTATTTTCCTTGACAGATGCGGATTCTTAGCCTAATATTAACACATTCTTAACACTTTCTTTACATTTCAGGAGGCAATCATGAAAAAAGGACGGATGCTGGCTCTGGCACTGTTGCTTTTTGTTTCAATGGTTCAGGTTTTTGCCGCTCCAAGCCAGGAACTCATAGACGCGGCCAAAAAAGAAGGCAAGGTTGTGGTGTACTCCATCACTTCCCGCATAGCGAATGCCGCGAAAGCATTCGAGACAAAATACGGGATCAAGGTTGAGGCATACAATCTGAAAGACGGCGAGCTGATCGAAAAAGTAACGAGAGAAGTCGGCGGCAATATCAGCGGTGCCGATTTTGTCATCTGCCAGGATTCGGGCCGGGTTTACGGCCAGTTAATCGCGACCGGTTATCTCGTGAATTTTGTACCGGATTCATTGAAAAACGTGATCCCCGCGCAGTATCAGAATCCGCTGGTTTTCCAGTTCATCAACAAGGTTTTCATTTTCAACAGCGAAAAAACGCAGACGCCAGTAATCAAGAACGTCTGGGAACTGACTGAACCGAAGTGGAAGGGGCTTGTCCAGTTCAAGGATCCGAAACTGGAAGGTGTCAACGCCAACTTCCTCACCATGCTGACATCTCCTGAATGGAGCGCCAAGCTGGCAAAAGCCTATGAAGATTTGTATGGTAAAAAGCTTGTTCTGACTACCAAAAATGCCGGGTATGAATGGATCAAGCGGTTCTTCCAGAATGGTTTGATTCTCGGCAATTCTGATACAACTATTTCCGAAAATATTGGCATAAAGGGCCAGAAAGCGCAAACCCTGGGGCTTTTTGTCTATTCCAAGACCCGCTATGACGCAGCCAAGAATCTCGCCCTGCTTCCGATGCCTGATGTCCAGCCTTTCAGCGGATTCATGTATCCCGCCTTTCTGCAGATGACCAAGAACGCAAAAAACAAGAACGCAGCAAAGCTTTTCATTGAATACCTGCTGACTGAAGAAGGCTTTGCTCCCTGGTCAAAAGATGTTGGTTCATATTCTTCCAACCCGACAATCAAGATTGACCCGGATGACAAGCCTGTATCCTACTGGGCACCGCGCCTGGTGTTTGAAGATCCGGCTTTCCTGTTCGAAAATCGCGCTGATGTGGAAGAATTTGTAAATACGCTTTCCAACTAAACTGTAGCCTGTGCCGGCGCAGGAGCATGCTCTTGCGCTGGATTCCCATTCTCGTTTCGGTTTTCGGAGGATCCGTGTGAAAACTGCCAACCGGCTGAAGTACTTTTTCAGAAAGCCTCACAATATTATTCTTGTTCTTCTCTTTGTTTCGCTTGCTTTCCTGACTTTGGTTCCATTATTTTCCCTCATCCGTGATACATTCATTGTACATCCTTCGGAAATCATGTCGGTTCGGGGCGCAAAGATTAATGATGTAACCTTGTTTCACTGGAAAAAAGTACTTCTCGATGGAACAAAGAGCTTTAAACTTTTCTACGAACCCCTCTGGAACACTTTGAAAGTCTCGCTGTTCTCCTCAATCATTGCTATTTTCCTCGGAGGGAGTTTTGCCTGGCTGGTCACCAGAACGGATATGGCTTTCAAGCCCTTTATTTCTGTTGTTTTCATTTTTCCATACATCATGCCGTCATGGACGCTTGCGATGGCATGGCTCAACTTTTTCAGGAACAAGCTGATTGGCGGCGCGCCCGGGTTATTTACCGCGCTTACCGGCATTGAAACCGCAAACTGGTTCGCGTATGGAATTTTTCCGACCAGCGTCGTTCTCGGACTGCATTATGCACCGTTTGCGTATATCTTGATTGGCGGGATTCTCCGGAACATGGATGCCAATCTGGAAGAAGCAGCACTTATCTTGAAAGCGAGCCGCGCAAAGATCATCGCTCGCATCAATCTTCCTATCATAATGCCCGCAATTCTTTCCACGTTTCTCCTTGTTTTTTCAAGCACCATGAGCGCTTTCGCGGTTCCGGCTTTCCTTGGCACCCCGGTGAGATTCCAGGTTCTGACGACGCAATTATATAGAACTTTGAATGGATTGAATCCCGGCTATGGCTACATCATGGCAGTCGTCATGATCGTGATCGGTCTGCTCATACTGGCCGTCAATCAATGGTATCTAGGAAAACGAAAATCCTTTGTCACTGTTACCGGCAAAAGCTCGAACATTTCATTTATTAAACTGAAAAAAATGCGCCCGGTCATTTCCGGAGCCGCTTTGTTTATCGTTGCAGCGATTGCGATTCTGCCGCTGCTGACCTTTGTTGTGGAGTCCTTCATTCTAGCGCCTGGAAATTATTCTTTCTCCAATTTAACAACACAATTCTGGGTTGGGCTGGGTCGGGAAGATATTGGCGGCGGAGAGCCGGGAATTTTGCTGAATAAATCTGTCTATATAGCTTTTTGGAACAGCCTGAAGCTCTCAGCTGTTGTCGCTCTGGTTGTTGGGACAGTTGGAGGCCTTGCAGGATACGCGATTGTACGCGGCAGGGGGAAAAAGCTTTCCGCGATTGTCAACAACCTGGCGTTCTTCCCGTATCTGCTGCCATCCATGGCATTCGGCGCCATCTATCTTTCCATGTTCGCCAAGCCGATCGGATTTTTCCCTTCGCTATATGGCACCTTCTTCCTGCTGGTTCTGATTGGTTCCGTCAAATATTTACCGTTTGCTTCACGGGCTGGAATCAACGCCATGCTTCAGCTCTCCGGTGAAATCGAGGAAGCGGCTATAATCATGGGAATTCCATGGCGAAAGCGCATAACGCGAATTCTTTTCCCCATTCAGAAATCGAGCTTTCTTTCCGGATATCTTTTACCGTTCATTTCCTGCATGCGTGAGCTGGCGCTTTTTGTACTGCTCATTACGCCAGCCAACCGCGTCATTACAACCTTGTTGTTCCAATATAATGAAAAAGGGTGGAATCAGTGGGCCAATGGTATCAACCTGCTGATCATCATAGCGGTGCTGAGCATCAACCTGCTGATAAATAAACTGACAGGCGCTTCAATCGACAAAGGTATAGGGAGCTGATATGCCACAGATAGTCTTGCGGAATATTACGAAAACTTTCGGAAAAACAGACGCAGTCCACGATTTGGATCTGGTCATAGAAGATGGCGATTTTGTCACATTGCTCGGCCCTTCGGGATGCGGTAAAACTACAACGCTCAGGATGATTGCCGGGCTTGAAACACCGACTCAAGGCACAATCTCCATCGATGGCAAGACTGTTTTTTCATCAGACAGCGGAATTGATATTACACCGGATAAACGCGATGTCGGTTTTCTTTTTCAAAATTATGCGCTGTGGCCGCATATGACAGTTGAACAAAATATTGGTTTCGGACTCGAAAATTTGAAGTGGTCCAAAGACAAAATCGCACAACGCGTCAAAGAGCTTTTAACAATGCTTAAAATCGATGGTTATCAGAAACGTTATCCCGCCGAGCTTTCCGGCGGTCAGCAGCAGCGAGTAGCCATCGCGAGAACGCTCGCGACGGGGCCGCGGGTTTTATTGATGGATGAACCGCTTTCCAATCTCGATGCGAAGCTCAGAACCGAGATGCGGGCTGAGCTGAAACGCCTGCATAAAGAAACAGGTGCGACTTTTGTCTATGTCACCCATGATCAGCTGGAAGCTATGACACTTTCCAGCAAGGTCTGCCTGCTGAAAGATGGACTTCTTCAGCAGTATGAGCCACCGATGGATGTCTATCATGAGCCTGCCAATATTTTTGTCGCGGATTTTGTCGGCAGTCCAACCATGAATTTTATTGATGCTCGGGCACAAAATATTAATCTTGATCAGGTCAAACTGGAAGCTGAAGGTCTCCGAATGATTTTCACACCGGTATCGGGCAGTATTTCACTCCAGAACGATCAGGCCGTAGTGCTTGGTGTTCGTCCGGAAAATATCCTCGTTGCCGATAGTTCGCCGTTATCCTCAAAAGTATATTCAACCTTACCATCCGGCATGGAAACTATTTTAAAGCTTGAGGTCGGAACGCTTGTGCTGACGGCTGTTGTATTCGGATCCGTGGATTATCAGATTGACAGCATGGTTAAAATTGGTTTTTCTGGCAATCACTGCGCCTTGTTTGATAAATCGAGCGGTGAAAAACTCGCGACAGGAAGTGTTCAGCTGATGCAGGGCTGATATGCTTCATAATTGCGGCAAAAAGAGGTCGGTATGGCTCAGAGGAAGATTCTGATCGTTGATGATGAACCGCATATTGTTGAATTTTTAGCCATGAATCTTCGGCAGAACGGATATACGCATTGCTTTTCAAGTGATGGCGAAACTGCCATTGAAATGGCGCGAATCGAGCAGCCTGATCTTATCCTCCTCGACTCAATGCTGCCAGGCATTTCCGGTGTCGAAACTTGCCGCATTTTAAAGCAGAACGCTGTCACCGCGGATATTCCGGTAATTTTTCTTTCAGCAAAAAGTGAGGAAACTGACAAGGTTCTCGGGCTGGCAATCGGTGCTGATGATTACATGACCAAACCCTTTAGTATTCGGGAGCTTTTCGCACGGATTGAGGCGGTACTAAGGAGAAGCGTCAAATCTCAGGCATTTTATGGCGGATATGCGGCAGATGGCGGATTGGCTTATGGCGCAGGAGCAATGCAAAGCATCCTTCGTTTTCAGGATCTGCAGATCGACCTGAGCGCGCACAACGTGGAAAAAGCAGGTGCAAAAATTGCTCTATCGCCGGCTGAATTTTCAATTCTTGCCCTTGTAGCGGGAGCTCAGGGAAAGGTTGTCCCCAGAGCTGTCATCATTGAGCGATTGGGGTTGTCAGGCGGCGACGAAGATGCGCGCTCTTTGGATGTCCACATAAGAAATCTGCGAAAAAAGCTGGGAACCGCAATCAATTCCGCAGGTTATCTGGAAACGGTTCGGGGAATAGGCTACAAGATCAATGAATAATTTCCAGAAATTGCTGGAGATTGTTTTCGGTACTTCCAGCTCATCATTGCCTGCAAGCGGGCTCCTTTCTTCCCGTTCGCTCTTCTTTCTGGGCATGGCTGGAGTTGTTATCATTGTTTATGAATTATACAGGATGTTTTTCAGCAGACATCGAGGCGACAGCGAATCACTGAAGTGTAAAATTGCCGAACTTGAACAAGAACGTGATACTTTGCATAAGCAAATGCAGGAAATACAGGAAAGCGCCAATCGACGTGCCAATTATATCAGTTCACTCTTCTCGGCAATGGAAGACGGAGTCATCCTTTTTGATCCCAATGGCGCAATCATTCTCTTCAATGAAAGCGCACAAAAACTAGCAGATATCGACAACCAGTGCTTCTTCGACCTTTCAAAACAGAATGAAAATCCTGTCCTGCGCGCTCTGACAGGCTCATTTACCACAACGAATGATGTGACGAGGCAATGTGTCGTAAAAGCAAAAAACGGCGAAGGACTCGATTTGGAAATCGGGGTTTCGCCGGTTTTCAGTAAATATCGGGATGGAAAATCGCTCGGCGTTCTCGCGATACTCAAGGATATTACCGAACATGAAAAAGTGGAACGCATCAGAAAAGAATTTATTTCCAATGTCTCCCATGAATTCAGAACGCCCCTGACCTTGATTTCCGGCTTTATTGAAACCTTGAAATTATGGGACGATCTCCCAGCTTCCGACAGAAACCGAAGCCTCGAAATACTGGAAATTGAAACCGGCAGATTGTCAAAACTCATCTCAGAACTTCTCCTGCTGTCGGAAATCGAACATCACCTGGACAGCCAAGCCAGCCAGCCAATCGATATTGAAAAATCCATTTTACAAGCTATCGAAAGTCTCAGCCATACGGCTATCGCCAAGCACCACTCCATCACCCATGAGTTTCGGCTCAGTTATCCGCTGCTGTTCGGCAATGAAAGCTGGTTTTATCACGCCTTCAGAAATGTCCTGGAAAACGCTATCAAATACACGCCCGAACATGGGCAAATCGCCATCAAAGCAATTGCCACTGAGACCTCCGTGCTTGTCCATGTCAAAGACAACGGAATCGGCATTGCCAAGGCCGAGCAAGAAAAAATATTTGAGCGCTTCTATCGAGTAGAAAAAGGAAGAAGTTCCCGCTCCGGCGGCAGCGGCATCGGGCTGGCCATTGTCCGCGACATCATGTCGCTCTTTGGCGGCTCTGTGCATGTCAACAGCGAACTGGGCAAAGGGGCCGCGTTCACACTCGAATTTCCGATCCAGAATCCGCAAAAAGCGATTCCGGATACCGCGCTCGCCCAGCTCTCATCAAACCGTGAATAATGGAGTTATCCCATGAATATAGAATTATGGTCATTCGGCTTTAAATACGGGCTTTTTGAAGGGGACGCCATCTTCGATGTCCGCTTTCTCCCCAATCCCTACTATGATGAATCACTGCGCCATTTAACCGGCCGTGACAAAAACTGTGCAGACTATGTATTCAAAGAAGACCCGGATATGAAGTTGGTCAAAGCTTTGGCATCTTTGGTGATTGAGATGCGAAAGGCAGCCGCTGCCGAAAAAAAACCATGCCTGGTCATTGCCATCGGGTGTACCGGCGGGCAGCATCGCTCCGTTGCCGTCGCGGAAGCAGTGGCAGAAGAAATCCGCTCACGTTCAAAGAACCTGCCTATCTCGCAGCACGATGCTATCTGCGATTGCATCATCGATGTCCACCACCGTGACGAGAATTTATGGTCATTACATCCTTCAGATCTGGCGATTTAAAACTTCCAGAATCAGTAAGACTTGCCTTTGATGGGGACCGTTTGGGCAAAGGCACCGCTGAAGTCCTGACTGAAAAGAATTTCTGTCAAGATTGAGCTGAGCCCACCTAGTAAGCTAAAATCTAATCGCTGCGGACGCCAAATCCATTTTTACACGTACCGTTTCAGAAAAAAGGCTCCCATTCGGGAGCCTTCGGTTACTGCTTTTTGAGAATAAATTCAACCCTTCGGTTTTTCCATCGGTTCGCCGCATCTGTAAAGCTTACTATTGGCTTGCTTGATCCCATCCCTGCTACCGTGATGCGAGATGCAGGAACGCCTTTTTCAATTAACAATGACTTGATTTTTTCAGCTCGAGCAAGTGAAAGCGGCAGAACCTCTTTGCTCTCCTCAGTTTGAATTCTAGCTGCTGAATATCCAAGCATTTTCCCTACATTATTCGCATGACCTTCAATTCTGATTGAGTATTCAGGGAGGGCATTAAAAAGCTTCGCAAGTTGTTCGAGCAAATCAAGATTCATCTCAATAATTTCTTTATTCAAGCCCAGGAAATCGGCGGAATCTGATCTGAAGACAAACGAAGGAACGCGAAGCTCTATTGTGTCACCTTTTTTAACAATCAGTATATCAGCACGGATTTTTCCTTCGGCTTTTGCGGTGTTTCCCTTTTCATCCGTAACAGTGAAGGTAAATGGATAGTAAACGCCTGATTCAACCAATTCATTTTTATCAGATTTCCCATTCCAAACGAAGGTCGAGGGGGGTTCGCCAATGCCAGTCCGGACAGCAAATAGGCGCTTTTGCCGTGCGGTTGTAGCACTGGTTGGATCTACAATGGCTTCTTCAAATATTTCAAATTTCCATTGTTTAACAGTATAGCCGCCTTGAATAATGAAATTAAAAGAAATTGTATCGTTGTTCCCATCTCCGTCAGGACTGAAATGATCAGGCATAGGTACTGCCGAAACTTCAAGCGGGCCAACATAAACCGGTTGTTCAACAATCGGAGATTGCTGAGCTTGCGCTTTTTCTTGTGCCAATCGTTCCGCTTCAGCCCTTTCTTGAGCCAGGCGCTCAGCCTCCGCCCTTTCCTGCGCAGCCCGCTCTAGCGCCAGCCGCTCAGCTTCTGCCTTCTGCTGAGCCAAACGTTCCAGTTCAAATTTCTCACATGGCGAAGCCATGAAAACCTGCTGACCTTTTACAGCCGCCTGCTTTTGACACTGTTCAAGAATTATCAGATAGTATTGCTTCGCTTCCCGTAAAAGGATAATTCCTTGCTCATAATCCTTCACAGTACCATAGTTCCAAAGCGATTGATCCGCAAAAACCTTGCTTTCAGCTCGTGTGAATTCATTTGTGTAATCTTTGAGTACATTGCATTTTTCAATTGCAGCTCTGATTTGTGTTACACAGGCATATTCCGCAGAGTATTCATATGCCGCTGAAGATTTTTTACAGGTTGCAACAGCATTCGGCAGATCTCCAGCTGACTTTAGCGCCATAGCTTTGATATACAAATCCTGCGCAGACTTGAATCGATCCTTTGCCACCTTGTCAGCACCGGAATCAAGCGCCTTTTTAATCATGGCATCTGCATGGGCTTTTTCTGCGCGGCACTCCATCGATAATTTTTGGAAATCATCCGAAAGAATGGACGAAACTGTCTGATACAATTTTTTCGAAGTCGCATATTTCAGGTTATCATATGCCAAATCTGCAGATTTTATCGCGTTGAGCGCATCATTATATTGTTCAGGAAAATCAGCCTTCAGTGTATTCTGTTCAGCCCACATAATCCGCCGATACGCGTCCAGCTGAACGCTTTCCACGTCTTCTTTTTTATCAGTCGCCATCGCGATATCCGCTTCTATACGCGAACGCTCAGTATTGCAGCACGGCGTTGCGCATGAAGAAAACATTAAAACCGGAATAGCGAAGAATATAAATATTAAGGGAAGAAATCGCCGCATATTTTTCACTTGAACCTCCTGATATACAAAAACAATTGGTGCCAAACTTCTTTAAAAGCTGCTTAATTCTGAATAACTACTTGATAATACAATTCACCTCGTTCTCCAGCCTTGAGTCTGAAAATCCCATCGGCAAAACGAGCGGATAACGCGGGATCCGCGGTTAAAGCATTAAAATCGATATAGACAGGCGCATGTGCTCCCGCAGAATCAGCATATATATCCACTGTCGCATCAGCAAAATAAAAAACAAAATGCAGGGCGTGTGTCGGAGTACCAGAAGGATAAGCAGCAGTCACCAAATCAGAAAATGGCGGTATCGGGTCAGATATGATAATCGTGCTGATTTCTTTCGCGGAATAATTCTGGAAAGAAATTCTATACTCAATTGTATCACCCGGCTTGCCATCGGCTTTGTTACCGAATGACCCCGCCAAGGTCAGATTTCTGGTTTCTTTTTTCATAAAGAGCCGCGAATTGCCAACCGTCGTGGTATCTTTGACCGTACGGTAAACCTGTGGGTCATAGGTATAGGTTGCTTTCACGGTTGTCACATTGACGCTGTTTTCAGCGGCGCTGGAAGGTATGAAAACGCGGACTGCAATGTTTGCTGTATCATTGACAGCGCCTGCAGCGCCCAGCGTTACCTTGGTTATGGGACCACCGGTAATCTGCCCTGCCGCATTGACCAGGTAGAAAAGCGAACTCCAGCCGAGAGAATTCGTAGCCGTTAAATTAATATCGTCAGCGATCAAGCCATTGTTTTTAACCGTATGCAAGTAAATGATCTCACCGCCAGCTCTTCCGCTTCCCATATTGTCGGGTCTCAAGACCAGCCGCCCCTCAGCAGCTTGAATATATATATAATCATCTGAATAAGTACTGTACCCAGATCCTGGGCCGCCGACCGAGTATGAACTGACTGGATTGCTTGCGTCCTTCATCGCGGTCCCTCTGATTCTGGCATCAATCCAGTAATCGGAATTCGGTCTGCCCTCAATAACATCAAGTGTTAAAACAAAAGTTTTTTCTTGCGCTGCATTAAAGTTGCTCATATTGCTGATAGTTATCGTGTTTCCCGCTACACTGACAGTACCGCCGCAGTTATTGGTATACACAGGGTTTATAAAACCATTGCCAAAATTGAGAACAAAAGGCTCATTGATTGAACCAGCCACCTTGGCTACGTTGGCCGCTAATGCATCACCATTATTTATTATTTTTATTGTAAATGTCTTTTTTAGTTCACCTGGCTGAATCACAGGAGTGGCAGGGTCAATCGAAATATCGAGATCTGCTTGATAAGGATTTACAGTCAAATTATTTGATGCCTTATTCGTAGCAGTCGGCGCCCCTGAATCTATGTAATGATAATATAAAGTTGCTGTTACCGTTGCGTTAGGAATGGCTGGAGGCTCGCTGTTCTGCCCATACCCGGCAGGAACTGCATCGAGGTATCGGCCATCTGCTTCCGCATAAAAATCCAGAGTAATGGTTTCACCCTGATCGATATAATCAATTTTGGTATTGTCCCACCGCAGTTCCCCTCTGCCAGCATCTCCAAGAGCCGTTGTGTTGGTTATGGAAGATGGAGAAGCTGTCAGCGTATGCCCTGATTTTCCTGAGATAGTTGGAGGATAACTGGCACTATCGTTAAAATTAAATCCTGTCGGCGGTTTGATAGTTAGGTAGTCCCCGACGTTTAAAAGCGCTCTGGTTCCTGCATTTGCTATGACAATCCTCAAACAACCGCCATCATTTCTGAATTGATTCGTCCCAGTCACCCCATAGGTTTGAGTGCTGACTGTTATGGTGAGTACCGGAATTGTTCTCAAGCTCAAATTAGTTGCTGTTGTGGTTTGCTCTATAGCCGGCACCGTACCGGAACAGCTTCCGCATCCCCATTTTACAGTTGCCTGATGAATTGCATCGTTTGTAGCGTCGTTCACCGTACCTTGGTATATAATGATATATTCCTGGGACATATCTGAAGTATTGATTGACATTTCACCTAATGAAAGCGGAGAACCTGATACCCCTGGCTGCCAAGGATTCGCTACACCATCTACGGTCGTAGAACCTGAAATCCAGGTGACATTAGCCGGCAAAATTGTTTCTAACCGCACATTGGACGCGAGGAAATCCCCGACACTTTTTAGCGTTATACGATACTCAATGGTTTCGCCATAATCAGCAAGCACCTGATTGGTTGTGAAAGTTCCGCCATCAGTCACATTTCTGCTTTCGTTGGTTATAGTCACCTTAGGATTTGCTGCATAGGTTGTCAGTATCGATACCGGTGAAACATTGATTGAGCCGCCAGCTGTCGCGTTATACGGCGGATCTACTGCCACTGAAGCATTAGCCTTTTTATCACCATTGGTATATGCCTGCGCGCCGGAACAGCCATCAATGACAGCATCAAACTGAATTTCAATTTCAACCCCAGTTGCCATTGAATGCTCGCCATAGCTGTCAAGCGGTAATACACTGGAAAAATCCCAGGTAACCGTAACTCCAGAAGCAGAGGTTCCAGAAGTTACAACCGTAGGTGAGCCAGTCAGCGCTCCGCTCGATATACTATAGGTTTCGTTTCCAATATAAACAAATCCTTTGGGCAATACTTCAGTCACTATCGTATTATACGCCCGTACGGTGCCTGCGTTTTTTGTCTTAACGGTAAATCGTGAATTATGCCCGCAATAATCAGTCCTGTGATCCACGGAATGTGCTGAAATAATAACTTGTGTCGGCGGCAGCAGTACTGAGGCGGTTTTTGTGATCTGTTCGCAATATACTGTTCCGCTTCCCCATCCCGAAATAACCGAAATACCCAGAGAACTGTTACCGACAACCAGATCCCTGATATCGATATAACGTTTTTCACCAGGTGCTATTTGGTTATATCGGAAAGTCACATCATTATCTCCCGATACACCGGTTACTGTGTCTGGCGAAGCACCGCTTGGAATACTATGGGTCGAGTATTTCAAACTTGTACCGTTATCAACTTGAACATCTGTATTGAAAGCAAAACCTGAACCTTTATTCCAAATCGTAATTTTAAATGTCGGGTATTTATCGTAGGCGCTGATTGTTGTCGGTTGAACCTGAATATCAAGCGCCGCTTTCCTGACAAGAACAGGCTGGCCGGTCGCGCTTGCTGTCTGTGTTCTGTTTACTTCATTATCACTGCAGCGAGTATTATATTTTACCTGCGCATTCCATGTTTTGGCATTTGCGTCACACCCTTTGCGCATATAGAAGGTGATAGATGGCGATGGTCCTGAACCATTGCTATTCGCAACACTTCGCAAATCCGAGGTGAATATCCATTCATATTTGTTGCCGCTCTGAACCGGTGCAAACGCCGCAACTGCTGTTCCATCTATTGTATAGAAGTTGTTAAAAACGATTGGGTATGTTGGATCTCCAACACCGCCTACCAGGGAATAATTACCAAGCGTATCAAGCGTGATAATAGGATCATACAAAGGCCATGGATTATTGGCATTTAAAGAGAGTGTAAATTGCTTTATTTCTGCGACATCAATGGTTGTTGGGGATCCAGTAACGACTGAAACCGAGCTTGCGCTGATGTCGACTAACGTACCTTTTTCATAATAATCTTTGGAGACACAGGGAGGTGAAAAACCTGGAATTGTTAAACGGGTAAAATCCACACCATTGCCTCCGGCAGAGCCGGAATTCAAATCATATATAACTTCTAGGGTCGCACCTGCATTCGGCTTTGGAGCAGCTGTAGAATCGAGATACCCTAGATCTAGCGGTACGGTACTGAAATTTACAGCAGAGAAATCTGAAGCATATGAAGTTCCATCAACCTTTACGGAAACAATTGTATTGAAAGTTTGACCGAAGCTCATTTGATCGTACAACGATATATTAGACCATGATGATGGGGCATTTGCTCCTGTATTAAATGTATAGGTCGCCGTGTATCGGTTGACCGTGCAGACTTCCCCGCGTGTCAGACCCGCGTCAAGACCTGAAGTCATTGAATTATAATATTGAACAGATTTTGAGGACGTATTGACGGGGCCTATATAGTCATCGATAAAGGTGCTTGCCGATGCTCCAGCCGTTAAAAGGATAGAACATCCAATACACGTAGAAAGATTATTTACCGCCGTCATCGAGGTTGAAAATGAAGTATCAGTACCTGCACCGCATGAATTAGGAGCCGTCAGCTGAACAGTTTTCCCAAACGACCCTCCGGGCGTCAGAACTTCTCCGCTCCAGGTAATCTGGTTGCCGGAAACCGTGCCACCTGCTGCATCGGTGACGGTATATCCTGTTGGATAATTGAAAACAAAATCGAATCCAAGATTCCCGTATGAGACATCGGCGTTGTAAGTACCTGTGAAGCTATACGAACGATTTATGTCATTTGCATGAACAACACGAGGACCTGTCAATGTCATGCTCGCACTTGGAACAGAAGAAGTCTGCACAGTCAACGAAATGGGACCGACGACCGGCGGAGCACCTGATACGCCGCATTCATCGGTATATTGAGGAAAGAGAATTAGACTCGCGTTCGAAGTCGGGGGACAGGCAGAACCAGTCGGACCTATGGTAAAGGTAAACTCAACAACAGGCCGAGTTCCGCCTGCCTTGCTTACTTGCCCAATATTGAACGTTTTAGTACCGGCATTCCAGGTAACTGACCCTGAACCGCCTGTTGTTACATTGATATTTTTTATTCCCCAGTCAGCGGGCATTCCAGTCAATGCAAGGTTAAAATTTTCAGCGGGACCAGGTCCTGTATTCTCCACTCTGATAGTGCTGGTATTGCTATTTTCCGGGTATCCGCAGTAGGCAAGCGGATTCGGGAAGCTCTGTGCTACAGAAACTACCGGCAAATTTTTTACAAACTGCGCAGCAGCGGCAGCTGAAACCGATCCACAATCATTGACCCCATCATTCCAAGTTCCGCTTATATTAGTCGACCAGTCATTGCAGCCGGTAACTGTAACGGTCAGGGTATATGTTTTCGTAGTATTAGGTGATATCGCACCGGTATTCCAGCTGGCTCCTGTAGACCAGTTACCGGTGTAGGATACAGAATTGCCAACCGAGTCTTTCAGACTGACAAAGGTATACCCAGTTCCTAAAGTTTGTGTCAGATTCAATCCTGAAACGATATCACCCGGGCCGCCATTTGAGGCAACAATATCCCAGACAACCGTGTCACCTTTATGAACCGTTGGCTGAGTGCTTCCCCCAGACATTACTTTGAGCGACGGTGAAGGAGTTTTTATTGTAATAGCGGAAGAATCTACCAATGTTGAAGTGCAGTGCGCATAGGCAGACATTACCTGCCCCGACACCGTCCCGCACGAAGGAATAGCCTTAAAAGTAAAATCTTGAGACGAATTTGCATTGATAGTCCGACCGGACCAGGTAATAGTTGAAGGGGAACCAGTGACAACCGTACCGCCGCCAGCATTGGAAATTCTAAAGCCCGCAGGCACTCTGGCAACAATGGTTCGCCCTGTTGCCGCCGTTCCGTTTGCGTTATTGATCCTGACAATCCAAGTCCCTTCTTGCCCAACAGATATCGATGTTGTTTCTGTCTGAAAGCTCACGCCCAACGTAAGGATGGTAATTGCTGATGAACTTTTCGTGACAGCACCAACAGCAGCCTGCATGACTCCACCAGAACTAGCGGTACAATCTGGCTTTGCACTAAATGTTTTTTCTATATATCCACCACCTCCATTTATAGTAAGCCCAGACCAGGTAAGTGTATGAGGCGGACCAAGAGAATCAGCGCCTCCACCGGCGCTTGTAACCACATAACCATTGGGCAAGGTAACAGTCAGCGTTTGTCCTGTAACAGTTCCAGCGTCAGGATTGGTAATTCTAACGGTCCATGTCCCTGCTGCATCCACAAACAGAGATGTTGCTTGTGCCTGAAAAGTTAATGTCAGCGCTGCAAAGGCTTGAAGAGGGATAAGCAGAAAAATGAATGCGGCAAAGACAAGTGATACATTCCGCTTCATGCAAACTCCTCCAAAACAAAAGCTTCCAGACGTACCGAAGCGCGGTTATCGATCCAGACCAAACGTTGTTTCATCAAATTTCATCCTCAATCCAATAAAGAAACCGATGGAATGATAGCTGTTTTCAACCATGTCCGGATCAGCCAGACCCCGATAATTCCATCCGGCAGAGGCATAGAGATTCTCGACCAGCTTATACCCAGTTTCAACGCCTGCATAATAATCGAAAGTACCGTCCGACCAATGCGGCATGATACCAAAATGGAATCCAAAGTCCACATTCTTTATCACATCATACAGAACACGTATCGAATAGAGATCCAAGAAACTGCTGGTAGAAACCCCATTGGCATTGTCATACATCCACTTGATTGTATACTTGGGGCTGACCGTCAAAGCAGCGACAGGCTGCCAGTTCGCCTCAACCGTGTTTACCAGCTTTATCGAACGGATAGCATCTTTAGTCAGCTTATCTATTAAAGACAACCGTCCAAGCAGTTGCAGGTTGTCGCTGGTGACAGGCCGGAAAGCGACACCTGAAACAAAAGAGTGCAGGAAATCATTACCGCCCGAATAATACGTTGTATACGCAAAGGTATCTTTCAAGCTATAGGAAAGATTAGCTTCAACCTTTCGCATACTTGAGATTTCAGCAAGATATTTGATATCCGTCGTGCCAAATCGGGCTTCAAGTTTGAGCGAGTTCTTTGTTATGTCAGACAGATAGGTGAAATTAAGCGTTGGCGCTACAAAAGTGTTATTAGCGGAACCGCTGAAGACATACATGGATTCCAGCCCAACATCAGCGCTTACGGTATCACTGAAAACAATTCTGTTCTTAATGCCGAAATTGGCGACATTCCGCGGTAAATCGACAGAATCTTCCATGCCGTAATTTGCAAAGGCATACGTGTTGCTGAAGAGCTGCGATGTGACACCGAAAACCGTCCTGCCAAGCAAAGTTGCCCTATATCCCATCCATTCATGGCCAAACAATACTTTGGTGCCGGAAAGGATCCGGTATTCAGCACCAATAAAAACCCGGTCGGAATAACCGGAAAGCGAAGCGTCAACCCCAGTATCAAGGTATCCCGTACCCAGCGGAGAACCGTTCGCACTGGTGCTGGTCATCCGGTCAAACAAGGTTGGTGTACTGGTGTAGGCATTTGAAGGCAGATGATCTCCTGAAATGACCTGTTCGGCAAATGCTGTCAGAGTAAAGGTATCGGTTAAGTCCAGTGCAGCACCTATTTTACCAAGCATGGCTTTCTGGCTGTAATTTGATGCCGCGAGGTCGACATAGCGAAGTCCGAGAATCGCTCTGACAGCATCTGCCAGCTTTATTTTGCCCTGAATTCCGGCGCTGATCACGGTATCATTCGTTTTCAAATTCTCTTTGCTGACTGCGTCAATCTGCCAATCTGTCCGATCTCCCGGCTTGGACTGTATCAACAAAGCATATTCCTGCAGCGCGCCGCTGAAGGAAGAAAGGCTTGGGTTTCTAAAATCACTGTCGGCAAAATAATATCGCGCAGTACCTTTCAGATCATTGCTAAAATCAACTTTGAAAGATACGGTCTGAGCCTGGCCATTTCTGATTGCTAAGGTTTGCTGGTCATATATCGAGCTCCAAGCAGCCTCGGCTTTGGCGGAGACATTTTTATTAAATACAACAGTCGCATCAGCGCCATAGAGCAGGTCATTATGGAGTGAGCCTTGCTCAAGAATCCCGGTTGCTCCGACTATCAAACCATCGCTCAAGAGCTTCAGCCTCGGACGAACGCCGAAAATCGAATTTTTATCGGCACCTTCTTTCACTTCATAGACAACGACTATGAAAACCGGATTGCCAGCAGAATCATTGCTTCGGACTGGCTCCCTGAAAAGAATACTGCCATCCGCATAATTTATCCAATAGTCGGTATACCGAGACAAAAGCTGTGATGCTAATACCAGGGAAGGATTGTCTTGTGATCTCGTTTCAATCCTAATTTTATCGCTGTTTTCTACAAACCCTTTTCTGGTCAGATAATAATAGCCAGATGTTCCTTCTCCGCGAATTTCTTCCTTTACAATGGTCTGATTTGTTGATGTCCAAAATCCCTTGATGTCATATAAGCAATTATCGAAGGAAGCTTTTACCCCGGTAAATGTCCGGTTATAAGGAACAAGTTCCGTATCACGAAAATCGGTCGTATAATCACCGTAAAGCGCATAACTTCGATCTTTTTCAATTTTAAGGAATTTTCCATCAGAGGTTTCCGCGTCATATTTCTGAACGCTCGAATCACCGTAGATTGGGAAATTCTTGTCCGGCTGAAGTTCCTGGAAAAGTCTTTCATCATTGACCGGCGGCTTGGAATCGAATGAAGCAGTCAGAACATAGCAACCGAAGATTGTTCCTTTTGCAAAAAACGCAAGCCTTCCATCCACCGACAATCCTGCAGGATCGCCAACCACCTCACCGTATTGATTCGCCTTATTGATCGAATACGTCGCAATGCCCTGTCCGTATCCTGCTACAATCCAGTTTCGCAGATAGGGCATGAATTCGAGTTCAAACGTCTCGGTATAATTGCCGGCGATAATACCAAGCTGCCGTTTCCCAGCGGTAAATTCCGGCGAAATGACTACCTTTGCTTTTCCATCCTTTATTCTTGCCTGAAAACCATCCTGCTGAGGATTGGCATCCTGGCTGACAAATCGACCTGAATTCAGCGTCAGTGTAACGAAAGAGCCTTCTGGCATAACAATGCCAGCTTTATCAAGCGGGGTCAAAATAATATCTGGCTCGGTTTTTCCGTCAGCGAAAAGCACCTTGGGATTCGTCTCTACCTTGACCGATGCGACTTTTCCAGCCAGATATACCTTTCTTGTAAAACCAACTGAACCAGTTTCTTCATTATAATAGGAGAATTCCAGCACATTTTCGCCCTCGGTCAGGGGAACCCCAATATAATCATACTGGATGTACTTCTGCGCTTCAAAGATAATCTGCCGCCCTATGGAAGAATCGGGAACCGTCACATCATTGATTTTCAGCTCTGGCTTTGTGTCGAGCGGGAATCGTACCATTACGGTAATTTTATCTCGCACCCAATAGGTTGCGCTTTCTTCGGGGCTAATAAATCCAAAGGAAATCGCTTCATTCTGTTTCTTGATATCTGGCAATACCGCTGACGATGCCTCTGGCTGAATCATTCGATATATACCAGCCAAATTCAAAGCTTCTTCAGGATTTTTCAGTTTCTGGCAATCGACCGGATCTTCCGAGATGATGCTCACAACGTTCTGTGGATTAATGCCAAGCACGTAATGGTTAAGCTGAAGATTCTTGTCTGCCAGATAATGTATCGTCACTTCATTTCCGCGGGCGAATTCAGCCACATTTGTGTTCTGGCTGTTCTTATCATAGCTGGCTGTGTCAAAAGCACTGTCAGCATCCGGAATCCGAATCCAAATCGCTCCCTCAAACGGGAAAACAGCGGTCGGTACTTTATTGTCGATAAAGATGGACTGCAAGTCTATCGCATCAAGCGGTGTATCGAAGAATTTCTTGCCAGCGGCCGGCTGTGTGTTACCGGTAAAGTATGGTACAATCACCAAATATGTAAAATTCATCGGCCCCGCGGATTTTTTATCCAGCTTGACTCGAACAAGATTTTCCGTCAGCGAGGTTTCTGAAGGATTAACAGTATATGTTAATGCAATGCATACATTTTTTTCAGAAGTTACCGTTTCCTTGGGGAGCCCGTCTTTAACCTCATCTAAATCGACCATTTGAATATCTGGTGTTTTTTCAGCAACCCTGAAATTAGCCTTGTACAATTCACCGCGCTGAAGATTGACCAGGATTGAATCACTGTCCCCCAAACCGCTGACGCGAGGGGTTGGAAGAAGCGAGATTCCCTTTGGCAAGGAACTGCGATCCAGCTTAATCACATGGGTGCCGGCTTTTATATCTTCAAAATGATACTTGCCTTGACTATCGGTTATCGTATAAGTGCCATTTTCAAGATAAATTCGAACGCCAGGAACCCCCGTCTCACCCTCATCAGCCATACGGTTATCATTCAGGTCGAAATAAACCCGACCTACAATAGTTTGCGAGTCAACATTCAGACTGTCATAAACCACTAACCGCGCTGATGCAGTATTGGATGTCGCGACCGTGCCTGACATGAGAACGCCTTTCGCGTAAACAGCATTGAAGTTTTCGCCTGGTTTAGCTGTCGGGCCAACAGTGACTGCGTAGGAAAGCACTTTTTGCGAAGAAACAGGGATGCCGCCAATATCAGCCCACACCAACGTACGTGTTCCCGCTATCGGAGAAGGATCGCCGATAGAAACTCCATCTAGGGTTGAACTGCCGGCAATATAATGGAAACCGGCTGGCAGGGTGTCATAAATGGTAACCGGTGAAGAAATCGGAGCTGTTGTGCTGACATTTTTTATCCGAACCGAATACCGGGCAACTGCGCTGATACCAACCGCAGCCTTATCAGCCATTTTCTCGACAACGAGCCGGTTAGGGCGCATAGCCATATTGGTAACGGTATTGGAAATCGCTGTCGGCATTCCTTCTGCGGTAATGGAAGCCTTGTTATCGACGGTTGCACCATCCGGGAGCGCCGCGTCAAGAATCGCATCAAAGCTGACAGTTCCGATAAATCCTGCAGGAATGTTTGGGAAGGTCCAAACGATTTTCCCTGTCGTTCCGGCAGGATCTGACGGTGAAAAGACTGATGCTACAGAAATAGTTGCAGGCAGTCCTCCAATACTTCCGGTAATGGTTCCGTTACTGATATTTGTAGGACTCTGCAACTGGACTGGAAGGATATCGAACAATGATGCATTGACTGAATCGAAGCTTCCCGCATAGCCAAAGTTAATGGTGTAGTGAATCGTTGCACCCGGCACAACATCGGGGAATGGGGTCGATGTTTTCAAGAATGGAACCCAAACAGCATCGGTAAAGCGGATCCTATCGATCGTTTCCGATTGTATCGCTGGATCGGTCCGAGATACAGCCAGAAGTTTAACATCATGGGAAACGGCGTCAAAGGAGATGCCGTTTGGTATGGTAACCTCGGTTAAAAAGGTATAGCTTTCTCCAGGGGCCAACGGCCCTATGGTTCCTCGGCTGATTCCTCTCGCAAAAACCAAAGGTGTTATGCCGTCTTCCTGGTAAAAACGGACTGCGGCTCCAGGTATTTCATTGGATGACCAGGCATATTCGATATCGTAACGGTCAGAAGTACTGCCGGTGTTTTTTACTGTGTTCCAGAAAACCAATCGGTAAGACGCTGATAGCGAGCTGGGAACAAAATCAGCGCTTGAAATGTCAGCAGCGTAGGTGATGGTGTATGGTCCCGTCTGGAGCGATGGGGTTTTATAGCTTCCAGCTCCAATGCCAAGCGGATCACCGCGGGGACCAAGGGCAACGCCAGGAGCCTTCTTAACCATGACAACCGCAGTATTGGTCCAATTTTCCTGAGGACCTGTGGAGTTTGCCCAAACCACCTTGGCGGAATTTTCAATAGTATCCTGCGTGAGTGTCTGATCAGCATGCCCGATCCATACATATTCAGCGGTTTGACCATTTGACAAACTGCCTTCATGGAAGAATCCGACAGCTGTTATCGAAGCGGTTCCTCCCCAGGCAATGACATTACCGTCAATAGACCAAGAGCCATTTGAATAGCCGTAGAGAACTGTGACCGAACTATTCCTTTGTGCTGGAAAATCTACCGCGGGGTTGCCGGTAACTGAAAGTCCGGAAGGGATGAGGTCTTGCACGAAAAATCCGGATGCAGCTTCAAAATCCAACGGATTGCCATCGAGGTCAATGGCAGTAAAGGCGGCTGGGGTCGTCGGATGATTACCAATATTCGTTGCCTTAATAACATATTGTACAGTTCCGCCAGGCGAGCATTGCGTTGTGCTCGCGCTTTTTGAAACAGCAAGTGCAGCATCCGTTGTTACTTCAAGTTTCCGCCAGTTGTTGTCATCAATTTTACTTGAATCATGTTTTGACTGCCCGATGAGGCTAAAAAGCAGGTACTGTCCAGCCGCGGCAAAACTTCTGACATCCAGCATAACCAGTAGTGATATGGTTTCACTAGGCGCTAGCGTGCCTGTTTCTGCAATACTCTGCTCTCCAGGATCCAGAAAACCGTTTCCGTTTTGATCCCAATAGACAGCGATAGCGCCATACTGAAGATTGCTCCCTGCTCCCGTCAAGAACGAAAGCGAATAGCTATCAGCGGCATTCCCTGTATTCGTCAGAGAAAAAGGAAGGACGGCTTCCGTACCCGGCGCAACTTGTTGGAAAATCGGGCTTACCTGAGTTCCATCCAAGAGTATCGAAATTCCATAAACAGCGCGAACTTCAGTAACAACCCGGTTTGATTCGGCGGTATAAGTCTGGCCGTCAATTTGATATGTGGCAATCGCAATATTGGTAATCTTGGTACCAGCCTGAGTAGGCGCTTGTGCAGAAACCAATCCAGCTAAGGTAAAAAACAAAAGTAAAAAGAAAATTGAGAATATGTTCTTCGGTACTGTGAGTCTATGGTTTTCTCGCAATCCGGGCACTTTATCTGCTTCCCTCTTATACGACAAGAATTTATTCTCAGTTTTCCTGGAAAGAAAACGTTTTTCACTCCCAGCCGAAACCAGGAGCGAAAAACGTTATTTTACTCAAGCAATTTATTTAATTCTGACCCTGAAAACTACAGAGCCGCTTGCACCGCCGCCAAGAGAACCGATGGTCCACCTGATATTGGTGACCGCATAGTCATATCCAGCAGGAGCGCCGCCGCCAGTAGATGTTGGCACATAGACCCATGTCGCACCATTATCATTCGAATACGCTATCGCAGTTCCGCCAGTTGCGCTGGAAACCTTGAAGCCTGTGTACTGCGGAATGGAATCATAGATATACATACTTGTCAGCTCTTTGGAACCCAGATTCTGATAGGTAACCGTGTATTCAAGTTCATCACCCGGCTGGTTCAAAGCGGCTGTATCCGCCGTATTAAAGGAAGCGACACTCTTCGTCAGTTTCAGATTTCCGCCGACAACCGTTGTCGTATCGATTCTGGTAATCGATGTTGCATGATCGTTGGTCGCCTTTACTTTCCCTGCATCAACCGCACCTACTGCCTCACTCGACGGGACAAACACTTTCACATAGATGGTCTGTTCAGCACCTACTCCAAGCGAAATTCCGCTCAAAGAAGCAGAATAGGTTGTTCCATCGGTAGAAAAAGTATAAATCCAACCGGTTCTCGGTGTAGAATCAAGCGCAACAGTGAAGGTTTGAGAAGCGTTACCGATATTTTTCAGCACATGCTGGTAGAATATTGTACCGCCTGGGGTGGAAATACCGTTATTATCTGGATCAAAAATAAAGGTGTACTGAGGATTTACCTCAGCCCAGTCTCTCTGGGTATCTACCTGGCCGCTCAAAGCTCCAGTTGTCTGGAATATGAGATTTTGCCCAGTTCCCGCTCCTGCAGGATCGCCAGACCTTGGTGTTGCACCATCAGGGATACTGACAACGGCCACAAACTGATAATTACCACCGCCTGCAATTGTTGGAGTTGAAGAAATGGGAGAAGCTCCAGGATCTGCAATACCATCACCATCGGTATCAGGATAGAAGAGCACTAACCAACTTGCGGGCAACGCAACATTCTGATCAAGCGCATATGTTTCTGCATAGCCGTTAGTATTGGTAACCTTCAAGGGGAAGGTAATGGTTGAGCCAGGAGCCCCCGCGACACCATACGCAGTATCACCATTCGCATTATTATTGGTAAGGTTTGTGGAACCGGCAACAATCTTGTCGATTCTGTTAATTGTCGTATCGGTCTTTGTCCCGTCTTCGGTAGAAGTAGCAGTGACCGTCAAGTCATGCAGAAGAGCATCGGAAGGGGTATTTCCAGGAATAGTGACTTTAACAACGATATCTACCGTACCGCCATTTTTCAAAACCGTACTGGTATCAGGAACACCATCGGAATTTGCATCACCCAGCGGAGTCAATCCATCAGACATGTAGAGATTGACCGTTGCTCCAGCAATCTCGTTGGCTGACCATGCATACGAAATGTTGAAAATGTCATTGCTGGTACCGTTATTTTTAACAGTATTTGTAAATGAAACAACAGTTCCGGGCAGCTGGTTCGATTTGGTAGTAACATCAGCAGCGCCTGCAGCTTCAGGAGTTCCCAGGGGGCCGATTTTAACCGCATAGGTTGGGTTTACCATGGTCAGCGTCGTATTGCTTGGAGTATTCTTATCCACCGGTCCTGCAGTACTATCAGCCCAATGGATATATGCTGTATTTGAAATATTGCCAACCGGTGCGTTTGCTTTAACTGTGCCAACCCACCTCAGCTCATAACCCTGCCCTGCGGCCAGGGTGCCTGAAATATACAAACCAACTTTGGTTATAGCCGCGGTTCCGCCCCAACCAGACACTGCTCCGTTTGTTGACCATTTACCGTTAGAATAGCCATAGAGTTTTGTCGCTCCAGCAGGTGCAATATAGGCAAAATCAGTCCCCGGCGTACCGGTTACACTCATGCCGGAAGGAATCGGATCTTCAATAAGGATTCCGCTCGCAGGATCTTCAGCGCCATCACCCGTTGTATCAATAGTTGTAAAGGTAAGGGCTGTTGTTGCAGCTGAGCCCGTGTTAGAACCGCTCACAGTATAGGTAATCGCACTTCCCGGATACACAGTTCCCGTTGCTGAAGCTAATTTTGAAATCGTCATAACAGCATCAGCGACAACCGTCGTTTTATTCCAGTTGTTAGCATCAGTTTTTGTTGCATCATTGGTGGAAGTTGCGGTTAGATTAACTGGTGCGAACTGACTCGCAGTAGCTCCAGCAGGAACATCATAGGCAACAATGAGATGAATCGTTCCGTCTGCCGGCACAGTACCGGTGTTGGTAATTTCATTATCACCAGCGCCGACAACACCATCACCATTTGCGTCAAGATAAATCTTCAGATTGCCTGGCGTAAAAGTAGCAGAGCCATCAACAGCGGTTGCAACATTATAAGTATCAGAAGCGTTTCCGGTATTGGTGAGAACATAAGGGAAATATACCCGAGTACCGGCTGTAGCGGTCTGAGTAGCTCCAGGCGTGGCAGCAGCAGCACCGTCAGGGGTTACCGTCAAACCATAAATCGGATTGACAACGGTAATTACCTCGTTTGAGGTAGAGACCTGAGAATTTCCATTCTCATCATTGTATTGCGCAGTTGCCTGGTTCTTGATCTGCGTGCCTGCAGGTGTGCCTACGGCATACAATGGAAGACCAGCAATAAGGGCAATAGCAAGAACGAGAAGCATCGTTCTTTTCAATTTCATCCATTCCTCCTTTTAATCTTGCAAATTTTTAGTAAAACATTCGATGAAGCTTACAACACGGCTTCCCGCACAATAAGTAAACATTAATATTGGGATTATTTGCCTGCTTTTACCGTGACTCGGTACACAAGAGAAATGGTTTCCTGCGGTTTCAGAGCTGAAAGCACCCATTTGATCACGGTGATCATATCCGCACTCGCAACCTTTTCCTCAGCTTTACCGCTGGCATCAATAACTTTATATTTGACAGGCCATGCAGAGTATGTTTTCCCGCCATCAATCGAAAACACAGGAGAAAACGAAGGTGTTTCTGAATGCTGGATAAAAACAGTTCCTTCGGGAACAGCACCTAGGAGCGCAACTTCTTTTAAGGTGTCCGTACAAGCACAGCCCTTAGATGTATTGAAAGCGACAATCTCATATTGAATGACCGCTCCCGGCATGACAGCTTCAGGAAGAGGTTCAAGAACCTCCACAACTGCGCCTTTTTCATCTTTTACGGTCGCTACCAGATAGGCTTTCAGTTCAACCTTGAGGAATGAAGCTTTTGAATTTTGAGCAAAAAGGATGAATGGCTGGAAAAAGAGGAGCAAAAACACCATATGTCGCAGTCGGTATTAAACTTCCGGTTTTAGTCGGGGAGAATTTTCCGGTTTCTTGTCCATAGCCTGGCGTTGCTGGGCAATAAAACAGGGGCTCAG
>JGI12104J13512_1000535_pt1 | contig 33923 bp, 39 predicted proteins | sample TerdegcTABiofilm_FD_13512 | JGI IMG/M metagenome (IMG submission 13512)
ATCACCTCGGACTGTCCTTTGATAGACCCTTTTATTTCTGATGAGATAATAAATTACTTTCATGAAAATGAATATGACCTAGTTACAAATGCGGGTGGTGATTTGACCCAAAGGACTTACCCCAGGGGCCTGGATACGGAAGTGTTTTCAATGCAAGTGTTGGAAGAAGCCTTCAATAAAGCGTCTGAGGGATATCAAAGAGAGCACGTTACTCCTTACATATATGAACATAGTAAAAAGATTTATTATTATAAAAATAATTGTGATTATTCCGGATTCAGGTGGACTCTGGATACGGAAGAGGATTTTGCACTTATCAGTGAAATTTATAAGCACTTATATAAAGGAAAACATGATTTTTATTTACAGGACATTATCAAGTTATTTGATCAATATCCTGAATTAATCAAGCTTAATGAAAATGTTAAACAAAAAAATTTTTAACCGATATTTATATCAAGAAGGTGGAGTGCCCGATAACGTAAATTCAAATCTATTTGTGAGGGAAGAAATAATTGAAACTTGAGGATGGGAAGCTCAGACGGATGCAGGAAATCGACCTAGATCGAGTGTTGCAATGGCGAAATTCCGACCGCATACGTTGGAATATGTTCTCCGACCACATTATCTCTGAGGAAGAACACCGTCTGTGGTTTAAACAATTAATAAAGGAACAAAATGTATACCTGGTTTTTCAGTTTAACGACAGACCGGCCGGGTTGGTTTACTTTACGGATATAGATAGGCATAACAACAAGTGCTTTTGGGGGTTTTATCTTGGAGAAACGGGCTTGCCAAAAGGCACCGGTCTTTTGATGGGATATTTGGGGTTGGAATTTGTTTTTAATGATTTAAAAATTAGAAAGCTATGTAGTGAGGTATTTGCCTTTAATTCGACTAGTATAAAATATCACAAAAAACTAGGTTTTGTTGAGGAAGGGTTATTAGTAAAACATAGGGAAAAAGGCGGCCAATATGTAGATACTGTTATTTTTTCATTATTTAGTGGTATCTGGGAAGTAAACAAAAAAGATGTAGAAAAAATAATTTTTTATTATTAAGTGTAAACATTCATAGCATACAAGGGGGGCTTGTTTTGGCAAGTGATATTAGTTGGCCTGCTAGAATATTGGAATATATCAAAGTAAACCGCGTTAGCTCTACACAAGTGGCTGATGCACTGTATAAAACCGGCGAACTTGATCCAAAATTAAAGGTTTTGGTTCCTGGAAGCAGAGCAGTAGGTTTTATTCATTACGTACCAGCAGTTAATGGTTCCAACTTTTATACTCATAAGTACTTACGGGATACTCCAAAAGGCAGTGTTGTATATGTTGAAGGTACTAACTGTAACGGGTTAGCTATCTTTGGCTCTTTGGTATCAAAGTTCGTAATTGTCTATCGTCAGGCAAGTGGAATAATTGTAAGCGGGTTAATTCGGGATGTGCATCAACTGATTAAAGAGCGTTACCCTATCTGGTGTTATGGGACAACGCCTATTGGTTGTGTTAATGAAGAAACAGGATTCAACGAATATGCATTTGAGGAAAGAAAAATGCAAATGGACGGTTCCTTAATTGTTGCGGATGATACTGGTGTAGTACTGATTAAAAAGAAGCAACTTACCGAAGAATTATATCACAGGTTGGAATTTATTGAAGAACAGGAAGATATCTGGTTTGATTGTATTGACCGGCTCAAATGGGATACTTTTGATACCGTATGTCTGAAAAACTATAAAGAAATTACGAAAAGGTCATGTTTAGATTTTTAATGGGGTGTGAATAACTTGCGTAGTCAGTATTTTGGGTGGGGGAAATTTTTAGATGTTGATAAGAATTACTTTGAATCACTAGAAGCCATATTACAACTGGATATTGATAAAAAAGATTTTATTTTTCAATTTCCTGTGTTTGCCGGGCATGTGAATTTGGGCAGGTATTTATTTTTTTACGATTTATACAAGAAGGTCTTAAACTTAAATGGACACTTGGCCGATGTGGGAACCTATAAAGGCGCATCATTTTTATATATGGCGAAATTAGTTAAACTATTTGAACCTTATAGTACAACACAGGTACACGGGTTTGATTGGTTTGAGGGGATGAAGCCTTCCGAAAAAGATGATCTCGAACAGGAAAACAAATACAAAGCCGATTATGAAATTTTACACAAATTGATAAGATGGCAAGATTTAAATGATGTAGCCATTCTTAATAAAATGGACATTGCCAGGGAACTGGATAATTATTTTAAGGTTAACCCGCATTTACGGTTTAAAATGGTCTTTATTGATTGTGGGATTTCCGAAGTGTTGCAAAAGTCATTAGAGCACTTTTGGTCTCGCCTTGTTAAAGGTGGAGTTTTAATTATGGACCACTATAATTGTGAAGTATCTCCTTCAGAAAGTGATTTGCTTGAACAATATATAGGTAATAATTATATTTTACAAATGCCATTTAACAGGCAGCCTACTTGTTATGTTGTGAAACAATAAAAGATTGAACTGATACTTGGGCAAAGTTCTTGCCAGAACGCAACCGATGCACTGAAAGTGGTGTTTTGAGATAGAAATTTATATTAGATGTGATGGTTCAAATGTGATTGGGTACGGACATGTAATAAGGATGTTAGCCTTGGCAACTCAGTTGTCACGGTTTTTTTATAAACCTGTCTTCATAATGAGAGATATTTCTGATGCGGCTATAAACCTGGTCAAAAAATTTGGTTTTGAGACAAAGTTGATGGCTGGGCAGGTAGATATATTTAAAGTTGATTGTGAATATGAGCTTAAATTCTTGGGTAACATTGCGGGATTAGATAATGAAGAAAAAACACTTATTGTTGATCATTACGGTTATCATGCGTTAATTCTAAGGGAATGCAAGAAATGGTTTAGTAATCTTGTTTTAATTGATGATTACCAGCCTGAACGGTGCATTGCGGATGTAGACATAGTAGTAAACCCCAATATATCTGCGAATACACTGGAATATGCTCAATATAAAGGGCAAATACTTCTTTTGGGTTCTCAGTACGCCATTTTACGTGAGCAGTTTGCGGCAAGGACGGATGACTATTTTGTTCGCGAACAATGCCATAATATAGCGCTATGTTTTGGGGCCAGTGATACGGCAGGGATGATTTTCCCTATGTTGCACTTAATCGGCCAAATCGGGCGGGAGTTATTGGTGACAGTTATCGTAGGAGCCGATTATAAATTTATGAATCGGTTTCAGGATCTTAGAACTGCTTATCCTTACGAATTGGCAGTGAAACAAAATGTAGACGATGTGGCTGGCTTGCTTCTGAGACAGGATTTATTAATAGTGTCCCCTTCGACTATTGCCTTAGAAGCTATGGCTTTAGGTATTCCAAGCGCGTTTATTATTTGCGAAGACAACCAGCGAACAGGTGGTTATGGTATGCGGGATGAAGGGACAGCATGTTATCTTGGTGAGGCTGGCTGTGTGGATTGGGGAAACGTAAAAGATAAGATTAAACAATTAATTAATGATTACAGGTTGCGACTGGAGTATTCCTTTCGTTCCAAAAAATACGTAGATGGAAAAGGTGTTTTAAGAGTTGCCGAGCTGATACATCGGCATATTGCACGTTTATAGTTAGCATATTTTATCGTAAAAGGCTGGTGGCGAAATGCCGGAAGACATTGTCTTGAACAAAGGCTTTACTCAGCGAGTAGTAAACAAGGAAAATAATCCTTACATAATAGCTGAGATCGGTTCAAATCACAACCAGGATATTGGGCTGGCGAAAGAATTGATACATATAAGTGCGGACTGCGGAGCCGATGCCGTAAAGTTTCAATCACTGAACCTGCGAAAGCAATACGCGCCATCAGAGCATAGCCAAGATTTAATTGATTTATTTAAACAAATTGAACTTGATGAAAGATGGTATCAAACTCTTTCCGACGAGGCACGTAAAGCCGGTGTTGCTTTTTGCTCGTCACCAACCTACATTGAGGCTATTTCTTTATTAGAGGCAATTAGGGTACCTTTTTATAAATTGGCTTCTCCACAGGTTCGAACTTTTCCTTCGCTGGTTAAGAAAGTAGCCGCTTGTAAAAAGCCCTTGATAATATCCGTCGGTTATTGTAACTATACGCAAATTGAAACTGCAATAAATATCTGTTACTCCCAAGGTAATGAGCAAATTGTACTCTTGCATTGTGTTTCCGAGTATCCAGCCAGTTACGAAAAAGTAAACCTAAACAGCATGGTAACATTAGGAAAAATGTTTGAATGTTTGGTCGGTATTAGTGACCACACACCAGCTTTTGAGGTGCCTTGTGCAGCAGTTGCTTTGGGAGCTGTCCTGATAGAGAAACATATTACTTTGGATAGAACGTTGCCGGGGCCTGATCATAATTTCGCCCTTGAACCGGATGAGTTCAAGAGGATGGTCACTGCGGTTAAAAATGTACATGCAGCTATGGGTAGCCATAGAAAAAGGGTGACTCTTCATGAAAATAATTTTGCACAGAAGTTGTTGGTACGCTGGTTCGCAAAAAATGATATTGCATCGGGAGAATTAATTGGCGAAGATAACGTATTTTGGTTAAGGTCAATGGAAGGGATTTCGGATGAGAATTTTGGTTTGCTGGGGAAAATAATGGCAACCAGGGACATTCGCAAAGGATCTCCTATCAAGTGGGAAGATATAAAGAGGGTAGAATAGAGACTCATCGCCGGGGGAGGTTTTCTATATGCAAAAGATTCTAATAATAAACTCGGGCTGGGAACAAGTTGATTTAATTAAAACAGCCAAAAAAATGGGGCTATACATCATAGCGACTGATGCTTGCCGGGACGCTCCCGGATTTTTATTGGCTGACGAGACAGCAGTTGTTGAACCAAGAGACATAGTGAATTTGTTTAACCTGGCTTTAGATAATAGAATTGATGCTGTTGTGGCCGACCAGTGCGACTATTCCTATTATGCGTCGGCGTATATCGCCGAGCGTCTGGGTTTACCCGGCTCAGGTCTGGCTGCAGCCCAAAACACCACCAATAAAAAGTGGATGCGGGAGGCCTGCGAAAAATCCGGGATAAAACAACCCCGGTATATTCCGTGTAAAACCTTATTTGAGGTAAAAAGGGCGGTAGAAAAGTTTTCTTTTCCTTGTATTGTAAAGCCTGTGGATAACAGGGGCAACTTCGGTGTGAATAGAGTTGATGAGACTGCACAGGTTGAAAGCGCCTATTATGAAGCAATAGCTTGTTCATATGCGCGCGAATGTCTGGTAGAAGAGTTCATTGAGGGTACCATGATTACAGTGGACGGTTTTGCCTTTGGGGAAGGCGTCCATCGCTCTTTGGCGGTGGCTTCCAAAGTAATGCTCGGGGGACGGAAACGTGTGGCCATGGAAATAGTATATCCGGCCAGGCTTTCGACCAATGCGATCAAAAGATTACAGGAAAACCATACCAAAGTGGCAATGGCTTTGGGAATACGGACTGGATGTACCCATGGAGAATACATGATAACGGATGATGGAGAGATATACCTTATAGAATGTGCAAACCGCGGCGGTGGTTGTTACACAAGTTCCAGGATCGTCCCTGCTGTTTCTGGTTACGATCTGAGTGAACTCCTTATTCTTACAGCTTTAGGCAAGCAGGTTGCTCCTGCTCCTGACGCAGAGGAAATGAAGGCTGCATCTGTTCTTAGTTTTTTTAAGCTCTCGCCCGGTAAAATACTATCCATAGAAAATGAGGATAAAATTCGTGCGGACGAGAATGTCTTGGCTTTTCGCCTTGCGGTCAAACCTGGAGATTCAGTTGAGTCAATTACAAATGATGCCAATCGGCACGGGTTTGTAATTACTAGAGGTTCTTCTCTGGAGGCAGCCTTTGAAAAAGCTCAGATTTCCAAAGAGATGCTGGTGGTCAGGTATGAGTAAGATAGACACTCCTATTATTGATTTTCATATGCACCCCGGACCGCCTTGGCTTCCAACTGAAAGGCGTCTTCATAAAGCTGTCAACATAAAAGAACATCTGGAACAATTGCGGCTTGATATGGATCGTGCAGGTATCGACAGGGCTGTAATCATGTTGCTTGATGAAGACTGGTTTCTGGAAGATGCAGGTAATAGGCTCATTGCACTGTGTAAGAAAGAGTTGTGGAACGAACGATTTATATTCTGTGGTATGTTTGATATTTTTAGACCCTATGAGGCAGATGATGTATTGAGGAATGTTGAAAATGCCGCCGGTATGGGTGTGCGTGGTATCAAAATTCATCCCGTTTTACAAAGAATCACAAAGGCAGATTTCCCCAATCTGCTGTTGCTTGTGCGGAAGGCCGAAGAGTTGGGGATGTTCGTGGTAGTGCACGCTTACAGCGAAACAATTGAAGAATTCGATAACATGGGACTGGAGATAGTTGCCTATATTGCGGCGAAGGCAAAAGTTCCGATTGTTATTGCCCATGCCGGGGGGATTGACTTTTCAAGAGCGGTCATTTTGGCTCAAAGATTTTCTAATATCATGATTGATTTATCCTATTTTTATCAGTTGGAGAATATGTTGAACTTAAACATGATTTTGAGATGGGGAATAAGTATTTTAGGTATTGAGAGGTTTTTGTTTGGTTCTGATCACCCTAGTTGTCAGGCAGCACAATATAAGGAAAGAATATTGGAAAGTTTAAGAGAAGTAGGTCTCAATGAGCCGGAGATTGCCATGATTATGGGTAAAAATGCACTCAGAGTACTAGGTGTAACAAAATAGTTCTGATTCTGTTTTTATAACACATGTACCGAGGCATGCGAGGCATACAGTAAAGGATTATATTTATTTAGCCCGGTTGGGAGGATATTTAATGGGTAAAAATGTTATGGTGATAGCTGCACATCCTGATGATGAAGTTTTAGGTTGTGGAGGAACCATAGCTAAACATGTTAAAAATGATGATAAGGTTCATGTTGTTATCCTTGCCGAAGGTTTGACGAGTCGAGATGAAAGGCGTAATCGTGAAAAATTCGGGCAGGCATTGTCTGAGTTGGAGCAGTCAGCGCGTAAAGCAAACAAAGTACTAGGAGTATCTTCATTGGAATTGTATGACTTCCCCGATAACCGTATGGACTCTCTTGACCTTTTAGATGTAGTCAAAGTGGTTGAAAATATTATTGGAAAGTACCAATCGGAAATCGTTTATACTCACCACTCTGGTGATGTTAATATTGATCACCGGAGAATTCATGAGGCTGTAATTACTGCCTGCAGGCCGGTACCGGGTTGTCCGGTCAAGACGCTGTTGTTTTTTGAAGTGCCTTCAAGTACTGAGTGGCAAGTTCCTGGTAGCGCACCCTATTTCATGCCCAATTGGTTTGTCGATGTATCGGAAACTTTGGATGTTAAGTTAAAAGCCCTGGAGGAATACGCAAGTGAGATGAGAAACTGGCCACATTCTCGTTCTATTATTGCGATTAAGCATCAGGCTAACTGGCGTGGGGCAAATATCGGAGTTGAAGCTGCGGAAGCTTTTATGCTGGGAAGAAATATTGAATAATTTGATTCAATGCCAATGTATAATTTAGAAAGTCAATAGCCACCATACAGTGGCATTTTTTCTGCGGCCAAGACTAAGATGTGCAAGAGGGAAGATTTGCGCTACCTTTCTTGACACCCAAGCATTTAATAAATACAATAATATAAACGTTAATTGATACATGGAGGTATTCGTTTATGGAACGCATTATCGGCATTAATGACGCCCGTCCCAAACTTACATCTTTAATTGAATCTCTGGCTGGGGGCGCCAGTCCGGTAATATTAACTGTCAACAGTGAGCCTAAAAGTGTGCTGCTCAATTATGAAGAATATCGACGGCTCCGTGAAGTTGAAAAAGAGTGCAAGCGGTTGGCGCTTAAGCTGGCCATAAAAAAAGCCAGATCAAACGCCACGGAGGCAAACATCACGGAACAGGACGTTTTTGAAGAAGTGCGGGCGGTAAGGAACTTGAAAAGAGGAAATAACAAGAGGAAATAACAAATGAAAATAACTCTGGACACTAATGTGGTCATGTCCGGCTTTCTGGTCCCCGGCGGACCTCCCGCGATAATCGTGGACTTGTGGGCTGGAAATGAACTTACTGTTGTCGTATGCCAGGCTTTGATAGAAGAATATCTAGACGTATTGCTTCGTCCCAAATTTAAAAAAATAGGAACGATCATTGAAAGACAGGAACTATTAATGGAATTACTCGGCATGGATAATACTGTTTTGGTATATCCCAAGATCCGGCTGGACGTTATTAAAGATGACCCGGAGGATAATCGCGTCTTAGAATGTGCGGCAGAGGGCGATGTGGAATTTATTGTATCCGGTGACAATCATCTTCTGGCATTAAAAGAATTCCGGGGAATTGCCATCGTTTCACCGGCGGAATTTTTGGTTCTCCTTGAATCCGATTGAATCCTTCCTTACACCTAGTCCAGATCTATTTACCTGTATAAAACGTTAACTTCCTCCAGTACTGCACCTATTACCCTCTCTACGTCATTGTCGTCCATTGCCGGATAAAGCGGGATGGTAAGCGCCCGCAGGTAGTAGTCCTCAGCGTTCGGGCAGAGGCCAGCCGGGTAGCCCATTTCCCGGTAATATGGGTGACGGTAAACCGGGAGGTAGTGTACCTGAGTGCCGATGCCTCGCGCCATGAGCCTCTCAGCTAGTTCGCGGCGCGGCGGGTTATCGCCCGCCAGGCGCAGTACATACAGATGCCAGGCCGGTTCGGAGCCGGGCAGTTCCGGTGGCGTGACTAAGTGCGGGCAACCGGCAAAAGCTTCATTGTAGCGGGTGGCGATCTCGCGCCGCCGGGCGAGGAATCTACCTAGCTTCTTTAGCTGACTCAACCCCAAGGCGCACTGGATGTCGGTGAGGCGGTAATTGAAACCCAGGTGCTGCATCTCATAGTACCAGGGGCCGTGGTTTTCCTTGAGAAGGGCCGGGTCGCGCACCACGCCGTGCGAGCGGAAAGCCAGCAGCTTTTCGAAATATTCCGTGTGGTCAGTGGTCACGGCCCCGCCCTCGCCGCAAGTAATGTGCTTTACCGGGTGGAAGGAGAATATCGTCATGTCTGCCCGGGAGCCGACCGGCTGACCGTTGTGGCTGGCTCCCAGGGCGTGAGCGGCGTCTTCTACCACTGTGATGCCGCGGCTGCGGGCGATTTCCATTATTTCCTCGACTGCCGCCGGCAGGCCGGTCATGTCCACCGGCGCGATCACTTTTGTGCGGCTCGTGATGGCTGCTTCTATCAAGGCAGGGTTAATGTTGAAGGAACCGGGCGCTATGTCGATAAAGGCGGGTCGCGCTCCCAGGTAGAGGGCGGCGTTGGCCGTGGCGGCAAAAGTAAGAGGTGTGGTAATTACCTCATCACCGTGCCTAACGCCGGCGGCAAAATAAGCGGCATGAAGCGCCGCTGTGCCGGAGGAAAACACCACGGCATACCTTACGCGGACTGTATCAGCCAGCGCCTGCTCGAAACGGGCGACCTGCGGGCCGGTGGTCAGCCAGTCGGAGCGCAAAACGGCTACTACTACGGCGATATCATCTTCATCAACATGTTGTTTGGCATAAGGTATGAATTCGGCCATTGACGGGTGACACCCCTGTGAACAATTTTATTCGCCGACCATTTGACGCAGTTCCTCTGGTGTCAGCCACCATGTGTTGGTGCCGCTAGAGTAGACGAAGCCTTCTTCAAGGGGAAGTCCGCCGTTCACTTTTTCCCTGCTCCACCAGGGGAACTCCGGCATGATAATGAAGTAGTCGCTAAACTCCAGGGTGTGCCTGGCGTCGTCCTCAGTAATCATCACCTCGTGAATTTTCTCGCCCGGCCGGATGCCGGTAAACTCCAGTTGGCAATCGTGCGCTATGGCTTCAGCCAGGTCGGTAATACGCATGCTGGGTAGTTTCGGCACGAAGATCTCCCCGCCGTGCATCCGGCCGAGTGAAGCGATCACGAAATTCACGCCTTGCTCCAGTGTGATCCAGAAGCGGGTCATGCGCGGGTCGGTAATGGGCAACCTGCCGGTGTGGCGGATGGACTTGAAAAAGGGGATGACGCTCCCCCTGCTGCCCACCACGTTGCCGTAACGCACCACGGCGAATTTTGTATTCTTGCCTGCGGCATACGAATTGCCGGAGACGAAAAGCTTGTCGGAGCAGAGCTTGGTAGCGCCATAGAGGTTGACCGGGTTGGCCGCTTTGTCGGTGCTGAGGGCGATTACCCGCCACACACCACAGTCGATAGCGGCGTCTATAATGTTTTGGGCACCTAAAACATTTGTTTTGATCGCCTCAAAGGGGTTGTACTCAGCAACAGGAATTTGTTTTAACGCGGCCGCGTGCACCACTATGTCCACCCCGTCAAAGGCGCGGTAGAGACGGTTTTTATCACGTACGTCGCCGATGAAAAAACGCAGGTTGGGGTGATTGGAAAATTGGTGGGCCATTTCGAACTGTTTTAACTCGTCCCGGCTGAATACTATTACTTTTTGGGGATGGTGATCACGCAAGACGATCTCGACAAATTTTTTACCGAAGGAGCCGGTCCCGCCGGTAATGAGGATGGTTTTGCCTTCGATTATGCTCATATGTCTACCTCTTGTTTTACTTGGTTTTGTTTGTAATGCTAAACATATTCAACATAAACTGACATTTTCCTTGCGAAGTATGTCCATGAATGGATAATATTTCATTAATTCTTTATCGGCATTTTGGGGAATTTTATTAGCCGTTGGCTGATAAAAAAAGGGATTATGATTCTTGACAACAACAGCAACGATTCCGCTGATTTATCCAGCCCTGACGTGCTTGAAGAGGTGCGGGTGGCAAGGGGCAAGAAAAGAGGAATCACCTGCTGGCATTAAAAGAATTCCAGGGGATTGCCTCTGGCAATGCTTATCCTGTGATACCCAAGATAATAGTACTACGAAGGAAAAACCAGCCTTTTATGGCTGGTTAAATTTATACTGATTCGCGCTTTATTGCTTCCGTAATCCATGATTCTATCAGGATTTCATAAGGTATTTTTTTTCTTTCGGCAATTTGCTTGATTTGGGTAAAATGGTTGAGACTTAAAGTTGTAAGGGTTTTTTTGAATTTTGACCGTTCTTGCAATTCTAGACCAAGCTCGAAATTTACCTGCTCGGATTCATCGATAAAGTCAAGGGATGAATGAGTATCCCAGAAATCAGCTTCTTCTTTTTCGGTTTTAAAATCAGGGATTTTATTTTCCACTTTATCCCTCCTTTATTTTTATTTTATAATATCGACGTTCTCTGGAATCCATGTTGCGAGCAGTGATTACACGTACAACAGCATTTGGTTTATATAAGAAAACTACAAATAAATATTTTCCTTCATCGGTTTGCCCGTAAGCTATAAACCTTCCAGAATGTGTCTTCCGAAATAATGGGTGGTTAAAAAAAACCTCTTCGGCCTCTTCAGGTATTATTCCGTGTCTTTCTTCAATGTGATTTATATTGGCTTCATCCCATTCAAAACTATGTATTTTCATAAGTATCACCTATCTCTTGTCATTATATCACGACCACGGTTAGGATGATATAACAGGTCCTAAATAAATAGTACTTGGGTCCTATTTGCTTTTAGGTACATGGACAGTAAAATTAGGTAAACTTGTTAAAAAAACACGAATGAAGTAAAAAAGGTAAATAATTTAGGAAATTATGGAACGTAAAGCCATAGGCCTGACTTACATAATTTGGATTCATGGCTGATTGTATGAAAATAGCAAAGTCAAAAAAGGCCTATATTTTCTTATACTTTTACGAAAAAATATGAGCTAAAAATTTTAAAATATTTGGGATATTTTTGTCTTTTTTAGAAGGATAAAGATTTTTTATGTAGAATAATTCACTAAATTTAAGAGTAGGAAAGTAGTTCCTGCGATTATAAATTTTTTCCAATCTGAAATTTTTGACCAAAAGCGTTTTGATTGCAGGAAAATTGGAAACCGGCCAAGTCCTTAGGGGCTTGGTTTTTGGATAGGTTGAATAAATTATGCACGTTGTGGGGGGGTGCCGGTGGACCTTTTTTCTAATCAAGTAATGATTGCTCTGGTAAAGGAACTGGACGCGGGAACTCTGCGGCAGAGAGTAATAGCTAATAATATCGCCAACGTTAATACTCCATATTTTAAGAAATCTACTGTGGAATTTGACGGTTTGCTGAAAAAAGCCCTGAGCCGGGAGCCGGTGGAGATGATTACGACTGATCCCAGGCACTTTGGTGGGAAACCTTCGCTGGCCGAGCTGAGGCCGGAAGTGATTCTGAATAAATCAACTACCATGCGCACTGATGAAAACAATGTGGATATAGACGAGGAAATGGCCAACCTTGCGGCAAACAGCATGCAATACCAGGCGGTTGCCAAAGAGTTGAGCGACCGTTATTCCGGGTTGAGTTACGTAATTTCCGGCGGGAGGAGGTAAATAAATGGCTGGTTTTTTCAGTGCTTTTGCAATTAGTGCCTCCGGCCTTACAGCGGAGAGATTGCGGTTGGACTTGATCGCTAATAATATTGCCAATATGAACACTACCGGCAGGCCGAATGACCCCGCAAACCCTCCTTACCGCAGGAGAATCCCCCTATTTGCTCAAATATTGAAGCAGGAAGAGGATTCCGGCGTATCGCGGCCGGTTTTTAAGGGCGCCGGGGTGCGGGTAACCAGGGTGCTGGAAGACAGCAACCCGCCCCGTCTTGTCTACGACCCTTCACATCCCGACGCTGACGAAAAAGGTTATGTGGCTTACCCAAATATCAATGTTGTAAATGAAATGGTTAACATGATTACTGCTACCAGAGCTTATGAAGCGAATGTGACGGCTTTAAACGCCGCCAAAGATATGGCTTTGAAGGCGCTGGAAATAGGGCGCAGTTAAAAGGAGGCCGGATAAATGCAAGTTTCACCGGTAGGGTTGGCTTTACCATTGCAACCGGCGGAGACCGGGGGCAAACAGGGGAGCGGGAGTAGCTCTTTTGCCGAGATATTGGACAACTCTCTGAAAAAACTGAATGATACCAAGGTCAACGCCGATAATTTGACGCTAAAGTTTCTTACGGGTGAAATTCAGGATTTCCACCAGGTTGCTATAGCTATGGAAGAAGCCAGTTTGACTATGCAACTGGCGGTTGAAGTTAGAAATAAGGTTATTGAGGCTTATCAGGAAGTTTCCCGTATGCAAATTTAATGCGTTTTATTTAGAGGTTTTGAGGTGGTTTGGTTGAACCTAGGCGGCTATTTAGCCATGTTCAAGGAGAGATGGCAGGCTTTAAGCCGGACTCATAAAATAATCTCAGTCCTGGTCGCCGTTGGTATTCTGTTATGCTTTATTTATCTTGGACTGATGGCTGTACGGCCTAGTTATGAGCTCCTTTTATCCGGATTGGATCCGAAGGAAGCGGGAGTTATTGCAGAAAAATTAAAGACTATGAAGATTCCTTACCAGCTTGCCGATCAGGGGCAAACCATCAAGGTCCCGAAGGCCCAGGTTGATGAAGCGCGGATCCAGTTGGCCAGCAGTGGTGTGCTGGGTGGCATCGGCAAGGGGTTTGAGCTTTTTGATCAGAATAAATTCGGCCAAAGCGATTTCGACCAACAGGTTAATTATCAGCGTGCCTTGCAGGAAGAGTTAAGGAGAACAATTATACACCTTGAAGGGGTGCAAGATGCCAGAGTTCACCTGGTGCTTCCCAAAAAGAGCGTTTTTGTCAACGATCAGGGCACATCGGCCGCTTCGGTGGCTTTGACGTTAAAACCCGCGGCCCAACTGAAACCTGAGCAGATCCAGGGAATTTGCGATCTCTTTGTGGGCAGCGTGGAAGGGCTGAAGCCGGAGAACATCCATATAATAGATAATGCGGGAAATGTCTTGAGTGATAACTTAAAATTGAACAGCGACCCGGATGTTGTACTCACCAAGACTACCCTGGAACAGCAAAAGCTGCAGCGGGAGTATGAAAAAGAGCTGGAAAAAAGGGTTCAGCAGATGCTCACCCGGATCACCGGGCAAAACAATTCCGTAGCAATGGTTACCGCCGATCTTGACTTCAGCAAGCAGCAAGTCAACAGCACTACCAATACGAACCCGGACAACGTGAAGGTTAGTGAGCATACCGTTAGGGAAACGGGGACAGGCAGCGAGACCGGCGGGGCAGTGGGAACTGATTCGAACATTACTACCACTCCTTTTGCCCAGAGTATCGACTCGTCTAAATACAGCAAAGAAGACAGCACCATCAATTACCAGGTGAGTTCCAAGCAGGAAACACTGGTCGCAGCGCCTGGAAGAGTGAGGCGCCTGTCTGCGGCAGTGGTTGTTAAAGATAATGCCGAAAGCCCGGTGGATGTGCAGAAGATCAAGGATGCTGTCGCCGCCGCTATCGGTTATGATCAGAGCCGTGGGGACCAAATCAGTGTTTCCAGTATGGCATTTGATGACTCACTTCAGAAAAAACTTGAGGCTGAAGCAGCCCAGGAAAAAATCGCCAAGGAAACAAGGCGGCTCTATATTTATGCTGCAATTGCCGGAGTTCTCCTGTTAGCTTTGCTGGCTTTACTGGTTATGTACCTGCTGAAACGGCGCCGCGCCCGAAGGTTAATTGAAGAGGAAGAAGAGATAGAAGTTGAGAAGGCCTTCATACCGGTGGGAGCCCTGGAGCAGGAGCCGGAGCAGGAACTCAGAGACGACAAGCAAGAGCAGATCCGGAAGTTGGCTTCTGAGAAGCCTGGTGATATCGCAGAAATTCTTAAACTTTGGTTGAGGGATTAGGAGGGGCCGCATTGCAGCTTTCCAAACTGAACGGGACTCAAAAAGCAGCAATACTGTTGATCGCCCTGGGTTCGGATTTGTCGGCCAAGGTTTTGAAACAGCGTTTCCAGGATGCTGAGATTGAACAACTTACTCAGGAAATATCAAATATGATTAAAGTGCCACCTGAAATCAAGTACGCTGTTTTTGATGAGTTTTTGGAGCTCCACAAGGCCCGGGAATTCCTGATTCACGGTGGTATGAGTTACGCCAAGGAACTGCTCGAAAAAACCCTTGGCCAGCAAAAGGCGTCAGAGATACTTGCCAAGTTGACCAGGGAAATGAAGGCAGTCCCTTTTAACGCGTTGCGTAAAGCTGATCCAAAATCTATTTTAAACATTATCCGCGAAGAACACCCGCAAACCGTGGCGCTGATTCTTGCCCACCTTACTCCGGAGCAGGCTGCGGTTATCCTGGCGTCCATGCCGCCCGATATGCAGAGTGATATTGCCAGGCGCGTCGCCACTATTGACCGCTTGACTCCTGATATTATCAAGGATGTTGAAGCTGTGCTGGAAAGCAAGGTTTCCTCTGTGATACAGCAGGACCATTCCGTGGTGGGCGGTGTCCAGTCCCTGGTGGATATTCTGAACAGGGTGGGTAGAAGCGCGGAAAAAATCATTCTGGAAGGTCTGGAAAGGGAAGACCCGGCGCTGGCGGAAGAAGTCAAACGGCGCATGCTTGTTTTCGAAGATATTATTATGCTTCCGGATAACTTCATTCAGAGAGTTTTAAGAGAGGTTAATTCAAAAGACCTGGCCATGGCCATGCGTGGCGCCGGCGAAGAAGTGAACACCAGGATTTACAAGAACCTGTCCAAACGCGCGGCGGAAATGCTTAAAGAAGAAATCGACTTTATGGGGCCGGTGCGTTTGAGAGAGGTGGAGCAGGCGCAGCAGAAAATAGTAAATATTCTTCGCAAGCTGGATGAAAGCGGCGAAATCATTATCTCGCGGGGTGGCGAGGATGTACTTGTGTAAGATTATCAAGGGTGCCGAAGTGCAGGACAGCATTTTTCATGTTCTATCCCTCAGGCGCTGCAGCAGTGTTGATGAACAACAGTTCGATCATGAGGGAGAGGATGCGGCAGCGCTTGAGGAAGATATAGATTTGCGTGCCGAAGCCCAGGCGCAGGCTGAAGAAATATTAAATAATGCCCGTGCCGCTGCGGATAAGATCATTAGTCAGGCCAAGCTTGACGGTGAGAAAATCAAGCAAGAGGCTCAACGGCAGGCGCAGCTTGAGAGTGAGCAGATCAAGCAAGAAGCTCACTGGAGCGCCTTTGACCAGGGATACCGGGATGGCTACCAGGAGGGAATGGCGAAAGCAAAGGAAGAAGGCGAAGCCATCCGGGAAATGGCGCTGGATGTTTTAAAACAGGCGGAAGAAAGCCGCCGCCGGACTCTGGCGTCTCTTGAGGGGGATATCATCAACCTGGCCAGGGAAATAGCTGAAAGGCTCTTGTCGGCCCAGTTGTCTCTCGACCCGGAAATTATCTTCAATGTGGCAGTCGAGTCACTCCGCCTGGTGGCGGACAGGCTCCAAGTCGTTCTATACATCAACCCGGCGGAACTGGCACTGTATGAAAAGAGAAAAAAAGAACTGCTGAGTCTTCTACCGGCGAAGGCGGAGCTTCAAGTAATTGCAGACGCTTCAATTCAACTGGGTGGATGCAGGGTCGAAACTGAGCATGGCCGGGTAGACGCAACTGTGGAAACGCGCCGGGAAGCTTTGCTGAAGGCTCTTTATGGCGAGGGGGGTTAATTTGTGGAGAATGCCCCGATAGACCTGTCAGTGTGGAAGTCCCGCTTAAAGGAGGCCAGGCTGCTTAAACTGACCGGCCGGGTGACCCGTGTAATCGGGCTTACTGTTGAAGTCCAGGGAATTAACGCTCCTATCGGCGAGGTATGCGAGATTAATGTGCCGGGTGAACCTGAGCCGGTCCGGGCTGAAGTAGTCGGCTTCCGTGATGGGAGTTCACTGCTGATGCCGCTTGGTGAACTCAGGGGTATCTACCAGGGCTGTGGCGTTACTCCCACCGGCAAGTCATTTAATGTCAAAGTAGGAGAACAACTGCTCGGCAGGGTTTTGGACGGTCTGGGCCAGCCGCTGGACGGTTTGGGCTCTCTAAACGGCCTTAGTGAAAATTATCCGGTAGACAGCCGCCCGCCCAACCCGCTGATGAGAAAGCGGATAACTGAGGTGTTGTCAACCGGGGTACGGGTTATAGATGCGTTTCTTACCTGCGGCCGTGGGCAGCGTATCGGCATATTCTCCGGCAGCGGGGTCGGCAAGAGTACCTTGCTGGGGATGATATCGCGGTACAGCAGCGCCGACGTTAATGTCATTGCCCTGATCGGGGAGCGCGGCCGGGAGGTGCTGGATTTTATCGAGACCGACCTCGGTCCGGAGGGTTTGGCCCGCTCGGTGGTTGTAGTGGCGACATCGGAGCAGCCTGCGCTGGTGCGCTTGAAAGGCGCTTTTGTTGCCTGCGCTATTGCCGAATATTTCCGGAACCAGGGTAATGACGTGCTGTTGATGATGGATTCAGTGACCAGGTTTGCCATGGCTCAGCGGGAGGTCGGCCTGGCTATTGGGGAGCCGCCGGCTACCAAGGGATATACTCCCTCAGTGTTCGCGCTGTTGCCCCGGCTGCTTGAACGGCCGGGTATGGCTGAAACCGGTTCGATTACTGCTTTTTTCACTGTGCTTGTTGACGGGGATGATTTGAACGAGCCTATTTCAGACGCGGTGCGCGGCATCCTGGACGGGCATATTGTGTTGTCCCGTTCGCTGGCCGCAGCCAATCATTACCCGGCGGTCGATGTGTTAAACAGTGTCAGCCGCTTGATGCCCGACATTACTTCCGGGGAGCACCGGGAACAGGCCGGGAAGCTGCGTGACTGGCTGGCAGCCTACCGCCAGGCGGAAGACCTGATCAATATCGGGGCTTATGTAGCGGGCTCGAACCCGCGCGTTGACGAAGCCATTGCTTCCTACCAGGGCATTGTCGATTTTTTACGGCAGGGAATGCACGAGCATAATGACTATCATGATACATTGGATAAGCTTAAAGCATTAGCGCATAAAGAGGTGAAACACCATCGCTAAGTTTCATTTTCAGCTTGAGCCGGTGTTGCAGCATCGCGCGGCAAAGGAAGTTTCCGCGGAACAGGCCCTGGCTTTGGCCCATCACGAATATAACCGGCGCCTGACTATGCTGGAGGACACCAGGCGGCGTCTGGAAGCAGCGTTTGATGTGGTTGAAGAAGAGGTGGATGTTTTAGGTTTAATGTATCTATCTTTTTACAGGGCCTCGTTAAACAAAAAAATTTACATGCAAGAAAAGGGTGTCAGCGAAGCAAGCCTCGTGCTTGAGAACAAGCGTAATATGGCTGTACAGGCCAGGCAAGAGCGGCAGGTCATTGAGATGCTGAAGGATAAGCATTTGATGATTTACAAGCGCGAGTCCGCGGCCAGGGAGCAAAAAGAAGTGGATGAACTGGCTCTTTATGCTCACCAGAGACAGGTTAATTATAACGGGCGAACGTGAGCTCGGAGAATTATAGAGGCCGAATATGAGCCGCGTTGTATAGATTGTAGACAAGTAACCTTTGGGCATACGGTAGCGGCGATTTTGAGGCTTTATTCAAAGAGCGAGTGAGCCCGAGGATAAGTGAGGGAACTGTTTGAGGCGCGAAGCGCCGAGTTTGACCGAACCCGAGGGCGAGTGAGCTCATGGCTGAGGAAAGGGGACACACCTCCCTAACGGGCCTATCTTTGGGGCCGGAGGAATGTCCCCGATTAGGTGGCGCGAACATGAGCCGCGTTGTATGCCCAAAGGTTACCGATGAAAGGAGGTGAAAAAGTGCAAATAACAGTTGTCAATAATATGGCAGTTTCACGAAAAGACGGCGGGCTATTCTCTGAAAACCAGGCGGCTACTGGTGGATTTGATATGGCTATGGCTGCTGTACTGGCGCTGCTCAAACCCCAGCCTGTTGAGTCAAGCCAGGATTATACATCTTCCGGTAATAGTAATTCTCCTTTTACCGGTATGGGTAATGTTAGTTTTATTGACCCGTCAATTTTTCCCGGTGACTTGACGGAAAATATGATAGCGATGAAACCGGTCGTTGACCAACAAGAAGCACAACAAACTGGTGTTGAAGGGGCGAGTGGTGCCACCGGCGAGATGGAGCAAATACCTGCGTTGACAGCGATCCCGGATGCGGCTCAGGAAATAACGGCCACATCCATACCTGAAAAATTCATACCTGAGGAGCTCATATTTGAGAAATTCATACCTGAGAAATCAACCAATCAATTAACTTACCCTGCCTGTCAAGCAGTCCAGGCGTCTTTATCTTCAGGTATGGAAAAAGCGCCGGTGGATTTACCTGTATTAGATTTACCGGTATTAATGGAGGATTTTCAACCTGAGCCAGGTATGAAACCGGATGAATCGCAAAACGGACAAGCGATAATAAGCGCTCAAACAGTACCTGTACCGGCAGAAAACAATTCACAAATAAGCCCGGACATAAAATATAGCGTGATACAGATCAGTGATTATGCTGCCGGCCAAAGCAAAACAATATCGCAGCGGCCTGGGGACGCAGTAGCTCCTGAGATTATTGTAAAAGATAAACCCAGTATTATTACACCGGTGGTAATTTCTGAAGCAGACAGCGCTAAACAAATAAATTCTATTTCGTTTGTTCCGGCACCCGAAGCGATCATTGCTGCAGATTCTCCGGTTAAGAATGAAACAATGCAAATTTTTCAAGATATGGCTGACGTTAAAAACGTAAGCTTGCGGGGCAGTGAAGTTAATGCCGCGGAGATGAAGAACGTAGCGGTGACAGAACGCATCTTCATTCCTGAAAATACACAAGTATTAGTCGAAAGTTATGCAGCTGAATCGACAGCGGTAAAAGAGTCTGTCCCTGTAAACGAAAAGAATCCGGCTACCGGTTCGACAGCAGCGATTGAGCCCCAGATAGCCAATAAAAAAGAAGTTGTTACTGTTGTCGTCGAAAGTTACACAGCTGAATCGACAGCGGTAACAGAGTCAGTTCCCGTGAAAGAAAAGAATCCGGCTACCGGTTCGACAGCAGCGAGGGAATTCCAGCCTACTCCTGAAAAGGAAGCTGTTTCGGTTGTTTCAGAAAAAGCCACCATGAAGCCAGATGTCGAAGAGCAGTCCGGAGTTGTAAAAGCAAAACCTCAACATTATCCGGAACTTTCCTACCAGGGTGATAATAACGGCAAGCAGAAGAACAACAGGCCGGGGGAAGCGCAAGCCACCACAGGTGAGAATAATAAAAGCAAAATAACAAACAGTGTGGTTGGAACAGAAAAAATCGAGTTTAGTACTGGGTTGGGAACAAGCAATGCTACGGAAAATAGCGCCCAATTTCCTGCGCAGGTCTCCGGGGAAAGCCTCAAGGGGGTAACGCTGGCCGGACTCAAAGACAGGGTGCTTCAGGAAATCAGGCGTGTGTATAACGCCCGCGAGGGTGAGCAGCAGACACGGGTCCAGTTAAAACTTGAGCCGGAACAGTTAGGACAGCTTACGATTAAGCTATACTTTCACAAGGGTGAATTGAACGCCCACTTCTACACCGAAAATAACAACGTGAAAGAGGTTCTGGAAGGTTCGCTGCAACAATTGAGGGACTCTCTCGGCCGGCAGGACCTAAAGCTTAATGAAGCGTTTGTGTTTGTCGGTGACGGCAGCCGGGACAACTCTAGCTTTTATTATGAGGGAAAGAACCAGAGCGGCACAGCTCTTTACGGCCGTTATGACTACCGCCCAGACGGCGATATTCCGCCGGAACCGCCGGAGGCTCGTCAAATAGAAACGTCATCCTGGCAGGTTAACTATTTAGTATAAAGGGATGTGAAGTAATGGAAGTAAGCTCAACTACCAATGATTATTCGTATTCAAAGAGCAGTACACAGAGAGAGCCGGTTAAGACTCTGGACAAGGATGCTTTTCTCCAGCTTTTTGTCACCCAGCTAAAAAACCAGGACCCTTCCAGTCCGCAGGATACAAGTGAATTTATTGCGCAAATGGCTCAATTCACTATGCTGGAGCAGCTTACCAATATGAATGAAGAAATCACCCAGCTCAGGCTCTCGCAGGAAATGAGTGAGGCGTCGGCGCTGATCGGACGCCAGGTAAAAATCTTATCTGATGGTACAGAAGTGTCCGGACAGGTGGAAAAAGTTACTCTTACCGGGGATGTTGTCCAAATATATGTCAATGGAACGGGTTACGGGCTGGATAAGGTGACCGAAGTCCAGTAGGAGTGGTGCAGTATAAACCGGGACATCAGTTCAATCTTGCCAGTTACACCGCTTCCGGTCATGCCGGCGGGGGGCGGCGGGCAGTCGCCCAGAAAAGATAATAAACCGTCTTTTCAGGAAGCAATCCAGAGAGAGATTGCAAAAAGCCAGGGACTAAAAATTTCCGCTCATGCTGAAAAGCGGCTAAAAGAGCGAAATATCGTTTTGGCTCAGGATGATCTGGCCAGGATAAATCTGGCTGTAAAACAGGCCGAGTCCAAGGGATCTCGTGAATCTTTGATTATCTACGGTGACTTGGCGTTAATCACCAGCGTGCGCAACAAGACGATAGTAACAGCCATGGATAGCAATTTTGCAGCAGGCCATGTATTTACCAACATCGACAGCGCAGTAATCGTCAAATAGTCGGAACCGGGATGTTGGCTTTAACCCCATAGGAAAACCAACAAGACAACTACTGACTACTGACTACTAAAATGCAGCCGGCCCGAAAGGAGGCTGTGCAGCTGCCGAACGACTGAGGCAGCTGACCAAAAGGAGGATAAAAGTATGATTAGATCTCTTTATTCCGGCGCTTCGGGCATGAAAAACCACCAGATCAGAATGGATGTTATCGGCAACAACGTCGCTAATGTCAATACAACCGGTTTTAAGGGCAGCCGGGCAAATTTTCAGGATGTGCTATACCAGACAATACGCTATGCCAGTGCCGCGGGTGATAACCAGGGTGGGATAAACCCGTCACAAGTTGGTTTGGGTGTAATGGTATCCAGTATTACTAATAATACCGGCCAGGGAGGCCTTCAAAATACCGGCCGATCACTTGATCTTGCCATCAACGGCAACGGCTGGTATATTCTCAAGCCTACTGCTGACAGCGAGACCGTGTACTACTCCAGGGAGGGTGTATTCTACATCGATAATGAGGGTAACATGGTAAATTCGAACGGCGAGTATTTATGCGACACTGGTGGTGGAACAATTAATTTAGGTACAGAGGGAATCGCAACGATTACTGTTTCAAAGGACGGGTATATTTCTTATACTACGCTGAGTGGTACCGAAAATACAAATGCTTTTCAAATTGGTTTGGCCATGTTTCCCAACCAGGACGGTCTCGAGCGCTTGGGACAGAATAGGTACAAAGTTTCTCCAACCAGCGGTGAGCAATTGGAGACTGGGATACCCGGTACCAACGGTTACGGTACCATCAATTCCGGCTTCCTGGAAATGTCCAATGTGGACCTGACCGACGAGTTTACCAGTATGATCACCACTCAGCGGGGCTACCAGGCCAACGCGAGGACAGTTACCACTTCCGACCAGATTTTGGAGGAATTATTGAACATCAAGCGGTAACCGCCGGCTCATTTGACACCTTGACAAAGGCAATAAGGAAAAATGTATTTATAGAATCCTAGAAAAGTAGGTGGAGTCGTGCCGAGGGACAGTGAAAAACCTCAGGGTAAAGAAAGTAAAAAAAATAAACCCAAAAAGAAAAAATTACTACTGATTTTACTCGTAGTCCTGGTGGTTTTAGCCGGTTCCGCGGCCGGCTGGTATTTCTTTTTTAAAAGCCCGTCAGAAGGCGGCGTTGAAGTAAAAAAAGCCAGTGTAGAAGAGAAACAAACAGTTGAAAAAAAATCAAAAGTAGAAGTTGAATCTGAAAAACTGGACCTGGGTGAGGTAGTGGTGAATCTTACCGGTAACGGAGGGGGGCATTACCTCAGGGTTAAGGTTGTCATTGAGTATCCTAAGGAGAATAAAAACCTGGCCAAGGAGTTAAAAGAAAAGCAGCACAAAGTTATGGACACGTTAATCTCTACATTGCGCACCAAGACGCTGACAGATGTAACTTCTGCCGGTTCGGTCGAAAATCTTAAAAAAAGCTTGCTTAAAGAGATAAACAACAATTTGAAAACCGGAGATATAACCGGAATATATTTCACGGATTTTCTGGTCCAGTAGGGGGCAGCGCTTTGATGACCGAAGAAGAAATCAGGACTCTTCTAGCCGGCCCGAAAAAAGGCGAGGTTGAAATTAGAAAAGTACAATTTCCTCTATTAAAGCCGTCAGTAGAAATGGAAAACCTGAAAACAGGCCTGTCTCACCTGGAAGATGTTTATATAGAAGTGAGCGTTGAACTCGGCCGGGGAGACCTTAAGTTGGGGGAGTTGCTGAGCCTGGAGGAGGGTTCTGTGATAAGGCTTGACAGGGCGGTTGGTGAAGCGGTTGAGGTTAATATAAACCAGCAAAGGTTTGCCAAGGGAGAAGTAATTGTTGTAAATGATGTGTTCGGCGTCCGTATCAACGCCATTAACCAGGCTCAAAATCAAAAATTATCAGAGGGCCTTATATGAGCGGCGATTTGATCTGGGCTATGGTGCGACTGCTGGTTGCTTTACCGCTTGTTCTCGGGATGACTTATCTGGTTTTGAAGTACGGTCTTGCCCGGCGCTATACGGTTGCGCCGGGCGGGCGCCGGATGAGGTTGATTGAGCAACTTCCCCTGGGGCCTAAAACAGTGTTAAGCCTGGTTGCGCTGGGAGAAAGATATTTCCTGCTGGCTCACCAGGACAATTCAATACATTTAATTAAGGAATTGGATGAATTACCTTTACAGGAAAAGATAGCGGCTGATGACATTATGGAGTTGACTCCCCGGACCATAAAAGAGATCGATCAGGTCCGGGTAACTGGTGGGACCGGGGATACAGGACCTATATCCAGCCGGTTGAAAAAGTACTTGCCGCGTTTGAATTTTAAATTGAAATAAACAGGATATGTAATGGTGAAATGAGTGAAGAAGTTTGAGGGTTAGATTCCCGGTCCTGCTTTTGTCATTAGCAGTAATATTTTTTCTCACCACGGAAGCGGCGGCCGCGCCGCTTCCGGCAGTTGACCTGAACATTCATCCTTCCGACAGCCCGGAGCAGGTAGTAGACAGTGTTAAGCTGCTTGTCCTGTTGACACTATTATCACTGGCGCCCGCTTTCCTGGTAATGATGACTTCTTTTACCAGGATCGTGATTGTTCTTTCATTGTTGCGCACAGCCCTGGGTGTACCGTTGATCCCAAGTAATCAGGTTATTGTGGGTCTTGCCCTGTTTCTTACAGCCTTTATCATGGCGCCGACCTACAAACAAATAAACGAGGATGCGCTCCAGCCCTATTTGAACAACCAGATTAGCCAGCAAGAGGCGCAGGAGCTTGCGGCAAAACCTTTGCGCAGCTTTATGATCAGGCAGACCAGGGATAAAGATCTTGGATTGTTTGTCAACCTGGCGAAAATGGAGAAACCGGAGAAACCTGAGGATGTGCCTTTGCATGTGGTAATACCTGCGTTTGTTATTAGTGAATTAAAAACAGCTTTTGAAATAGGATTTTTACTTTTTATCCCTTTCTTGGTAATTGATATGGTTGTGGCCAGTCTACTTATGGCGATGGGTATGTTCATGCTTCCACCGGTAATGATTGCGTTACCATTCAAACTGCTTCTTTTTGTAATGGTGGACGGCTGGTCGCTGGTGGTTAAATCCCTGGTGGAAAGCTTCAGGTAAGGAGGGAAAAGGGTTGAGCCAAACCTTCGTGGTTCACCTGGCCCGGGAAGCGCTGTTTATGGTCTTGCTTCTAGCAGGGCCGGCCATGGCGGTGGCGCTGTTGATCGGCCTGCTGATTAGTGTTCTCCAGGCTACCACCCAGATTCAGGACCAAATGTTGAATATGGTGCCGAAAATCGTGGGTATGTTTGTGACCCTGCTGGTGCTGGGTTCCTGGATGCTCAAAAGTGTGATCAACTACACAACGAACCTTTTTGCCCAGATCCCGAATTTATTACGTTGACCGGGGTGTTGATGTTTGCCCGATATAAGCCAGTTGTTAGCCTTCTTCCTGGTATTTTTAAGGGCCGCCGCCTTCATGATTTCCGGGCCGCTTTTTGGCTTCAGGGGTATTCCGCCGCTTTTTAAAGCCGGATTTCCCCTGGCATTGGCAGTTGTTCTTTTTCCTACGGCCACCACTGACCTGGCAACCCTGCCCGGAGGCGTCTGGGGATATGGACTGGCGGTTGTCAGCGAAATTGGAGTAGGCTTGTTGCTTGGCACTGCGGTTACATTTATATTAAACAGCATCCGGATGGCCGGCCAAATGATTGATATACAGATAGGCTATTCGATGGCTTCTTTAGTTGACCCGATGAACGGTTCGCAAAACACGCTGCTTGCCCAGTATCTATATCTACTGGCACTGATACTCTTTCTGATCTTGGATGGTCATTATACCCTGATCATGGGACTGGCAAAAAGCTACCAGCTTGTGCCGCTTAACGCGGCTGCTCTGAACGGCAGCGTGCCGCTTATCCTTTCAAAAACATTTTCCGGGGCGTTTACTATTGCTTTGCAGGTAAGCGCGCCGGTTTTGGCAGTGCTGTTAATAAGTGATCTGGCCCTTGGTTTTTTGTCCCGTACAACGCCTCAGATAAACGTTTTTTTAACTGGTTTTCTCGTTAAAATTGTGGTTGGACTACTTACCTTGAGCTTTTTAATTCCGTTGCTCGGGACCGTCTTTCATTCAATAATCAACATGATCGAAAGAGATTTATATTCATTAATGAGAGTGTTAAGATAAATGGCTGGTAGCGCTCAGGAAAAAACTGAACAGGCGACACCTAAGCGGTTGGAGGAAGCGCGGCGAAAAGGACAAGTGGCTAAAAGCGCTGATTTGACCGGCGCATTGTGTCTGGTGGCGATGGTGGTTTTCCTGTACGCAATAAAAGACTATTTTGTTCTTGAACTACAGCGCTATCTGACCGGCTATTTCAGCCAGGTGGGCCATCATTACGGCTCTGATAATAACCCGATATTGTATCTATACAGTGCAATGATTTTTTCCATGAAAGTGATCGCTCCTTTTTTCGGAGTGACTTTGCTGGTGGTGGTAGCGTCCAATTTGGTCCAGGTCGGCTTTCTTTTTTCCAGTGAGGCGTTGCGGCCCAACCTTGCGGCGTTCAACCCGCTGTCCGGCCTGCAGCGCATGTTTTCCCGCCGCAGCCTGGTGGAACTGGCCAAGTCTGTTTTAAAGTTTACTATTATTGGCGGGGTTACCTATTTATTAATCAAAAAAAATCTAAGTAATTTTTTAGTGCTGTTCAACTGTTCGCCGTGGGGGATTTACCAGGTAATCATTGGTTTTATTTTAAAAGTTGCGTTTTGGGCAGGATTGTCCTACTTGGTTTTATCATTGATGGATTATCTGTACCAACGTTATGAATACAAGAAAAACCTGATGATGAGCAAGCAAGAAGTAAAAGATGAATTTAAACAGATGGAAGGCGACCAGCAGATTAAGTCCAGACGGCGGGAGGTCCACCGCAGTATTTCAATGAACCGGATTGCCAAAGAAGTACCTCGGGCTACTGTGGTCGTAACCAACCCGACCCGTCTGGCGGTTGCCTTGCGCTATGAGCAGGGCGAGATGGCGGCACCGCGTCTGGTGGCTAAAGGCGCCGGGCATTTTGCCGGGCGGATCAAGGAAATTGCCAAGGAGAATGGTGTCCCGGTCATTGAGAATAAAGAAGTGGCGCAGTTCATTTACCGGAACGTTGAAATTGACCAGGAGATCCCGCTGGAAATTTACCAGGCGGTGGCGCAAATCCTGGCCATGGTGTACCGGCTGAAGGCCAAAGAAAACTACCGTTCTTATTAAATTTTATCAAGATTGCTTTGGTGCATGGCGTGGCGTTACCAACGGGCTCATGTTCGCCCTTTAAAATCGTATGAGCTCGTTCGCCCTCGGGCTCGGTCAAACTCGTTCGCTTCGCTCGCTCAAACAGTTCCCTCGCTATTCCGAGGGTTCATTCGCTCTTTGAATAAAGGCTCAAAATCGCCCTTTAGGTAAGCGCCACGTCATACTGAACTTAACTTTAATGTCATGTAAATTTTTTCTCGCAAAGCGGAGGAAACAAGATGGCATCTTCAGCGCCCCTGCCCGCAGCGGCCAAAACATATATAAAAAAGAGCAGTGATTTAATCATTGCGGGGCTGATTGTCGGGATCATCCTTTTAATTATCATTCCGCTGAAACCGGGTTTTCTTGATATTTTGCTTACATTAAGTATGACCATGGGGCTGGTGATCCTTTTAATCACTATGTTCACCGTCGAGCCCCTGCAGTTTTCGGTTTTCCCTTCGCTCCTGCTGGTGACCACTCTTTACCGGCTGGCGTTGAATATTTCATCCACCCGTTTAATTTTGGGCAACGCTGCGGCCGGCAATGTGATCGCGGCCTTCGGAGAGTTTGTGGTCGGTGGTAGCTATGTGGTCGGGATGGTGGTATTCATTATTATCACTGTTATCCAGTTCGTGGTGATCACCAACGGCGCGGGCAGGGTGGCGGAAGTCGCTGCGCGGTTTACACTGGATGCCATGCCGGGTAAACAAATGAGTATTGACGCCGAGTTCAATGCGGGCATGATTAACGAGGTTGAGGCGCGGGAACGGCGGAGACGCTTGCAGCGGGAGGCGGATTTCTTCGGCGCCATGGACGGGGCCAGCAAGTTTGTCCGGGGCGATGCCATAGCCGGTATTATTATTATTATTATCAATATCCTGGGCGGCCTGATTATTGGAGTGGTTCAAAAGAATATGCCTTTTCTTCAGGCGCTGCAGACGTACACACTACTGACAATCGGTGAAGGGCTGGTAGCCCAGATACCGGCGCTCCTGATTTCAACCGCGACGGGCATTCTGGTTACCAGGGCCACTTCTGATACCAGTTTCGGTAAAGATCTGTCAAGCCAGTTTTTAAATTTTCCAAAAGTGTTGATAATAGCCACGTTTATCCTTTTCACGATCGGCCTTATTCCGGCCATGCCCAACATACTGTTCCTTTCCCTGGCTTCTGTTACAGGATATTTGGCTTACAGCATGATCCGGGCGGAGAAAAAGAAATCAACGGCAAAGCAGGAGCAGGTTGCGCGGGAGAGCCGGGAACAGAAGAAAGAGCCGGAAAATGTCTTCTCATATTTTCAAGTCGATACCCTGGAAATTGAAATCGGCTATAACCTGATCCTGTTGACTGACGAGGGACAGGGCGGCGATCTGCTGCACCGGTTGGCGGCTGTGCGGCGCCAGTGTGCCGGGGAGATGGGGATTTACGTCCGCCCGATCCGGATTAGAGATAACCTTCAACTTAACCCCAACGCATACTCTTTTAAGCTGCGCGGGATTGAGATAGCTGCCGGCGAGTTAATGCCAGGGTGTTTCCTGGCCATGGATCCGCTGGGACAGGAATTGAATGTCAAGGGAACACCTACCACTGAGCCGACTTTCGGCCTGCCGGCCTGGTGGGTGGCTGCCGAAGACCGCGATCAGGTGGAATTGGCCGGGTTTACGGTTGTGGACTGTGCCACTGTGCTGGTTACCCATCTCACTGAGATTATCAAAAGGCATGCGCACGAGTTGCTAGGCAGGCAGGAAGTGAAAGAACTGCTGGATGTTGTCAAAGAAAAGAATTCGGTTGTGGTGGAGGAACTGGTTCCTGAGTTGATGACTATGGGCGAAGTGCAAAAAATCATGCAAAATCTGCTGAAAGAACGGGTGCCGATCAGGGACCTGGCCGGTATTCTGGAGGCGCTGGCGGACGGGGCCAGGATTAGCAAGGACCCCGATTACCTGACGGAATGTACGCGACAGGCCCTGGCCAGGACCATTTGCAGCCAGTATACGGGAGCAAACTCATCAAAAATAGCGGTGGTCACTTTGCACCCAAGGTTGGAGCAGTCTATAGCCGAATCAATCGAGCAGACCCAGATGGGTTCCTACCCTGTTTTGGAGCCGCAGGTTGCCAGGCAGGTTTTAAATAAGTTGAAGGAAACGGTGGATAATCTCACCCTGCGTGGGTATCCGCCGGTAGTCCTTTGTTCATCTAAGATACGCCTGCCGTTTCGCAGGTTGACGGAGAGGTTGCTTCCGAACCTGGCGGTGCTTTCTATGAATGAAATTGTCCCTAATGTAGAAGTTGAGGCTGTAGGGACGGTGATGCTTGATTGAAAATTAAGCGCTATGTAGTCAGGGATATGCAGGAGGCTATCCGGTTGATTAAGCAAGATCTGGGTCCGGAAGCGGTGATTGTCAGCAGTTACCGGGTGCCGGCCAAAGGACTTGCAGGGTTTTTTATGCCCAGACTACTCGAGGTAACTGCAGCTCTTGATGAGCCCCCTGAAATTAATTTGAGTTTGAAAAGAACCCCGGCGCAAACGGTAATGGCAGCCGGCAATACGGCAAGCAGGCAAATCGGCCCTGCGACTCAACCACCCGTAAAACTACGGGGACATTGGAGCAGCAACCTTTATCTTACCGGCAGCGGCTACCGGGCAGGATATGCAAACGATATCGTGACTGACCGGCGAACCGGCAGTACGGTCGTTGAAGAAAAGGAGACCGGATTGGGCGGCGGAGGGGAGAGCATCTTTGAAGTGATGGTAAATAAACAAATAGAAGCAGGCCAGGAAAAGGACCTTATCCTCAGGTGGCGGAAGGCGCTTCTAAACATGGATTTACAAGAGGATGTTGTGGAAAGCCTGTTGTCTAATCTCAGCAATGAACTATACCATCCGGGTGATCAATCCGAAAATGTCTTCCTGAATGTTAAAAGGCAGGTTATCCGCCTGTTGGAGCCGGCCTACAGACCGACAGAAAAAGCCAGAGTTCTGACCTTTGTAGGTCCTACCGGAGTAGGCAAGACAACCACACTGGCGAAACTGGCGACCAAGTTCAGTCTTTATGACCGTAAAAAGATTGCCCTGGTTGCGGTTCACACTTACCGGCTGGGAGCTGTGGAGCAGCTTCAGGCTTATGGTAATTTCCTCAATACCCCGGTGGAAATAGTGATGACTCCTGCCGAGTTGGCTAAAGTTGTGGAAAAAAACATGGATAAGGACTATATATTCATTGACACCGCGGGCCGCTCAGCTAAAAACACCGGGCAGGTTTTGGAACTAAAAAGTTTTTTGGATGTCGTCAAGGAACCACAAGATGTCTTTTTGGTATTAAGCTCAACCACAAAAAATCGTGATTTAAATAAAATTGCCAATGAATTCCTGAGAATTAAATTTTCAAAACTTATTTTTACGAAGCTTGATGAAACCGAAACCCACGGCTCAATTTTGAATTTAGTCTGCACTTTGGGTACGCCTGTAGCCTACCTGACGGACGGTCAGGGCATACCTGACAGTATAAGTGAAGCCAAGCCCAAGAGTATTGCCAAATTACTGTTCAGGGGAGTTGACCCGGATGAGGTTATGGCCACCTAAAGCGGGCCGTATTTACCGGGGTTCAATAGTAAAAAGTGAAAATGTGCCATATGGTCCCAGAGCCATCGCTGTGGCAAGCGGCAAAGGCGGAGTAGGCAAAACCAGCTTGTCGGTAAACTTGGCTCTTTGCCTGGCAAAAAAAGGTGTCAAAGTAACCCTGTTTGACGCTGATTTAGGTCTGGCCAACGCGGAGGTTATGCTGGGGCTGGTTCCCCCCTACAGCTTGTATGAAGTGCTTTACGGGGATAAAACTGTTGAGGAAGTAACAGTGCAGGGCCCATTGGGGATAAATATCATATCCGGCGGCTCCGGTTTTTTGGAAATGGCTAATTTGGATCACAACCGGCGGCAGCGGCTGTTGACAATGTTAAACCAATTCAGCGGCCGGGAAGACATTATTCTGATCGATACCGGAGCGGGTATTAATAAAAATGTGCTTGGCTTCGTAGGTGCGGCCGGGGAAGTAATTATTGTGGTTACCCCTGATCCGACTTCGTTGACCGACGCCTACGCATTAATAAAAGTACTGGCTAATTTCAAAGTGCATTCGGAAGTATGCCTGGTGGTAAACCGCGCGTCGGACAAGCGGGAGGCCGAGCGCACGCTGAGCAGGATTCAAGCAGTTACCGGGCGTTTTTTAGAAATAAAGATAAACAGCCTGGGTTGGATTCCGGAGGACAGGCTGGTAGCACAGGCGATTAAAAGGCAGCAACCTTTTTTTCTTACCAGCCCTGACTCACCGGCTTCGCGGAGCTTGGATGTGATTGCGGATTTACTGTTGGAAGGGAAATATTCTCCTGCGGCAAGTGGGGGATTTTGGAGCAAGTTGATGGGGTTTTTTGGTTAGGGGGAACAGTGTTGACAGCGCAAAGATGGATTAGGATAAACCAGAACATCCGGGTCGCCCGTCCGGATAGTGAAGATAACTGGTACGCTTCCAGTGTGCAAGATATTAACGGGCGTGAGTTTTGTATATCAATTCCTATTAAGGAATCGCGGCCGCTGGTTTTAAGAAAAGGAGAACTGGTAAGAGTATCATTTATTGCGGATATGGCAAGGTATGAGTTTATCACTAAAACGCTCGGCCGCCGATACGATAATATAACGCTGTTTGTTCTGGCCCAGCCGGAAGAGTATACTCGCGTGCAGCTGAGGGACTTTGTCAGGGTCCCTATAACAATGGCAGTAGATTATGCCAGGATCCCTGCAGAGGGCAAGGAACCTGTTTTTATTAAGGCAGACAGCCTTGATTTAAGCGGTGGCGGGATCAGGTTGTTAATTAATGATGATTTGGCTGCGGAGACCCGTCTAATAATCAAATTTACTATTCCTTTAAGAACCGGTTCCGAAGAAATAGAGGTAGTGGGCAGGGTTGTGAGAACCTGGGTTGACGAGCGCACAAAATTGCGCCAGGCCGCTATTCAATTCGTTAAAATAAACCGCAAACAAGAGGATTTAATTACCCGCTACTTAATTGATAAAATGTCTGATCAAAGGCGGCTCAGATAATGTCGGAACATAATTAAAGGGCGAATGATAACCATATATCAGAAAAAGGGTAATGATATGGTAATTACCGAAGAGCTTTGGCGGGAATACCGCAAAACCAGGGATGAAAATATTAAGCATGATCTGGTGTTGGCACACCTGTCATTGGTAAAACATCTTGCGGGGCGGCTGGCGATTAAACTGCCTGCCATAATCGACCAGGAAGACTTGGAAAGCTACGGGGTGTTCGGCCTTTTGGAAGCAGTGGAAAAATATAATCCTGATCTGGGAACCAGCTTCAAGGCTTACGCATACAACCGCATCCGGGGCGCCATGATTGATGAGATCCGGAAGCTGAACTGGGTTCCCCGCACAGTATGGCAAAAAATGCAGCATTTAAGTTCAACGAAGGAAAAATTGCATAAAGAGCATGGTGACAATGTATCGGACGAGATGCTGGCTGAGGCCATGGGGATAAGCTTAGCCGAACTGCATAAATTGGCCGGGCAGACTAACCTTCTTAGTCTTTCCTCACTGGATGAAATTGCGCCAGGCACCGACGGTGAGCCGGTTCGTTTAGTGGATTTGATCAGGGATCCGGCGAGTCCCGATCCCCTGGATGTTATTGAAGGGGAGGAAGGTAGACGTCTTCTGATTGAAGCTATCGGCGAACTTTCTGAAAAAGACCAGATAGTATTGTCACTATATTATCAAGAAGGCTTGACCTTGAAAGAAATAAGCAAAGTGCTTGAGGTTTCGGAGTCGAGAGTCTGCCAACTGCACTCCCGGGCTATAAACAGGCTCAGGAAAAAGTTGGAACAGGGTTCATACACCGCGGTGTGAAAAAATTGAAAGGTGTGATGTACCAAGTGCTAAGGGGTTTATACATGGCCGCTTCCGGGATGGATGTTCTGCAAACGTGGATTGACGGTACGGCAAATAATCTTGCCAACGCAACAACCCCCGGATTTAAGAAGGATAACTTTTTAATTAAGAGTTTTCCGGAAATGCTTCTAATTGAAAAAGGTGGGCCCCGGAATGAAAAATTGCCGTTGCCACAGCATTCCCGGAAAATCGGAACCACGGGAATAGGGGCGCGGCTGGTGGAAGTGTCGACGGACTTTGCCCCGGGGGGCGTTCAAGAAACCGGGAATAAAACGGACCTGTTTCTGAAAGGTCCGGGATTCTTTGCGGTAAACGTTCCTGCACAAGGAGATCCGGGAAGGGTTTGTTATACTCGTAACGGTGCCTTCAAGATTGACGAGGAAGGCTATCTGGCTACTGCCGGGGGCTATCGTGTGCTCGGCGAGAATGGTGAGATATTATTAGGAAATTCCGAATTAAAATTCAATGTCGGGTCTGACGGCAGCATCATGGTCGACGGCGTTCAAGTGGAAAAGCTCCGGCTGGTTGAGTTTGGCAACTTGGACGGTCTCTACAAAGAAGCTGACGATTTATTCGTTGATGGAGAAGGGGAGGCGGAAAGCGCATCCGCTACCACTGTTATGCAAGGTTTTCTGGAAGGTTCTAATGTTAATCCTGTAGACGAGATGGTTGATTTGATTTCAATAACTCGCGCATATGAGGCAAACCAGCGCTTGATTCAATCTCAAGACGAAATGCTGTCTAAAGCGGTAAACCAGGTAGGCAGCTTGAGGTAAAGAGTAACTACTCAGGAGTCAGGAGTCAGGAGTCAGGAGTCAGAATGAGAGAATGGTTTATCGTCTTGAAATATTCTGACTACTGACTACTGGTAAATATTCAGTAAACCAGGTGGAGGTAGGGTGTTATCGTTAGCGAACGACTTGCGCAGTGCCGTTAGCAACACCCGGCGAAGCTGACGGTAACCGAACTGCGGCGCGAAACCAGCGGGCTACTCAAGCTACTAGTATGAGTATAAGTGGCTTAGTTGTTAACAGGTTTCTTTAATAACCAGTCTACCG
>JGI12104J13512_1000542_pt1 | contig 33736 bp, 26 predicted proteins | sample TerdegcTABiofilm_FD_13512 | JGI IMG/M metagenome (IMG submission 13512)
TTAAGCGAAGCAATCTCCGGCTCTTACCCCCGCTTTATACTGTGAGATCGCCACGTCGCTTTCGCTCCTCGCGATGACAGAACGGTCTTTGCAAACCGACTCCGAAATTACTCGGGGTCTGGAACAGTTCGCTATAATTATACTATTTTTTTCCTCTCCATGGCTACGCAAAACTTACATAATTTCTTATACCTCAGTAATCAAAACTGTCTCTCCTGATTCATTTTAACACTAATTCTTTAAAATGTATTTAAAAGCCCCCAGGGCCGCTTTGGCCCCTTCCCCCGCGGCGACGATTACCTGTTTTTCCGGTGCGGAAGTAACGTCCCCCGCGGCGAAAACACCCGGTACAGAGGTATTACAACTGCAATCAACCACGATCTCCCTGGCTTCATTCAGCTTCAAAAAACCTCTGATAAAATCAGTGCTAGGAACGGTACCAATCTCAATAAAAACACCCTGCACCTCCACCGTCGTCACTTTGGAAGGTTCTTCAACAGATCTCAGGGTAATACTTTTAACAGTTTGATCGCCGTTAATGCTTATCGTCTGATAACCTACCATTTTGGTCAAATTCGACGCGTCTTTAACCTTGTCGGTAATAACGGGATCACTGATCCACTCCTCCAGGGAGATTACATAGACGTGTCGGGCTATTTTAATCAGGTCGTAAGCTGCTTCAATGGCAGAATTACCGCCGCCGATAACAGCGACATTCATATTGTGAAACAGGGGAGCGTCACATACAGAGCAATAGCTTACCCCTCTACCGACGAACTCCTTTTCTCCGGGTACGTTCAACCACCGGGGCTGTTTGCCGGCAGCCACGATTAGTGTTACGCCTGAATACTGCATGCCGCTTTTGGTGTTTACGATAAAATTGCCGCCTTGCCCCCCGATGGATATTACTTCGTCCTCTTTCCTTTCGACCGGGTATTGTCCGACTTGCTCCTCAAACTTTTTCATCAACTCCCAGCCGGTGACAAACTGAAATCCCATGTAGTTTTCTATTTCGCCGGTCCTGGCCGCCTGACCTCCGTATTCCTTGCCGATAAGCAGTGTTCTGAGCTTTTTGCGGGCGGCGAAGACAGCCGCCGTCATTCCGGATGGGCCCATACCGATGATAATTACGTCGAACAAGTGCAATAACCTCCCGGTGTAGTTAATTTATTTAATAACATTAGCTTTTTATATTTTGTATTTGGCGGCGGGAAACAATACTATATAAAAGGAAAGAGATTCTCTCATTTAGCAGTGAGAATCCCTTTCCTTGAGGCAGTTTTAATAATTTGAAGTTCGGCTTATATTGAGGGGAAATCAGATTATTATGGTAGTCCCGTCAAACTTGGTGAGGGAGAAACCGCCAAAATCTTCATTGTAGGTGTTTTTATAATCCTGGAGGATCCCGATCGCCACGGCTTCAAATATCCTAATGTATCCATATGATCATATTATGGAAAAAGAATTAAATCTGTTCTAACCGGTATAAATTCTCCTCAGCCCCGCCCGCCTGGCTGCTTCAACCGCTTCCCGGAACTCCTTACGGGTGATCCGCCTGCTCAGTTCCGGGTAGTTAAAAGCATTAAAGGCGGGATAATACTGGTCCATAATATTTATGAAGGTATCTTTAGAAATCTCATCGGCCAGAAATTCGAATACTTTTTCTGAACGGGCCAGGTTGTCCGGCAGGACTAGGTGCCGTACCAGCAGGCCGCGGTAGGCGATGCCCCGCCTGTCCACGGCCAGGTCGTCCACCTGCATGTGCATTTTCTTCACCGCTTTTTTGACAACGGTGAAGTATTCCACCGCGCCGGAGTATTTTCGGCCGGCATCGTCGTCGGCAAATTTGATGTCGGGCATGTAAATGTCCACGATTCCGTCCAGCAAGTCCAAAGTTTCCGGTGCGTCATACCCCCCGGTGTTATACACCACCGGCAGGGTAAGCCCTTTTTCCGCCGCCACGCTGAGGGCCTCCAGAAACTGCGGGACGAAGTGGCTCGGAGACACCAGGTTGATGTTGTGGCAGCCCCTCTTCTGGAGATCAAGCATCATCCCAGCCAGTTCTTCGGCGGACACCTCGTCACCTTCACCATACTGGCTGATTTCGCAGTTCTGGCAGAACTCACAGCTTAAATTGCAGTAAGTAAAGAAGATCGTTCCCGACCCGCCTGTCCCCACCAGCACATCCTCTTCACCGAAATGCGGTCCGTAGCTGTTTACCGCCGCCAGCCGCCCGCCCCTGCATATGCCCAACTCCCCTTCCAAGCGGTTGACGCGGCATTCCTGGGCACAAACGGTACAGTCCCCCAGCATGGCCACAGCCTTTTTTACCCGCCTGGCCAGTTCGTTGGAAGGAAGTTTAAGATAGCTGCCTTTAACCATAAAAGCCACCTTTTCCATAAAATTGTTTTTTAATCGTATCTATTATGCACTAAAAAATTATTATTACCTCTATTTCCCTCGGGCAGGTCAATCCTTTTTGGGCAGACTATAAATTAAAGGAGGATTGAAAAAATGTCTGAGAAAAACTATATGCACCGGCCGGCAGGGTCGCCCCAACCCCGCGAACATGAATCCCAAAAGGCACAGCTGGAAAGTCAGCAGCACGGCGAAAACAAGGATGTTAAGCGCAAAATAGAATATAAAGCAGGCCGGAAAGACTGGAAAGAAAAAGCCCGGCTTGCGTCTGAAAAAGAAGAACAGGGCGAACTTCAAAACCGCGTCCAGGACGTTTTGGACAGAAACAAAAACCTTAAGGGTTACGGTTTGAACATCAGCGGTAACGGCTCTCAGGTTGAAATCAGCGGCATAGTTGATAGTTTAAGCGAGATTGAAATGGCGGAAGAACTTGCAGCCCGGTTCACCGGCGTGGAAGAGGTGACCAACAACCTTACTATCAGCACTGACGGAAGTATTAATGATGCCGACGTTACCAAGGAAGTACGGGAAGAACTGAACGCCGATCCAAGGGTAAACTTATACCACATTGGTGCGGAAAGCCACGGAGGTACTGTAATTTTGACGGGCAATACAGAAGACCCGGCCGAAATCGAGGCGGCCAGGAAAGCAGCCGCCAAAGCGCGGGGTGTCCGCAAAGTCGTCAGTCAGGTAAAGCTGAAAGACCCCGGCGGCATGAGCCTTGAGGAAATCTTCCACAGCCAGGTTAGAAACGACAAAAATGATTGATATGCTAGATATTAACATTATCGACAGGTGATTCATATGATATTTTAAGCGGGATAAACCTTCCGCCGGCCTGCTGGAGAATAAATATTAATAAATAATAGGAGTTGTATTTATTTATGACTCTTGATTTATCAAGTATATTTTGGATTTTCTTTATCATTATAAGCGTTTTGCCGTTTTTCAAGCAAAGAAGCACACAAATAAACCGGCTCAAGAAAATAAGGGAGATAGAATTAAAAAGAGGTACAAGAGTAATCGCACTGATCCACCGTCAGGAATCCATAAGTTTATTGGGGTTACCAATATCAAAATATATTAACATAGAGGACTCGGAGCAAATTTTAAGAGCAATAAGACTTACCCCTGACGAAATGCCGATTGACATAATCCTCCATACCCCAGGAGGATTAGTGCTTGCAGCTGAACAAATCGCCCATGCAATAAAAAACCATCCTGCCAAGGTGACCGTTTTTGTGCCACATTACGCTATGTCTGGAGGTGCGTTTTTAGCAACTTCAGCCGATGAAATCATAATGGATGAAAATGCCGTATTAGGACCTATAGATCCCCAGATAGGCGGATATCCGGCGGCGTCAATAATAAATGTCCTTAAAAATAAGCCACTTGAAAAAATTGACGACGAGACCCTAATGTTGGCCGACATATCAAAAAAGGCTATAAATCAAGTGAGGGAAAGCATATACAACATTCTTGCAGATAAATTTGACAACCAGGAAAAAGCCAGTGAACTTTCTGAAATGTTAACCGACGGGCGTTGGACACACGATTATCCGATAACCTATGAGATACTAAAAGATATGGGGTTACCTGTTTCACTAGGTATTACAAAGGAAATTTATGAATTAATGGAATTATATCCACAGCCGCCCCAAAGAAGGCCTTCGGTCCAGTATATACCAGTACCGTATCGAAAACGGATCAGTTAAACATCGCAGAAAGCAGACGGACTTCACTTAAAGATTCTGCCAAGCTCCACGGACAGTCCTGCAAAAATGTAGGATTGGGCGATTTCGGTTTTTTTGTAAGTGATACTGGCGCTGATGTTTTTGTCTTCAAAATGATAAACGGTCACTTCCCTGTTTATCGGGTTTACAATCCAGTATTCCCTGACGCCGCATGACATGTAAAGATCAAGCTTTTTGATCAAATCCTTGCTCCGCGTACCCTCTGATATAATCTCCACCACAAGTGCCGGAACGCCCTTGTAATAGTCGTTTTCATCCAGCTTTTCCTCAAGGTCGCAGATGACCATGAGATCAGGCTGGACAACATTTATATTCTCCGGGTTTCTCCTGAGGGTGATATCATAAGGGGCGACCAGGGGGACGCATGCTTTACCCTGAAACCAGTTGTAAAAAATACCAAAAAGCTCGGTCAAAGCTATCTGGTGTGCGGTTTTAGGCGAGGCCAGCAGGTATATTTCACCATCAATATATTCGTATCTATCCTCGGTATCTTTGGTCAACTCCAAAAACTCCTCATAGGATGCCTTTCTGCCGCCGTAACCGTATGCTTCCGCCTTTTCCATCACCTCCATTACCGTACCGGCCACCGCGCCGCGGTCCGGAGCCGCGTCCCTGACGGCTGACAGTTTTGCTATTTCCATACCGTTTCTTGTAATTATGATGTCCTCCTGCGCCGCAAGCATCAGGTATTTCCCGAAGTTGTTCTGCAGTTCCGTTGAATTTACTTTCATGGACACACCTCCAACAACAGCTGTAATAGCTGTAATAGCTATAATAGCTAAATTAACCATTGTAATTATATGCCATTATGGAGGCTTTGTCAAGGAAAAGCGGTGAATCTCCCTAACATACCCTTCCGTTCCGTTGACCCAGATCCTCTGCCCGTCTTTGATCAGCTTCGCGGCGTTTTCCACGCTGACGACCGCCGGGAGGCCGTATTCTCATGCAATGACGGCGCCACGGGTCATCAGCCTACCCACCTCCGTCACCAAGCCTTTGACGGATACAAACGACAAAGCACGGTCCAGGTACTGCATAAATAATCTTTTTAGAAATAATGAACACAAATATTTAGAGAAACCTATTGACAAATTTTATATCTCATAATAGGATTATATTGTAAATATTGTAAATATAGAATAATGATAGTTAGTTTTTATAGTATTAACTCATATTGATGTTGAAGTTGCATATTTCTCCGAGTCCAGTTGCCTGTCGTTATAAAGCCACGGCACTTGGGCCGATAGGTGTAGTTGGAAACGGCTGCGCCTCCCATGCGGAAAGGAGAGACATGACATCTTTGCTTCGCTTCTTAAGGCTTTGTCTCCATTCAACCAATGGGACAGGGCCTTTTTTCGTTAATTAAATATTTAATATTTCTCCGAGTCCAGTTGCCTGTCGTTATAAAGCCACGGCACTTGGGCCGATAGGTGTAGTTGGAAACGGCTGCGCCTCCCATTGCGAAAAGGAGAGACATGACATCTTTGCTTCGCTTCTTAAGGCTTTGTCTCCATTTAAACAATGGGACAAAGCCTTTTATATTTAATAATCTTTCCGGGCTTGAGCATCTCAGGCTAAAGGTTATAGTGGAAATAAAAAGAAAGGAGGTATTGACAAATTATGATTGGAGGTGGAAGCAGACAATTTTATGCATGGTAGTTCCTATATTTTTAACAAAAAACAAAAAAGGAGTGATTATTTAATGGAACTCATCATGAAAAAACGTGGTATCTCCAAGCTTGCGGTATTCTTTTTTGTCGCCGCGTTGATTGTCGGGATAACCCAGCTGGTCTCTGTTCCCAGCGCTTATGCCGATCCGATTCTGACGGTCTATGTCGACGGGGTAGAAGCGGATTCCTACGAACTTAGTGAACTATAGGATACACAGACGTTTACGCAGTATACACAAGTCTACAGCACCATAAACAACTGGCCAACTAAAAAGTTTTATGTGGCTCAGGGGCCGTCACTTGCAGATGTCTTAAATGATGCAGGGATGCCTATGAATCCCCAGACTATTACCGTAACCGCAACCGACAGCGCAAGTATGACTTTTACGGTTGCTGAGCTTCTCAATGATAACCGATATTATTACCCGAACCTGATGAGTGGTGATCCCAGTGGCGCTAGCACAGTACCCACCATTCTCGCCTTGCTGAGCGCTTCAGGCACTAATCCCGACAATATGACCAGCGCCGACAGGATCAGGCTGATGATGGGGCAACGCTACATTACCGAACAGAGTAATCCTTGGCAAGTGAAGAATATTTACCGGATCGACATCTCCACGACAGCACCGGGTCAATGGGATGAAGTTACGGCCAGCCCGGATCCGGGACAGGTGCCGTCAGGAACGGACGTTACCCTCAGTCATAGCGATATTGACGATGTAAAAATCTATTATACGACAGACGGAACAACACCGACTGTCAGCAGCAATATGTATAATGTCAGTCGCACAGATTACCAGCCGTCTTTAAATGTGCCCATCAGAATTACGGGCACTGGAACACACACCATCAAGGCCATTGCCATTGGCCCCGGACAGACAGCCAGTGATGTTGCGACCTTCGAATACATCGTTCCCTAATAACAGTTCTGTCCCGTAGCGAAATTACATCGTTTGACGGTACCGCAACACAATAGATAAACAGTACCGGCGCTGGGAGTGCATCTACTCCCGGCGCTTTTATCAGTTAAAAGGTATTGAGCAAAACTGGATAAGCAGGAAATCTGTCTCTAATACAGAAAGAAACACGCCAATTAAATTCATGGTTCTTATTCAATAGCGCAGGGATTAAGCGCGATGCACATCATGCTTGAAGTTTTGACAGTGATAAATTAGCGGTTAAAGGAAGGTGAGAGGAAATGCAGTTAATGAAACTTGGTTTGAAACCCGGCGCTGGAAAGCTTTTTGTCTGCCTGGCGGTGCTGGCGGCGCTGTGCGGCTTGCTGGGGATGGTCAATCCGGGTCCGGCCTCGGCCCTGGATGTCCCGGGCCTGCATGAAGGCTATATCACCACCGTGGCTGGCAGCGGCGATGGCTCTTACTCCGGCGACGGCGTTCCGGCCACCAGCGCCAAGATAGGCTTAACCGAAAAAATAGCGGTGGACAGCGATGGCAACCTCTTCATCGCATACAAAGACGGCTACCGCGTCTTTGAGGTGGCGGCGAAGGACGGTACGCAGTACGGGATAAACATGACTGCCGGGAACATCTACACCGTGGCCGGCAAAGGAATTAGCGGTTACTCCGGCGACAACGGGCCGGCCACAGATGCTCATATAGACAACGTTGAGTGCCTGGCGGTGGACAGCGCCGGCAACCTCTACATTGGCGGCGGTTACCGCGTCCGCATGGTGAACCCCAACGGCATCATCACCACTGTGGTCGGTGACGGAATCCCACCTACGACTAGCCCCGATACCTTCGGTGACAACGGCCCGGCCACCAGCGCCAGGATAAGTCCTGCAGCTGTAGCGGTGGACGGCGACGGCAACCTCTACATCGCTTCTATTAACCGCATCCGCAAGGTGGACCCCAGCACCGGCATCATCACCACCAGCGCTCAGCCGGGGTTTAATGCTGTCGGTATGGCAGTGGACAGTGACGGCAAACTCTACATCTCCTGTGATGCCAACCATCGCGTCTACCGGGTGGATCCTGGCGGTGCCATCACCATGGCCGGCAATGGAACTGCCGGATATTCCGGCGACGGTGGCCCGGCCACCAGCGCTCAGCTTAATCTATCTCAGAAAAGTGGTTTGGCGGTGGACAGCGCCGGCAACCTCTACATCGCCGATACGAACAACCATCGTGTACGCTACGTACAGATAGCACCGGAGGCGGAACCGGAGTTGGCCACCCTCACCTTAAGCGGCAGCCCGGCCCTGTATTACACCGGCACCCCCTTGACCTTCGACCTAGGCGAACTCACCCTGGCCGGCGCGGACCAGTACGGGGCAGCCTTCGACCTCACCGGTCAAACGGTCACCTGGGCGGTTTACTCCGGCCCCGCCACGCTCTCAGGCAGCATCCTGACCATCACCGGCAGCGACATGGTCAGCGTCACCGCCTCGGTCTACGGGGTTACCAGCAACATTCTCAGCCTCACCGTCGCCAGTCCCCCGGCCCTGATCGCCGATACTACAGATAACATCGTGGGTCAGGACGTGGAACTTACCTTTACGGACGATCCGGCCTGGAGAGAGGCCATAAGCGAGGTCAGAGTTGACGGTACGGCGTTAAACCCGTCGGCATATTCGAAAACTCGCGGTTTAATCACTATCAAGAAACATATATTCACCAAAGCCAAAGATTACGATATTGTCATCAAGGCCAGCGGGTATGCGGACGCTCAAGTGACGCAGACATTATTCGCGCTTACAATCACCGGGGATGGGGTGACGACCCCTGTGAAGCTATCCCCGGCCCAGCTTCAGCAAATGCAGCAATACCAGCATATATACAGTACGATTAACACCTGGCCCACCAAGAAATGGTATGTTGGAAGCGGCGTCAAATTGAGAGACCTGCTCGCTTCGGCCGGGATAAAAGATGAGGCCACGCTGATTAAATTCACTGCCAGCGATAGCTACACAGTGACGATGACGGTTCAGGAGTTATTAAAAGACCAGCGTTATTTTTTCCCGCATTTCATGGACAATGGGTCCGCCGGGCATATTCCCGGTTCTCCGGAGGATGCGGAAGAGGTAGAGCCGATCCTCGCCCTAAAAAGTGAAGCAAGCAATAATTTTGACGATATGAACAGCCAGAATGCATTATTACTGATGATCGGGCAGCGGGCGGTGACTGAGCAAACCAATGATTTATATTGCAAGTATGTAAATAAAATCGAGGTATTCACCACCGCCCCGGAAAAATGGGATAACCCGGTGGCAAGTCCGGCTAGTGGAAGTGTATCCCCGGGGACCATGATAGCACTGAGCAATGACCACATGGACAATGATAAGATTTATTACACCACGGACGGTAGCACCCCGACCGTGAACAGCCAGATGTACAACTGGATTGCCCACCGATGGTGGGGATCGCGTTCGGATGTTTTGGACACCATTAATCACCCGATCGAAATTAAGAATAACACCACGATCAAGGCCGTAACAATCGGTCCTGGTAAAGCGGACAGCGAAGTCGTCACCTTTGAGTACCGGGTTTCCGGCACCGCTACCGCTCCCCCGGCCCTGACCGCCGACACCACCGGTAATACCGTCGGCCTGGCCGTGGAATTGACCTTTACCGATGACGCGACCTGGCGCTGCGCCATTACCGATATCACCGTCAACGGGAACTCCATAGCCGGACAGTATAGCGTGACCGCCGGAACGATTACTATTAACGCCGGCGTGTTTACTGGCGCCGGTGATTATACGGTCGTCGTCAAGGCGGCCGGCTATACGGACGCAACCGTAACGCAACACATGGTAAATTCAGGCAGCGCTTCCGATACCACCGCGCCTATATGGATCGACGGCAGCCTGACAGCTTCCAAAGTGAGCCGGAACAGTCTGACCCTGACCTGGAGCGGCGCGAGTGACGACATCGGTGTGACCGGGTATAAAGTCTACCAGGGAACCACCCTGCTGACCGCCACGCCGGTAACCGGCACCAGCTACAACGTGACCGGCCTGAGCGCGGGTACCCAGTACAACTTCACCGTTCAGGCGGTAGACGCGGCCGGCAACGAAAGCACGGACGGCCCCAGCGCCACCGTTACGACCAGCACATATACGTCAAGTGACGACGGTGACAGTGCAACGACAACGCCAACAGCTGTTACCTCCACAACCGGGACTGCGATAGTTACCCCCGGCGTGGGCGGTACCATAAGCCTGGGCAGTGAAGCGACTGTCCAAATACCGGCCAACGCGCTGATGGGAACCAGCGCAGTGGTAGTAAAAGTGCAAAAAGTAACTGTCCCTCCCGAGATACCCGCCGGCTTCAAACTGGCCGGTAGCGTCTATGAGTTCAGTGTGGGTGGTCAGACTGCGTACAGCTTTGCCAGGAGTGTAACTTTAACGCTCACCTTCGACTCAACCGCGCTTGAACAGGGTGAGACGCCCGCCATTTATTACTACGACCAAACTCAGGCCAAGTGGATAAACCTCGGCGGTACCGTATCCGGCAATACCGTCACCGTGCAGGTGGACCACTTCACCAAGTACGCCGTGATGGCGGTCAAGAAAACAGCGGGCGAGCCGGCTGTGGAAAAGCCGTCTGCAGCCTTAACAGACATCACCGGTCACTGGGCCCAAGCCAACATCAACAAACTGGTTGCCCTCGGCGCCATCAGCGGCTATCCCGACGGCAGCTTTAAACCTGATAATACTATAACCAGGGCTGAATTCGCCACCATGCTGGTGAAAACGTTCAAGCTGACGTCTCAGGGCGGGAAAGTTTTCGCGGACACTGCCAATCACTGGGCTAAAGACTACATTGCCACGGCGGCGTCCTATGGCATAGTCAACGGTTACGATGCGAACACTTTTGGCCCGGATGACCTGATTACCCGCGAGCAGATGGCGGTGATGATCGTCAAGGCCGCTAAAGTTAAAGCAACTGCTGCGGAAATCACTTTTACGGATAGCAGCGCCATTTCCGCCTGGGCCGGAGAAGCTGTGGCTGCGGCAGTGCAAAACGGGATTATGAAAGGTTATCCCGATGGTACCTTTGGTCCCCGGCGGAACGCCACCAGAGCTGAAGCCGTTACGGTTATTGCCAACGCGCTCAAGTAAAACCGGACGTTGGGTAGAATAAACGGGAGGCTTTACTTATGCGCTATGGTAATGCGCTGACACAGTCAAAACAGGGGGAACCTCTATGGTTCCCCCTGTTTTTAATATCCCCCCATAATTGGCGTTCTACTTAATTCTTTTATCTTGGCATTCAAGTAATGGCGTTGACTTTCTCGCCTCTCGGCAGCTGCCTTTAGCTCTTCAATTAAATAATACCGTATCGCCTCGTGATCAAGCCTGGTAAAGGATTTGTTGCCGGGAATTGTCTCATAAGCCCGAATCAAGGAATTGCAAATTCCATATTTCCAATGTTCAAACATTGGATCGTTATTTAATATAAACGCGCATATCCCGCCAAGATCTCTCTCAGGAGGATAAAAACATACGTTTTCGAAATCTATACCGTAGAACTCCTTGCCATTGAAAATAAAATTACGCAAGTTTAAATCAGACATGCATAAACAAACCTGGTTAGATATATTCATGAACCCATGCAACTTTCGCAACCACTCGGCAAGCGCGTTAATCCATAGTTCCCGCTCTACTTTGTGGTCTGTCAGTAAATCCGTCAATAAAATGCCGGGAATATATTGCATTATAATACATTTATCATCATGCCATATTACTTTCGGCACGTTGATCCCATGCTTATGCAAGGTATCAATAATAAAAACCTCATTCCCTGCTGATGAATTAGTATGTTCCTTGATGACATAACGTTGTTTCAAATTTTCCCCGGCGGCAACTTCGACAAAAAAAACATTGTTACGTAAACTATGCTTCTTTTCGCTATATGAAACCTGCACGCCCAGGGCTCGTTCCAGTTTATTCAGACAGTCCATAACTTACTTCCTTACCGATATTTTTATTTCGTCATCAGGATTATAGTTATCCAACTGAGCTAAAAGTCCGACAATACAGTTCTTTAACTTGGACTCAAATATAGAATCAAGTTTTATTTCCCTTTGACCGATGGTAACAGACAACCTGTTCTTTACAAAAACACACTCTTCCCGCCTTGACTCGCCTTGAAGAACTCTCAAAGCAAAATCCCTGCAATTGCCGCCACAGGCTACGCATTGTTCCAGTCCGTTGACAAACGGCATTCTATCTGTAACTTTGTCTTCAATTAGATCAACTAGTTTATTAACATCCGACAGCGGGTTGATTACCGGGATACCGTTATATTCTGATAATCGGTTGGAAATACGGCCGGAAATTACGAAAACCAAACCGTTTAATCTGTTTTCAATTTCCTCATGCTCACCGGCACAGAGTATTTTGGGCAGAATGGTACCGGAGACACCTTCAATGATCACATAATCATGATCAAAATAGCTCAATATTGTTTCCATATCCAACTGTCGCGGCACGAGAATGTCAGTCTCCTTAAACCCCCTGGCCACAACCATCTCCGAACCGGCTTGTTTATGCCTCCAGGTGTTGCTCCCCACCACATCAAGGGAAAAATCCTCGTAGTGAATATTTTTTACCGAACCGACCCTGTAACCCCTTCTTTTTAGTTCCGAGATAATCCGTTCAATAGTTGTCGTCTTCCCGGACTTGGAAAACCCGAATACTGAAAACACTTTCAAACAACCACCCCCAGCGCCACTATTGTTGCTATTAAAAAAAACACCGTAACAAAATAGTCTAAAACACTGTATTTTAAAAAATGCAAGTAAGTCCGCCGCCGGTACACTCTAAACGCCCTTGCCTCCATTGTAATAGATAGTTGATAGGCTTTAATCATGACACTGGAAAGCAAGGGAGTTAAAAAATGTGTATAGAATTTAATCTTTTTCCCCCATGCTATTCTCTTCAATTCAACTCCCCGGAGTTGCATCGATATGAGGGTATCGCTGATCTCTTCCTTAAAAACAGGTAAAAAACGAAACGCCACCATGACCATAAAAGCGATTTCGTAAGGAATCTTTAACTGCACCAGGGCAAGAATATAATCTTTGGAGCTGCTTGTCACAATAATCATAGCTGAGCCGAAAAAAACAAGCATCCTAAATAAAATACAAAGGGCGGAATTAACGCCGTTTGACGTAAGGATATTAATACCTTTAAGAGAAAGCAGCACCTGGCCGCCCGATGTGAAAACACTTTGCATAATGAGCATCATCAGCAATATTGGCAACAGTTTCTTAAATCTAAATATAATACTGAAAAAATTAATACGGAATAATGATAAAATAACCAACGTAAAGATAAACAACAGCAGCAACAACCGGGGTGAATTCAGAAAAACAGCCAACGTTGACAGACATAAAATAATCACTATCTTGGTCCTGGGGTCAAGGCTGATCATGATTTTTCCTCTAGCTTTCTATAAGCTGTCCATCTTTGAGCCTGATTAACCGGGTGGCGTGCCTGGCAATGAAATTATGGTCGTGACTGATTATAACCACACCTCTGTTTGAAGCTGTGATTCTTTCTATGTAATCACCCAACAGTCTTTTGCGGTAAGGATCCAGACCCGTTGTCGGTTCATCAAGAATCAGCAAATCAGGTTCCAGCGCAAAAACCGCCGCTATGGCCAGACGTCTTTTTTCCCCCGCGCTCAAGCTAAGGGGGAAAGATTGAGAGTACCGGGTTAACTCAAAATATTCCATAATCTCCCTGGTTTTTAACGTCACCTGGTCTAAGGGCAAGCCAAGATTATGCATGCCAAAACTGATCTCTTCCTCTACCGTCTCACAAAACAGCTGTTTTTCCGGGTTCTGAAAAACATATCCGATTCGACGTCCAATTTGTGCCAGCGTCAGGGAGGTTAATAATTTTCCATTTAATTTGATCCACCCTTTTGTTGGTGTCAATATTCCTGTGAGCAGTTTAGAAAAAGTTGTCTTGCCACTACCGTTCGATCCCGTAACAGCAGTAATTCCCTCTTTAAAGATGCTCATATTTATGTCGCTCAAAATAGACCTGCTCTGACCGGGATAGCTATAAGAAACATTATATAAATCTATAAACGCCATCCTTGATTAAACCTCATCTGCTAATTTGTGCCGGATCAGGAATTCCCGCTCTTTCTGTATATCGGCTGCTTGTCCATCCCAAATCAGAAGTCCGTCTTCCAGCACCAAAACACGATCCGCGATAGAGACGCTCTCCAGATCATGTTCAACAATGAAGATAGTTTTACCTTGCTGGCATAAATCAACCAGGATGTCTCTGATCATCTTTTTCCCCAATGAGTCCTGCTGGGTCATCACTTCATCAAGCACCAGGATGGCGGGATCAAGAGCCAAAACCGCTCCCATGGCAACCAGGTGCTTCTGCCCTCCGGATAAGTTGTTCGGGTTCGCTTGCCTCAAGGCGCTAATTCCCAACATATCCAACACGCCATTCACACGCTCTCTCACTACTTCAACCGGCAGGCAAAGATTCTCCGGGGCAAAAGCTATTTCGTCTTCCACCGTTGATGAAAAAAGCTGCGTATCGGGATCCTGGAAAACCAGACCCACCTCCAGCGCCAGTTGGGCAACCTTATAATCCCTGGTGTTCTTTCCGTTTACCCATACCTGCCCGGTCAGCTCACCCCCCAGGTAGTGAGGGATAATACCACCGAGACATAAACACAGGGTGCTTTTGCCACACCCACTGAGACCTAAAACTGCCACTATCTCTCCCGGTCTAACCCTGAAGTCTAGATTTTTCAAAATATCCCTTCCTGCCGGATATCTATAAGTCAAATTATCAACCACAATTGCGTCCACATCAGTTGACCTCCGAAACTCGCAAACATCTTTCTAATTCCCATTGAGACCTTTCCCCCAGGGCAATTTATTTTTGACCAACTGAGATGCCTTATAGGCTATAATGCCGCCAAGACCGCCTGATAAAGCCGCCACAGACAAAGCAAGCACTAAAGGCACGAAAGGCAGCCGGAAATAAATTATATTTACCAGCGCCGAACCTGAGACGTTGGCCGCCAAACCCGCCAGAAAGGCGCAAGGCGGACAGCATACCTTGTGTTTGACTAAGTAAAGGATCAGGTCAACGGCAACACCAGGCAAGGTGTAACTGAGCAAAGTCATGGCTCCGTGTGAACCAAAAATCCCCGACCCGAAAACCATCAGCGCCTGAACAGTCCCGATTAAAGCGGCTGTCCCCGGTTTGCCTACTATTCCCGCCCCAAGCACAATCCACAACATGTAAAAACCACCGGCCACAACCCCGCCGGGAATCAACAACGGCCCGGTGATAATATGGCTTAAGGGCACGATCAGGGGTTTGCTGGCGACGCCCAAGGCGGAGATCATAGCAATTACGATCAAATCAAATACCGAGAATTTATCAAACATTTTCATATTCCAGCCCCCCCGTTGAATTCTAATTGGCCAGTTAAATTCGGTTATGGCCGGCAATTGCCGGCCATAAGTGTTATTTCAACGCATTCACAATAACCGTCACAGCCTCGGCCCTGGTGGCCCGGCCCTGGGGCAGGAAGGTGTTGTCCGGGTAGCCTTTCATGATCCCGTTCCTGGCCGCGGTGACAACGGCATCTCTGGCCCAACCGGAAATGCTGCCGCTATCGGCAAACTGGGTTTCTCCCGCTGCCGGAGTCAGTTTAGCTGCTTTGACGATCATCACGGCCATCTGCTCGCGGGTAATCAGGTCGTCCGGGCCAAAGGTGTAGGTGTCATAGCCGTTGACCACCCCGTTGGCCGCTGCCGCGGCAATGTAGTCTTTGGCCCAGTGCGTCGCGGTGTCGGCAAAGATTTTGCCGCCCTTGTTCTCAAGCTTGAACGCCTTGACCAGCATGGCGGCAAACTCAGCCCGGGTAATGGTGTTGTCGGGCTTGAAAGTGCCGTCGGGATAACCGCTGATGCAGCCCAGGGCGACCAGCTTATTGATGTCGGCTTGGGCCCAGTGACCGGTGATGTCTTTCAGTGTCTCTGTCTTTTCTTCTTCTTTTTGTTCTTCTTTCTTGACAACCAGCACGGCAAACTTGGTGAAGTGGTTTACCTGCACGGTGACGGTGTTGCCGGATACGGTGCCGCCAAGGTTGACCCACTGGCTTTTGGCTTCGTCGTAATAGTAGATGGCCGGGGTCTCGCCTTCGCTGAGGACACTGGGATCGAAGCTGAGTTTGATGGTCACGTTCTTGGCAAAATTGTAGCTGTTCTTGCCGTCCACGCTGAACTCGTACACGCCGCCGGCCAGTTGGAAGCCTGAGGGCACGGCTGGTGGCGTGGTCACTTTCTGTATTTTCACTTCCACTGCGCTGGTTCCGGTCAGCGCGTTGGCCGGTACTTCGATGGCGGCTTCACTGCCGAGGCTGACGGTGCCGCCCGCGCTGGGCGTGAGGGTAGCCGTTCCGGTCGTTGAGGTAACTGCTTGCGGTGTTGTTGTTCCGCTGCCACTACTTGAAGTAGCATTGCTCGTCGTAAAGGTGTCGGAAGGTCCATCAGTACTCTCATTGCCGGCCGCATCTACTGCCTGAACGGTAAAGGTATAACTGGTACCAGCGCTCAAGCCGGTAACGTTGTAACTGGTACCGGTTACAGGCGTTGTTGTCAGCAGGGTTTGCCCCTGGTAGATTTTGTACCCGGTGACGCCGGTGTCGTCGGTAGCGCCGCTCCAGGTCAGAGTCAGCCCGGTCTGGCCTATGTTGGAAGCTGTCAGGGTGCCGTTGCTCCAGGTCGGCGCGGTGGTATCGGATGGACCCGATGATTGAGTGTAAGTGACGAACTTGGTGAAGTGCATGGTCCAGATCACCAGGTCGTTACCTTCATGCTGTTTGCCTTCCTGAACTGATTTGGCAGCTAATTCTGCTGTTACCGCATCTGCATAAGTTGCCGCTACAACGGTATCTATCAGATAAAATGTTCCGTCACTGCTGAAATAGCCTACTTTCTTGCCGGCCTGGCCGGGAATGAGGAGCTTGACGGCTTTGTCGAAGGTCAAGGTACCGTCGCTGAAGCCGACTTCAATGGCGGCACTGACTGTGGCATTACTTATTGTCGCCGAACTGACCGCAGGCGTGTGTATGACGCCGTCCCAGGTTGCAGGCGCGGTCACGGTAACACCCGCCGGGATTTCCACCTGCACCGGTTTTGTTTGGCTCAATGAGGTGTTGGCAATCAGATTAATTTGCGGCAATGGGTTGGAATATACATTGCCTGAAACCGTATCACTATGTTTTGTGATATAGCAATCCGCGTCTGTGACTGTAACAATACCTGAAGCGTTTTCCGGCAAGATATAAACTGCGTAGCCCGGTCCGTCTGTGCTCCACTTGCCGGCGGCGTTACCCGCTTCCACTTTGAAGTTGTATTTATTATTTGTGCTGAGTCCGGTGACGGTGTAACTCCTGGTTTCGCCGGATACGGTATCTACCAGGGCACCGTTTTGGTAAACCCGGTAGCCGGTGACGCCCACGCTATCGGTTGCGGCGGGCCAGCTCAAGGTCACATTGCTGCCGGAAACATCGGCGGTTAATTTGCTGCCGCCGGCCCAGGCGGGGGCGGCGGTGTCTGCCACGGTCACATCGCAGGTGGCTGTGGCCGTATTGTAGCCGGTCTTGCTGGCAGTAACGGTGATGGTGGCGTCACCCGGAGCCACAGCGGTAATCACGCCGCTGCTGCTGACGGTGGCCACGGCTTCGTTACCGGAAGCGTAGCTTACGCTGGCATCAGCCGGGTCAGTGGTGACGCTCAAGGCACGGGTGCCGCCAACGGTCAGGCTGTCTGTGGCCGGTACGCCGCTGATGGTGATGGTGCCCGGAATCCCTGCGCTCTTGTCGATCTGATAAGTCTCGATAACCTGGCCGTCCGCCTGAACGGAGGTCAAAGTCAGCACTTCGCCGTCAATGTCGACGACCTGGTAATTACTGACCCCGGCCACTTCCTTGGCGACATAGTCGTAATCACCCCCGGCGCCATATAACTTGCTCCCCGAAACGCCCATGACGTAGACGATGCCCTGCCCGTCGGCCTGGATCTGGTTGTCCCGCATCGGATTGGTCCGCATGTACACGTGCTGGTGGCCGACAAAGGCCATGTCAACGCCGTTTTGCTCAAAGACGGGAACCCAGTTCGCCTTAATTGAGTCATATATGGATGTTTTCCCGTCGTTAAAAGCGTAGTAGGCAGGGTGGTGGAAAACCACGAACTTCCACTCGCTGTGGTTGTTTTGCAAGTCTTGCCGCAGCCATTCTGTAGCCGCCGGAACAGCGTTGCTGGTGCTGTCCAGCATAGCAAAGTGGGCGTTTCCGTAATCAAAAGAGTAGAACTTTTCTTCCAGGCTGGCGGGGCCGTTTTCCGGCAGGGTGAAAAAGTCTAAATAGAAATCGCCGTCGTGGTTCCCCATGGCGGGCATGAAGGGAATCCGGGAAAATAACCCTGTGGCCGCACCAATAAATTGCCTGTAATCCGCTTCGTTATCCGCATCCGTTACGTCCCCGCCCTGGAGGGAAAACTTCAGGCCGGGATGGCCGGCATAGGCTGATTCCAGCATACCGTCCCACTGGCTGCTCCACCCTGTGCCATACCCGGCATGGACGTCGCCCAGGTAAAGGAAGGAAAAACTGTCTGTATCTTGGGCCGTGTCAAATGTGCGCTCCTGGCTCCAGTCTTCCCCTGCCCCGACCCGGTAGACGTACCGCGTCCCCGGTTCCAATCCGGTTAAGTTGACTGAAAACAGGTTGTCCGTGCCCGAAGTACCAAAGGCCCGGCCGGCGGCTTCCGCTTCAAGGGCCGCGGCAAAGCTGCCGGTAAACTCGGCTTCTTTCAGGTACTGGACCCTGGCTGTGGCGCAGGTATTCGGCATCAGCCAGGTGATGGTCTGGGTCGTTTTGGGATCGCCGGACCAGGTCAGGAGCGGTTCATTTTCCGCCGAGGCCAGACCAGGGGCGGCCATCCCTAGCAAGCCGGACAGCACCGCCAACACAGCCAGGCGGGCAATAAGCTTTCTTATATATAGCTTTAAGCCAGGTTTCACAAATTGCAATTTCTTTCGACTCCTTTTACCATCAATGGTATCAAGGTCATTTCTTTTAACAACCCCTTGCCCGGCAAAGCCATGGCAAGGGATTGTTAAAAACATTAACTACTTATTTCAACGCATTCACAATGACCGTCACAGCCTCGGCCCTGGTGGCCTGGCCCTGCGGCAAGAAGGTGTTGTCCGGATAACCTTTAATAACACCATTTCGCACTGCAACGGCCACAGCCCCGGCAGCCCAGGAGGAAATGTCAGCATTGTCCAAGAAGGATGTCCCCTGGGAAGATTCCGTGGCAAGTTTGGCTGCCTTGACGATCATCACGGCCATCTGCTCGCGGGTAATCAGGTCGTCCGGACCAAAAGTGTAGGTGTCATAGCCGTTGACCACCCCGTTGGCCGCTGCCGCGGCAATGTAGTCTTTGGCCCAGTGCGCCGCGGTATCGGCAAAGATTTTGCCGCCCTTGTTCTCAAGCTCGAACGCCTTGACCAGCATGGTGGCAAATTCAGCCCGGGTAATGGTGTTGTCGGGCTTGAAGGTGCCGTCGGGATAGCCGCTGATACAGCCCAGGGCCACCAGCTTGTCGATGTTGGCTTGGGCCCAGTGACCGTTGATGTCTTTCAGGGTCTCTACCTTTTGTTCTTCTTTCTTGACGGCCAGCACGGCAAACTTGGTGAAGTGGTCTACCTGCACGGTGATGGTGTTGCCGGATACTGTGCCGCCGAGATTGACCCACTGGCCTTTGGCTTCGTCGTAATAGTAGATGGCCGGGGTCTCGCCCGCGCTGAGAGCGCCGGGATCGAAGCTGAGTGTGATGGTCACGTTCTTGGCAAAATTGTAGCTATTCTTGCCGTCCACGCTGAACTCGTACACGCTGCCGGCCAGTTGGAAGCCTGAGGGCACGGCGGGAGGCGCGGTCACTTTCTGTACTTTTACTTCTACTGCGCTGGTCCCGGTCAGCGCGTTGGCCGGCACTTTAATAGTGGCTTCGCTGCCCAGGCTGATGGTGCCGCCCGCGCTGGGCGTGACTATGGCTGACCCGGTCGTGGAGGTAACTGGCTGCAGGGTTGTTGCTCCGCCACCGTCGCCGCCACTACCGGAGGATCTTTGGGTATAGGTGACGAACTTGGTGAAGTGCATGGTCCAGATCACCAGGTCGTTGCCTGCGTTCTGTTTGCCTTCCCGGGCTGACTTGGCAGCCAATTCTGCTGTAACCGCTTCTGAATTAGTTGCCTCTACGACGGTATTTATCGGATAAAATGTTCCGTCACTGCTGAAATAGCCTACTTTCTTGCCGGCCTGGCCTGGGATGAGGAGTTTGACGGCTTTATCGAAATTCAAGGTACCTTCGCTGAAGCCGATTTCAATGGCTGCACTGACTGTGGCATTACTTATTGTCGCCGAACTAACCTCGGGCGCGTGTATGATGCCGTCCCAAGCCGCGGGCGCGGTCACGGTAACTCCCGCCGGGATTTCCACCTGCACCGGTGTTGTTTGGCTCAATGATGTGTTGGCAATCAGATTGATTTGCGGCAATGGGTTGGAATATACATTGCCTGAAACCGTATCATTATATTTCGGGACATAGTAATCCGCGTCTGTGACGGTAACTGGTTCTGCAGTGCTTTCTGGCAATTTGATTGCACAACTCGGTCCGTTGGTGCTCCACTTGCCGGCGGCGTTGTCTGCTTCTACCTTAAAGGTGTATTCATTACCTGCGCTGAGTCCGGTGAAAGTGTAACTCCTGGTATCGCCGGATACGGTATCTACCAGGGTACCGTTTTGGTAAACCCGGTAGCCGGTGACACCCACGCTATCGGTTGCGGCGGGCCAGCTCAAGGTCACGTTGCTGCCCTCTATGCTGGCGGTCAATTTGCTGCCTTCGGCCCAGACGGGGGCGCCGGCACTTGCAACGGTCACGGTGCAGGTGGCGGTGGCTGTGGTGTAGCCTTCCTTACTGGCGGTGACGGTGATGGCGGCCTCACCGGGGCCTACGGCGGTAATCACGCCGCTGGCGTCAACGGTGGCCACGGCTTCGTTGCTGGAAGCGTAGGTCACACTGACATCGGCAGGTTCGGTGGTGACGCTGAGGGTCTGGGTGCCGCCGATGTTCAGAGTGATAGTGGCCGGTACGCCGCTGATGGTGATGGTGCCCGGGGCGATGGTTGCATCCGAGGTTAAGGCCGCGCTCTCGTTGCCGGCGGCGTCCACTGCCTTGACGCTGAAGCTGTAGCTGCCGGGGGCAAGCCCGGTGACGGTGTAGCTGGTAGTGGTAATCGGAGTTGCGGTCAGCAGGGTCTCGCCCTGGTAGACATTATACCCGGTTACCTCAACATTGTCGGTTGCCGCAGGCCAACTCAAGGTCACGCTGCTGCCGGAGACATCGGCGGTTAATTCACTGCCGCTGGCCCAGGCGGGGGCTTCGGTGTCTGGTTCCGTTTCAGTCATGATGGTCTGGGTCACGGTCGCATCCTGGTACCCCCCGGCTTTGACTACGATAGCGAAGTCTTTCGCTTCCGTGAAAACACCGGCGTGAAGGGTGATCTTACCTTCGCTTATAGTGTATTTGTCTGCCGGCAGCGCCACCCCATCCACGCTCACTTCGGTAATCGCCGCCCGCCAGGCTGCATCATCGGTATAGGTGATGTCGACGGCCCGGCCGACTGTATTATCGGTAGTGTCGGGGGTCAGGTTAGGAGCAGCAGCCAGCATCTCCACCTCAACCTCGTATACCCATTTGGCGAACAAGCTATAGTTGATGTCGCTGGTATTCTTCTGGCCCACGAACAATCTGATGGTATTCTGGTAGTCCATGATCTCAAAGGGCGGGGGTTCACTACTACCACGCGCTCCCACATAGGATTTTAGAGCAAGCATGGGTTTTACCGGCACTGCACCTTCTTCCGGGTTACTCGAAAACACATTCGGATAGTAATAGCGCGGCACATCCAGAAGCTCGCTCCTGGATACGGTCATACTTTGCCCGTCGGTTGAAATGAATTTGAAACTACTGACGTTGTCAACGTTGATATCAGCGTCATCCAGGATATCCTCCAGGAAAACACCTTCGGCCGCGCCCAGCCTGTAAGCAGGCATGCTGTCCCTCGCGGAGTAGCGCTGCTGCTGGACCGGCTCCCATTCGTTCATGTCGTATTCGACGGTTCGGGTTTCAACGCCGTTTTCCTTCACCACAATAGTCAGCGGAATATCAGGCACAACAGTGACGGTGATACTGTCGGTAAGGCCTCCATCGTCAGTGGTAACCGTGATGGTCGCCGTGCCTGCTGACACCGCGGTCACCAACCCGGTCTCACTCACCGTGGCTACTGTCTCATTGCTCGTAGACCAGCTCACGTCTTTGTTCGTAGCATTTTCCGGCTCCACGACGGCGGTGAGCTGGAATGTTTCCCCTTCCTCCAGTTCCTGGTCGCCTTCAGGGATGCTGACACTGGTGACCGGCGCTAATCCTTCATCCACCACGAGGGTAAACACATGGCTGTCTGTGTCCGCCGGTTCTGCGCTGTCGGTTACGGTTACGGTGAATACAAATGTGCCGCTTTCTGTCGGGGTTCCTTCCAATACCGCGCCGTTCAGCGCCATGCCTGCTGGCAGCGCTCCGTCAGTTACCGCAAAGTTGTACGGCGCTGAGCCGCCTGCCGCTGTGAATGTATGACCCGCGTAAGCTTCGTTCTTGGTTGCATTGGCAGGATTATCCGTGTTAATAACCAAAGGAACCGGTCCGGCAGGTTCTACAGTGGCGTTAGCCGTCAAGGCAACACTGTGGTTGTCGGCGGCATCCACCGCTTTGACGCCGAAGGTGTAGGTATCGGGCTCGAGTCCATCGACGGTGTAGCTCCGGGTGGCGCTGGTCACGGTATCTACCAGGGTGTCATCTTTGTAAACCTTGTAGTTGGTGACCCCTATGTTATCGGTTGCCGCAGGCCAGCTCAAAGCCACACTGTTGCCGGAGACAACGGCGGTTAATTCGCTGCCTGCCGGCCAGGTGGGCGCTTCGTTGTCGTTCGGCGCGGTGACAGTGACGGTGATACTGTCGGTAAGGCCTCCATCGTCAGTGGTAACCGTGATGGTCGCCGTGCCTGCTGACACCGCGGTCACCAGCCCGGTCTCACTCACCGTGGCTACTGTCTCATTGCTCGTAGACCAGCTCACGTCTTTGTTCGTAGCATTTTCCGGCTCCACGACAGCGGTGAGCTGGAATGTTTCCCCTTCCTCCAGTTCCTGGTCGCCTTCAGGGATGCTGACACTGGTGACCGGCACTAATCCTTCATCCACCACGAGGGTAAACTCATGGCTGTCTGTTTCCGCCGGTTCCGAACTGTCGGTTACGGTTACGGTGAATACAAATGTCCCGCTTTCAGTCGGGGTTCCTTCTAATACCGCGCCGTTTAGAACCATACCTGCCGGCAGTACCCCGGCAGTTACGGCAAAGCTGTACGGCTCTACTCCGCCAGCCGATGTGAAGGTATGACCCGCGTATGTTTCGTTCTCGGTTGCATTGGCAGGATTATCCGTATTAATGGTCAGAGGAACCTGGTACTCAAAGATAACGATGTCGCTGTCCTCCCGGCCGGGGCCGGTGACAAAGGCCTTGATGGTGGTGTTCTGGGTGATTTCAATCGGGTGGTTTATTTCGTTCAAAACATCTTCTCGTGAAGACCACCACCGTTTGGCAATCCAGTTGTACATGGGGCTGTTTATGGTCGGGTCGCTGCCGTCCAGGGTGTAGTGGACCTTATCCTCGTCGTCGTAGGGACTGTGCAGTTCCACCATTGTCCCCGCGAGCACCTCTCCAGGCGCCGGATTGGCCGTGGGATTGTCCCATTTGGGCACGGGATCGGTGAGCACCTCGATCGCTGTTACATATTTGGCAAACCTGGCGTTGGTCTGCTGGGTTACCGCCCGCTGCCCGTATAACAGATGATTTGCGTCGTTGCGGCTGAAATTGTCGTCTGCATATTCTCCCAAAATATCTTCAATATTTTGGGTAGAATAACTTCTGTGGGCGATGATGGCCTCTACCGGCACCGCACCCGACGGGTCGCCGGGGATATGGCCGAAAACGCCGGTGTCCATGAAATTGGGGAAACGATACCGGGGGGTATAGACAAACTCCTGCACCGTAAAGGTTGTTTGAAAGCCGTCGCTGGCAGTGAACCTGATCAGCGTGGCATTCTCATTGAGCCCCCCGGCCAGCTTGAGCAGGTCGGTCAGCTTGACGCCCTGTCCTCTGTACCAGTTCTTGGTGGGCCAGGTGTTGATGGTGCTGTACCATTCGTCATATTGGTCTAGAAGCGCCTTGCCGTATACCGCCTGCAACTCCGGTGGTAGATCGACCGTGCCTCGCAGCTGGTACTGGGTAACGGTTATGGGTCCGGGGTTGTTCAGCCCGGGCCCCGATATGGTGATGTCACCCCCGGTGGCCAGGGCAGGCGCAGGCGACAGCAGGCCGGCCGCACCAGCAAGCAAAAACACGCCCAGGACGGTCAGAAAGAGCTTAAAGACCCATTTGCTACTTTTACGCATTGAATACACTCACTCCTCTCAATTTATTGCAGTTCCAAGCTTACGAGATAATTGGTAAAGCGCTGCCCGAACTCATCATCGCAAACAATGATCTGCATGGTTCCCTCCCCTCCTGTCTTCGTTTTCAGCGGTTTACCGTAATCAGAGTAGACAATAAACACATTATCCGGTTGCAGGACCTCAGACATTTTCACTCCGGAGGTGTAGTTGTCGATACCTTTGGTAATAATCCTGGCGTATTTTTGGGTCAGTGTCGGATCGATACTGTTCAACACGGCCAGGAGCGGGGTGCCGGTAAACTCGTGCCGCGTCCGGCCGCTGGTGGAATTTATGGTCATTCTTTTTTGCACCGCCGGTAATTTTCTGAGATCGTCCACCGTCAGGACGCCCAACCTGGCGCCGCCGGCCTTGACCAATAACTGTCCTTCCCGCAGCCCTTCATGATCGCGGTTTAAAAACGCGAATACGGCAATAATAACGACCAGCAGCAAAATCCCCAAACCGAAGAGTCTGTTTTGGTTAAAACCCTTACCTTTTTCCGTCATCAATGTTGCCTCCGCTTTTTATCCGCAACAGCTTGTCCGGACAACCCGGAAAACACCGGGTGCAGCGGATACACTCCGGGCTATTGGGATTGTTATAGACATCTATCCCTAATTTACATCGCTCTTGACAGGCGCCACACTTTTTACAATTCTCCCTGTCCACCTCGATCTTAACCAGGCTCAGCGGGTTAAGAAGCGCGTAGACGGCTCCCAGTGGGCACAAATACCGGCAAAAAGGCCTGTAGATGATTATGGACAGAGATATAGCGCCGGCCAGCAGAAACAGTTTCCACTTGAACAAAAAACCTGCTGTTGTCATCAGTGAAGGTTGTAATGCCATCAATGGCAGGTACGCTTCCAGCGTCTCCACCGGGCATAAATACTTGCAGAAGGTCGAGCCGCTCAAATAAGTCAAACCAAGGGCCGGGAACAGGAAAACAAACAGGATCAGCACAGCGTATTTCAAGCAATTCAACTTTGCCAGCTTTCGGCTCGGCCGGTGCTTGTACAGCGGGATCTTATAGACCAGATCCTGGGCCAGGCCGAAAGGGCAAAACCAGCCGCAAATAAATCTCCCCAATATTCCCCCCAGCAAGAGAAGAAACCCGGTGGTCAAAAGCAGGAGCTGATAATTGCCATATACCAGCGAGTTCTGGATAAACCCCAAGGGACAAGAGCCGAAAGCGCCCGGACAGGAACTGCAGTTCAACACCGGTACGCAGGTCCTCTTCAGGCTCCCCTTGTAGGCTGTTCCTTGCAGAAAACCTGAAATATGACCGTTCATTATCACTGCGGCAACAAACTGGATAACCCGTCTCTTCAAGTGAAGCACTCCCGTTTTAAATGATGACAGGGTCTACTTACCTTGCTTGATTTCCGTGACAAACCCATCCACTTCAAGGGGTACGGGCTGTGCTTCTTCCCCCAGGATCACCTCCCGGTAAGTCCCCATGGCGGCATTGACCCCGTTGATTACCGCCTGGGAACTGACTGTGGCGCCGGTAATCTGGATCACGTCATTTGGCTGGGATTCCTCTAAAACCACTCTATTTAAATAGGTGCCAGCGCTTTTGTTCTTAAACCTTTTTAAAAACCATTCTTTCGTTAAGTAATCAGCATATTCGGGTGTCTCATCATGTTGCATTACTTTAATCCCGATCACTTCTTTTTTCTCACCGTCTATGGCGATGAAAAGATCAATGGCGCTCCGGTACCCCAGCGGGGACGAGGTGAAGGCATAATATTTACGGTTGCCGCAGGTTATTACAAATGCTTTTTTTACGGCCGGATACTTTTCCGCCACTTTCTCCGGCAGCTTAACACTTTTAATATCTTCATCAGCAATTTCCTGATCGCTGCCGAGCAACTCCTGCAGAGCCTCCTTTTGGCGGGCGGTCATGCCTTTTGAACTGGCGGAAAAGCAACCGGTCACTATCAAAGCCATGACAACAACAGCGACTATTACTATTAATAAAACGTTTCTTCGCATACTTTACCAACTCCGATCCGATACCGGCGCTACCGGTAATATGTTCAACAAAGCCCCGTGGAACAATCCGGTAAGGGAATCACTCCACGTCATATTTAAACGTTGCCACCTGGCTGTCATGTTTCCCGAAGCCAATCACAACAGCCTTAATGGTGACAGGTTTGTCAACCGGTACCGGCTTGTTCAAGTCCGGCTGAAAGTAGGTCGCGCTGGGATTATAGAGCAGGCTGTTCACTCCGGGAGTGCTGCCGTCTATGGTGTAATAGATCTTGACCAGGTCCTGCCCGGGATGGCTGAAAACAACCCCTGTCCCCCGCTTTACCTTGCCGGGCGCGGGTTGGGCCTGAACAACATCCCACTGGCCGGGCGGCGCGGTTGATACTTCGATGTTTGCCACATCTTTAACGTAGGCGGCGGTAACCACATCGTTCAGTCCTTTCTGGCCCAAAAACAGGCGCAGGTTACCGCCGACTGCCTTGTTCAAGTCGCTGGTGCCCTCCTGGTGCTCCCAGGCCAGAATCGCCGGAACCTCCCGCGCCCCTTCCGTACTGCCTTTCAGCAGATTTGGATAGCAGAAACGCTTTTCTTCCAGTTGCTCCCTGGTTAATGTGACACTATAACCATCCGCGGCCCTGACTATGATCGTTCGCGCATCATTCTTGATCCCGGCCTTTTTCAACAACTGAGTAACCTGAACGCCCTGGCCGACAAAAAATTTTTTCGTCGGCCAGTTGTTGACAGTTGAATAGCATGCACCGGCCGGAGTTCCCTCCATGCTTTGCAAATCGGTGAGAGTAAATTTGGTTTCATGCTCTACTCCGTTTCCCGTGATCGTCAGGACAACCTGTCCGCGATCAGGTTTTCCTTCCGTTTGAGCCGTACTTTCCGTTGCTGTCCCGGGCGCATTTGAGTTCGTTGCCTGCTTTTGGCTGTGACAGCCTGTCAGCAGGCTCAAAATAACCACCAGCAAGACTGCGGCCGGCCCTATTATTTTGAGCGGTTTGTTCATCAAAACATCACCATTTCTCTGTGGCTATGTCATCACTGGACGGAACGGATACGCAGCAGGTTGCCGATGGGGCTCAACCCCGTTCCCTCACTCCAAACCACCGGGTAGGTGCCGTCGTCTTTGATGAGCAGAATCCCTTTGGCCAGGTCCCGGCCCCCGACCTTGACGCTCTTGCCGTCGGCGCCGATTACCTCAAACTGTTTCCCTTCAATATTCTTGAACTGAACTTCCTCCAGCATGACCTGCAAAGGGATACCCTTTTGCTCACCGATCTGCTGCTCTCCGGTTAATTTAATCATTTCCTCTGGAAAAACCGCCGCGTCCGCATTAGTGGAAAACCAGGCGATACGCTTGACGTTCATGCCCAGCTTAATGTTGGGGGACATGTTCATGGGCGCGTCTTCACCGGCAATTTTGATATAATAGCGTTTGCTGACCATGTTCAAGGCTTCATTTTTCTTGAAACCATCCGACGACATCATCGTAAAGAAGGCTTTGTTGTTCACATTATCAAAGCGGGAAAAGATCTGCGCCAGTTCAATGGCATCGTCTTTACTGCCGTAATACTCATACTTATAGGGCTCAATCCCCTCCGCCAGGTTTTTAAAGACCCAGGCGGAAGTGATGTTTTTCTCCGGTATCTCCTTGTAAAGCACAATCCGCTCCAGCATCTTGACCCAATAAGGCCCGAACTCCCCCTGCACGCACACCCGCGCGGGCCGCAGATCGTCAGGCAACTCGCTCTTCCCGTCGACGGTTAAAGCCAAAATCAACAAACGGTCACTCATAATCTCCGGCGTCACCAGGCAATAATAACCGTCCTTCCCCACAAAACCGATACCCTTATAGTCCTCATATTTAACGCCCACATGGGCCAGAACATCCTGTATGGTAGGACCGGCTGCTTTAAATTGTTCCAGGAACCCGGTGGTCCGGTTAAAACTGGCGTCAAGTGTTCTTTGAGGAAGCGCCCGCATTTCTCCCACGGTGATCTCCCTGGGTGCGCCGATATCACCTTCGATGATAATTTTTTGGTTTTCATACTCCGGATTGACAGCGGCAGTTTTCTGCAGGGCACATCCAACCAGCGTGCAGCAGACCAGGAGTAAAACCAGGTAAAGAGACGGGATGTTCTTTTGTGACACATCTGGCACCTACCCTATTTTATTTGATAGTGGAATTCGGCAATGTCACTGTCATATTTGCCGAAACCCTTGACCAACACCTTGACGGCCGTATCTTTATCAATCACGATGGGCTTGTTCAATTCAGGCTGGTACGTGCTGGGATTATAGAGCGTACTATTTTCAGTGGGTATGGAACCGTCCAGGGTATAATACATTTTCACCTTGCCTATCTCCTGATGCTGCAGTTTCACCGTATCGCCCCGGGCAATCTCCCCCGCCTTGGGAAAGACTGTAGCCGCCGGCCATTTTCCCGGGTCCTCCACGGTCGCGATAATCTCGCTGACACCCTTGACAAAGGCGTGATTGGTCTGCTCATTGACATTGGCCTGCGGTATGATCAGGCATAAATCATCCGCCCGGGCTTCGCTCAATTTGTCACTATTTTCCAGGTACTGGTAGGCTAGGATAGGTTCCACCGGTTCGGCGTTGGCCGGATCTCCTGTAAGCACGCCCGGGAAATAATATCTTTTGGTTTCCAGCAACTGCTCCCGCGTAAAGGACCACTCAAACCCGTCTTGACCCTTGACCGTGATGCTTTTCGCTTCATCCTTGAGGCCGGCGGATTTCAGCACCGCGGCCAGCTTCACTCCCCGCGCCGCGTACTTCTTTTTCGTCGGCCAGTTGTTGATGGCCGAATACACATGTTCAAACCGGGTATCCGGCAGTTCCAGCATCTCTTTCAAGGTCATCCGGCTTTCTCTTGCCATGCCGTTGCCGCTGAAGACAACCGCCTGCTCCCCGGCAGGGCCACCGCCCTGATCCGTTTGGACAACCTTCCCGCCTTTACAGCCGGAAGCAAAGAGGACGCAGAGCATAAGCACAAGCCCGAGGAGACAATATTGCTTGGGAAAAATAGTACTCCGCTTCATATAACTTACACTTCCTGTTCCATCAATAACTGTCACTACAGGAGTTAGAATTCAGAATACTTCGAGACAATAAATCTTTTCCTCATTCTGACTACTGACTCCTGATTCCTGACTGCTGTTATTTAGTGATCGTGACCTCCCCGGTTTCAGCATTGTAGTCCACTTTCGCCCCCAGGGTCTCGCTCACGAACCGGATTGGAATGAAGGTACGGCCGGGCGGCAGGGTCTCAGGGGCGCAGTCGATGGCCGTTGTTTGTCCGTTAACAAGCACACTCGTGGAGCCGGGAGTCAGGATAATTTCTTTCCCTTTATCGGTGATGGTCACTTGTCCGGTCTCAGGGTTCCAATCAACCCCAGCCCCCAAAGCCTCGCTGACAAACCGCACCGGCACCAGCGTGCGCTCGACCTGGGTGTTGACGTAAGGCGCCGCGTCCAGGGTGTAGAGGCCGCCGTCAACACTGGCTCCCGTCTGCCCGATAGTGAGCTTGATGATTTTTGGCGTGCCTGTCGACGTTCCGGTCGCGGACTCAGTTCCGGCAATCTGGTAGGTGAAGGTGACGACATCGCTGTCCAGCTTACCGGGCCCGATTGTGACGGCCTTGATGGTTGTCTCTTTATTAATAGGTCCGATGGGGTGATTAATAGTGCCCAATACATCCGCCCGTGACGACCACCACCGCTTAGCGATCCAGTTATACATCGGACTGTTTAAGGTCGGGGTGCTGCCGTCCGTGGTGTAATAAATCTTATCGTCGTCATTGTGGGCATTGCTCAGTGTTACCATGGTCCCCGCGGGCACCACACCACTGCCCGGATTCGCCTGCGGAGCATCCCATTTTTCCGGCTCGGTGGTGAGCACCTCGATTTTATTTATGTATTTCACAAATAGATTACCCGTCTGCTCCGTAACCGCCCGCTGCCCGATCATCAGCAGCAACGAATTCATATCGTTCATATACTTTGGATTATTACTGCCTTCGACACTGACCAGGCCGAGGATGGGCTCCACTTCCTCCGCACCTGCCGGAGAACCCGGAGTATGCCCGTCACCGTCGCCACCGGTTTTGAAATGCGGGAAATAATAACGCTTATCTTTAAACAATTGCTGAACTGTAAGCGTCACCGTGTAGCCGTCTTTCGCGGTAAACTTAATCAACTTGGCCGTATCGAGCATCCCCGCCTTGGCCAGCAGTTCTCTCAACTTAACTCCTTTTCCAACGTACCATTTCTTGGTGGGCCAGGTATTAATCACGCTGTACACGTGCTGGTATTGGTCCATGGCCTGAAGCTGGGACAGGGTTAAAGTCACCGGAGTCTTCACCCCGTCTCCCGTGATTTCAAGCGAGGTTGACGGCTCTGCTAAAACAGGTTTGGGCGCGGCCAGGTTAAACGCGCCGGCCAGCAGCAGCAAACCCAGAACCGACATCAAGAGCCCCAACAAGCATTTCTTTTGGGCAGTTTGCATTGATTTCACTCCCTTTCGCTAATCTATTGGTTAGTCAGCATGAACAACTTCCCCGTGGCGGGATCTTTGTAGACCGTGCCCATCTTTTCATAAAGCTTGCCCCGGCCCTCCCCAGCTTCGATCAGATCCTTTCGTATCTCCGGAGCCTGTGTCACCTCCTGACCCTGTTTCAAGTCGACGCGTTCACCTGCTTGGCTCAGGTCGACGTTCCAGTGAATGACCAGGGAGAGCATCAGCCCGCAGGCAAACACCAGCATGGCATCCACGATGTTGACGGCGCCCTCCATCGGATTGACCTCTTCAGGCGTCCTGCGCCTCCTGCTTCTCAATCCCCCGTCCATGGGCAAACACCTCCAGTAAGCTTTCCAGCAAGACCTCGATAGTACTTAAATAATCCTCATACCACCTTTTGCGCAGCCGGGAGATGGCATAGGCCACGCCGGCTGCCGCCAGGCCGGTCACCGTGGCGTCAAAGGCGGTGAGCAGAGAGTCGGCCAGGGTCTTGGTGTCGCCCTGACCAAGGGCGATCATGCCCGGTCCGAGTGGAATCAGAGTGGCCATCAATCCGAACATGGGCCCCAGGCGGGCCACCAAGTCAGTCCTGTTGGTGATCCTGGCATAATGCAGTTCCTCGCCGGCAAGCAACCGGCGGGCCAGGGCCTGCAGGGATGCGGCAGGCAGATTGCTATGCTTGATCAACTCGCCCAGCGCCGCTTTCTGGCGCCGGAACAGGCGGCTGTTCTCAATCTCCTCCATAATCTTCCCGGCATCTTTCCCTTGAAAGGATTCAACCAGCTCCGGCACCTTCACCTTGGCCCGGCGCCGCTCCGTGAAGGCTTCCACCAGCAGGCCGCCCAACTCGATCACGGTCAATGCCAAAAACAGCAGCAGGACAGCGATAGTAGGCATCAGTAAAGCGGATGAAATGATATGCATTGTATCTCTAAGCAGCGTTAACATCGACACTGTCACCTTGCCACCTCCCTTGCATATTCCGTATACCTTCTAATTGCGCCTAATAGTAATAGGATCATAAATATCAGTGCCGTATAAGTATCCATTCTGTCTTGCTCCTCCTGCAGCGGCAGAGGCAGGGCATCGGGCGTCAGCTCGAACACGCGCCAGGTTTGACCGCCTTGCTGCCCCAAGGGGACACCGGCCGCTGTGGAAGTAGCAGTAACGGCCTCCTTTTCTACCAGGTACTGCCCTTTGCCCTCCGGCACCGGCAGCTGCGCAGGGTTGTCCGGCGCCTGATCCAGGGTTTTTGAATCGACGCCGGCTGCCTCATCCTTTTCCGCCGGAGATGGCTGACCGGCCTCCGGCGCCGGTATCCCGGCGGGATTTATCGGTTCTCCGTTATTCATTGGTTCTCCATTGTTTTGCGGAGCGGCGCCGGCGGGTGCGGCAGCCTGCTTACCAACCTGCTCCGGCTCACGCACGATGCAGGTGGCCGTATATTTGCCGTCCGCAGTCTTGACGGTGATGGTGGCCGTGCCGTGGCCGACCCTGGTCACCAGTCCGTTGCTGTCCACCGTGACCACCCTGGTGTCGCTGGAGCTGTAGGTCAGATCCTGGTCCGTAGTATTAGCAACCAACAACTCCTCTGAGCTGCCGATTTTTAGGCTGACTGTATGTTGATCGAGAGTGATCCCGGCGGGCAGCCCCCTTGTCAGGTCGATCACCTTGCCCGTGAAATCAGCCTTGTAGGTGAAGGTGACGATATCGCTGTCCTCTCTGCCGGGTCCAATGGTGACGGCCTTGATCACCGTATCTTTTTTGATCTCGATGGGGTGATTGATGAGATCGACATCCCCCCGCTGCGACTTCCACCGGCTGGCGATCCAGTTATACATCGGACTGTTGATGGTGGGAGTGCTGCCGTCCGTTGTGTAATAGATTTTATCCATGTCATTTTTTCTATTGCTCAGTTTGACCTTGGTCCCCGCGGGCACCTCTCCACTTGGTATATCCGCCTTTGGATTATCCCATTTTGGTGGAGGAGTGGTGAGTACTTCGATTTTAGTTACATATTTCAAAAATAAATTATTAGTCTGCTCGGTCACGGCCCGCTGCCCGATTACCAGCAATAATGAATCCCTGTCGTTCATATCGGCGGGATTGTCCTTACCCTCGGCGCTGAGCAGGGCGAGAATAGGCTCCACCTCCTGCGCGCCCTTCGGAGAGCCGGGTATACTCCCGTCGCTGGGATCATTGTCTTTCAAGTGCGGGAAATAGTATCGTTTGTCCTTTAATAACTCCTTCACCGTCAGCGTGACTTCGTAACCGTCGTTCGAATTAAATCTAATCAGCCGGGCATCTGGCTTTATCCCCGCTAAATCCAGCAGATCTCTCAGTTTAACCCCACTGGCCACATACCATTTCTTGGTTGGGAAAGTGTTGATGGTACTGTATATATGCTCATACTGCTGCATCCCCTGGAGTTGGGCCATGGTCAACGTCACAGGAGCCATAACCCCGTCTCCGGTGATCTCAACCGAGTCCGACGGATCGGCCAGGGCAGCCGTGGGCGCCAACAGGTTGAATAAGCCTGCGAGCAGCAGCAAAACCAGTACGTTCGCCAAGAGCTTATTGAGCCATTTCTTCTTAACAGCCGGCGTGATAATACTCCCCTTTTTCTGCAAGCGACCTGTGGGCTTACAACGCGGCTCATGTTCGCCCCTAAAATCGTTTGAGCTCGTTCGCCCTCGGGCTCGGTCAAACTCGCTCGCTTCGCTCGCTCAAA
>JGI12104J13512_1000547_pt1 | contig 33512 bp, 31 predicted proteins | sample TerdegcTABiofilm_FD_13512 | JGI IMG/M metagenome (IMG submission 13512)
TTGTCAGCAAAGTGCCCCGGCTCAAGGCTTTTCATGCCATTGCGGGCGATGCTGCTGATCTTTCCGCTGAAGTAAAAAGGCTTGGCGATGTCATCAGTAAAGCAACTATTGACGTTGCCTTTGTTGGAATCGGCGAAAACGGGCACCTTGCCTTCAATGACCCTCCCGCTGACTTTGAGAATGAACAGCCGTACCTTATTGTCAAGCTGGATCAGGCATGCCGCCAACAGCAAGTCAATGAGGGGTGGTTCCCCTCAGTTGAGGCAACACCAGACCGTGCCATTTCGATGAGTGTCCGGCAGATTTTAAAAAGCAGGTGCATTATCAATACGGTGCCGGACGAACGTAAAGCGAAGGCTGTTGCAGCCTGCCTTGGCGGCGAAGTGTCGCCGCTTCACCCCGCTTCGATTCTGCAATTGCATCCGGAATGCTATACATTCCTGGATACGGCTTCGGCTTCACTTTTATTTGGAAGAACCAGCAGGGGTGGAGGCCAATAATTCCTCTATATCCTTTTCAAGCTTTTCCGGCTCAACGGAAGGAGCATAGCGCTTGATAACCGTTGCGCCGGGTGAAATCAAAAATTTGGTGAAGTTCCATTTTATCGAATTTCCGAGCAGTCCGCCGGTTCTCTTGCGAAGTTCTGCGAAAAGCGGATGCGCGCCCGGGCCGTTTACTTCGATTTTTGCCATCAGCGGAAAGGTTACCCCAAAATTGATCTGGCAGAATTGCAGAATGTCAGCGTCGGAACCCGGCTCCTGATGTGCAAACTGGTCGCAGGGAAAGCCGAGTACCACAAGCCCGCGGGCAGCGTATTTCTTATACAGCGCCTCAAGGCCTTTGTATTGCGGAGTGAATCCGCATTTGCTGGCTGTGTTGACAATGAGCAGTGTTTTATCCCTATATCCAGCCAGGTTCATCACGGTTCCGTCGTTCTTTTTAAATTCGATTTCGTATAATTTATTCTGGTCCACTTTTTTCTCCTGTTAGCAAAACCTACTGCATTGTGCCAAGTTCAAAGCTTTTTGATTTTTGAAATCGGCCATGCTATGTATCGAAGTTCTTGAGAATTGCTGCGAAAGATGCACATTTTATATTCGACCTTTCAAAATGCATCTGCATTTTAAAATAACCTCGATACTATAAAATAGGTAAAAGACGGCTTTGCGGCAATAGCTATATCCGCCGTTCACAAGCCATAGCTTAATGCACAAGTATCCTATCCATCCCCCTTGATTAGTAGCAATACTGGCACTATATTAAAAAAATGAATATATGAGCAAATGTTCATATATATTAGCATAATTGTATAAGGATAATTTGATGAACACGGTGCATGATGTTGTTGAGCTTTGTACCTGTACGGAGGTTCACCCGGAGGCGGTGGCCCAGGCCCGGAAGGGAGAACTGCCGGTTCCCCAATTGCTGTCCATGTCGGAGCTTTTTAAGATATTGGGAGACCCGACCAGACTCAGGATCGTGAATGCCCTCGCTAAGGATGCAGAACTCTGTGTCTGCGACCTGTCCCGGGCCCTTGATAAGACCCAATCTGCCATAAGCCATCAGCTTTCGCTGTTACGGCGGGCCCGGCTTGTCCAGTATCGCAAAGAAGGAAAGGTGGTGTATTACCGCCTGGATGACGATCATGTGGAACGGTTGGTTTCCATTGCTGCCCAGCATGTGGCAGAACAGCGGAGTGATGTTCTATGAAAGATACCTGTTGTTCCTCAGGAACTTGTGCTGTCGATGTTGCTACAATTAAGCCTGTAGGTTATACACTTTCTCAATCCCAGAAAAAAGAATTGGTCCTTATCCTTACAGCACTACTGTTTGCTGTAACGGGGATACTGCTCTGGGAATGGACCGGCAGGGATCCCCAAGGTCTAGCCCCCAGGGGGCTTGGCATAGCTAAAGCTGCCGGAGTGTTTTTTCTGGTATTGTCCTATATCCTTGCTGGGGCAGAAGTATTAAAAGGGGCTCTGAAAAATATCCTTAAGTTCCAGCCCTTTGATGAGCTCTTTTTAATGTCCATCGCATCTCTTGGCGCCTTTGCCATAGGAGCCATGGAAGAAGCCGTTGGGGTTATGGTGCTGTATCGGTTTGGTGAATTTTTACAGGATGTGGCGGTAACGAGGAGCCGCCAGTCCATTAAGGCACTTTTAGACCTGAAGGTCGAAAAAGCCCGGGTACAGCAGGATGGCCAGTGGCAGGAGATTGAAAGTTCCCAGGTTAAGGTCGGCGATCTGGTCCAGGTCCGGCCCGGCGAACGGGTTCCTGTAGACGGTGAGGTAGTGGAAGGTTCTGCAAGCTTTGATACCGCTGCTATGACCGGCGAGAGCCTGCCGCGCCTGGCAGAAGCGGGTTCCGAAGCCTTGGCAGGCTTTATCGTTTCTGGCGGTGCGGTGGTTATCCGGACACTGCGGCAGGCAAAGGACTCTGCAGCGAGCCGTATTATCCGGCTGGTGGAAGATGCCACCCGGAGCAAGGCTAAACCGGAGCTCTTTATACACCGCTTTGCCCTGATCTATACACCTATTGTGGTCTTTAGTGCTTTGGCGGTAGCGGTGATCCCGCCCCTGGGATTCCCCGGCCAGTCCTTTTCCCTATGGCTGTATCGGGCCCTTACCATGCTGGTCATTTCCTGCCCCTGCGCCTTTGTGCTGAGCATCCCCTTAAGTTATTTTGCCGGTCTTGGCGGGGCGGCTCGAAAGGGCATTCTCATTAAAGGGGCCGCCGTGCTCGACACCCTTGCCAATGCTCGGTCCGTCGTTTTCGACAAGACTGGAACCCTTACAAAAGGCGTTTTTACCGTAAAAAACCTGTACCCCGCCGAAGGCTTTTCTGCGGACGACCTGGTGTATCATGCCGCCGCAGCCGGTTCTGCGTCGAACCATCCCCTTTCACAGGCAATTCAGCGGTTTTACAACTCACAAAAAAAGAATCATAGCGGCTTTCCAAAGGATGCACGGTTTACCGAAATTCCCGGTCATGGTTCAGTGGCTCTACTGGATGGTCAGGAAATTCTTGCGGGAAATGACCGCCTGCTACATCTAAAAAACATACCCCATCAGTGTGAGGCCGCTGATGAAACAGTCATTCATGTGGCCGTGGCGGGCACCTATGCAGGCAAAATTGAACTGGGGGACAGCATAAAGGATGATGCCCGGCCTGCTCTGCAGGAATTGCAGCAGCTTGGCATTAAGGACCTGGCGGTACTGACCGGAGACAGCGAAGGGCCGGCGAAACGGACCGCCTTCGAATTGGGGGACATTGCGGTTCATCACAGCCTGCTTCCCGAGGATAAACTTGCCAAGGTTGATGAACTGCTCAAGGCCTACGAAAACCGCGGCAGTGTGATTTATGTGGGGGACGGCATAAATGATGCCCCCGTGCTGGCCCGGTCCGATGCGGGCATCGCCATGGGCGGTATTGGCACCGATGCTGCCATAGAGAGTGCCGATGTGGTGTTAATGACCGATGAAATAAGCCGTATCCCCCAGCTTATTTCCCATGCACGGAAAACAAAACGGATCGTCCTGCAAAATATACTTTTTGCTTTGGGTTTTAAGGTTGCATTTCTTTTCTTGGGCGCCTTGGGTATAGCCACCATGTGGGAAGCGGTGATCGCCGATGTGGGGGTAGCCCTCTTGGCGGTGCTCAATGCCACACGGGCTCTGCGGTGAAAAGCTTACCCCTGCAGTGAGAGAGGCAGTTCCAGCCCTGCGGCTTCTAGCAAGGGGCCGTTGCTGAGAATCTCCCGGCTCGGCCCCTTGGCTGCTATGGTACCATGATTCAGCAAGATAACTTCATCACAGAGATCCAGAACCATATCAAGATCGTGGGTCGCGATCAGTTTAGTATGGGGAAGAGAACGGAGAAGATTTATAGTGGTCCGGCGGGCACGAGGGTCAAGAGCATTGGTGGGTTCGTCTAAAAGCAGAATTTCTGCATCGCTGGCAAGAATGGTCGCCAGCGAAACCATCCGCTTTTCACCGCCTGAAAGCCGGTAGGGCGGTCTATCTGCTAGATGAAGACAGTTGGTACGATGCATGGCTTCTCTGGCTCTGTGCTGAATTTCCTGCTCTGGCAGAAGAAAGTTGCGCGGCCCGAACTCGACATCCTGTTGTACTGTTGCCATAAAAAGCTGATCATCAGGATTTTGAAAGGCAAGCCCCAGCTTTTTTTGCAGAGTCCGTGTGTTTCTGCGGTTCAGAAGGATTTCTTCTATATAAATACTGCCGCTTTCAGCTTCAAAAAGCCCGGCGATAAGCCAGAGTAAGGTTGTTTTGCCGCAGCCATTCGCTCCTACCAGCGCTACTGCTGAGCCGCGGGAGAGCGAAAAGCTGATATTCGAGAGAACTTGCCCGCCATTTTCATATCTGAAGGAAAGGCTGTCGACTCGAATGCATGACTCAGCCATGGAGCACTCCCAAGCCTGCTCCCTCACCGCAGAATGCAACGAGCACAGACCCCAGCACTTCCGGGAGAGAATATATTCGGAATAGAACAACCAGGCTCAGCCATAGCATGATGAACACTATATCCGGAATCGACAGTTTTTGCACGCTGCCATAGGGGTGAGCTGGATTGAATCCCCGTAATTCCATCGCATGCTGTACCCGCAGCCCCTGTTCATAAGTTCGAATTAGAATACCACCGGGAAGCGAACCCCATTCGTTTCGCGTAAGGCGGGGCTTTCTTCCGCTTCGTAACTCATAGGCACGAAGCGTTCGATACAAATCTTCCAAAAGCAACATGATGTAGCGGTAGATTAGGGTGAAAAGCATGAAAAATAGCGGTGGAATTTTCATGCTTTTCATTGCTTTCTGAAGCCCGCCAATTCCCAGAATGCTGATCATGAGAAAATTCATCAGGATTGTGAGAAAGCCTTTTAGCATAAGAGAAATGAATATAAACCATCCGCGGTTCAGTTCCATGCTGCCGTGATATGCAAGTTCCTTGTCTAGAAATGGGTGTAAAAACCCTATTAAGAGGATCATCGGGAGCACTTTCAACGTGCTTGCAAAAAGAGGCTTTAGAGGGATGCGGGCAAACTGCGCAAGCAGTATGGGGAATAAAAAATAGGGAGCCAGTTCGATGACGGCCGTTGCTGGAAAGGAAGTAAGCAGTGTGATATAGCTGAAAGCCGCCAGCAGGATAACCGCTGGATGGAATTGGTGTATCCTGCTAGAGATACAGGCAAACTCTTCAAACCGCCTGAATCGATATCCCTGCTTAGTCGAGGTTGTCACGCTGCGTGCTTCCCGGTACTGGTTTTTTTCGCCAGCTAAAGGTTTTAATACCAAGATTTGTCAGCAGAAGGAGTACGAATGTCAACAAAGCACCGGTAATTCCGGAAAAAGTAGTTCCAAATCGGGAGGCTGACTGCCCGGAAGACGTTTCGCTGGCTTTGAACGAGTAATCAGGCAAGATGGCAATTTTTTCCTGAATTGCTGAAAAAAGCGCATGAGTGCTGCTTGCACTGCTCAATTCTGTAGATCCTGTGACTTTTGCTATGGACCATTCAAGACCGTCAGGGTTTTCAGAGGCAAACCATGAAATGAGCCCACCAGTAATAAGGGCTGCGAGTATGAAAAGAGCCATGATCTTTTGGCGAACTGTCGCGGCTTTGTCATTTTCTGGTATGCGCTCAGTGTGCCGAATCAGCTGCGGGGCTGTTTTCTGAACATACCCGACAATCACAGCAGTTAAAAGACCTTCAACGAGCCCGATAGCGAGATGGATAGGTTGCATCAGAAGGATAAAAGTGCCAAACGGAAGTTCGGTTTTTCCCGACAAGAGGGTTTCCAGAACAACAGAAAAAGCTCCCAGTTGAAGACCGGCAACCGAGGCAAGCACGATAGCCGCTTTGCTTCTCTTTTCTTTTTTTGCCAGAGGTTTATAGATGAGCGGATACGCAATGAAACAGGTATAGAACGCCAGATTGAAGACATTACAGCCATAGCTTAAAAGCCCTCCATCAGCAAAGAAAAGAGCTTGAATTAGCAGAATGGCTGACATCGCTAGAAAGCCAAGATGCGGTCCCAAAAGGATGGAAAGCAAGAGCCCGCCGCCAATATGGCCGCTCGAACCAGTCCCAGGGATAGAGAAATTTATCATCTGAGCTGCAAAAACAAAGGCTCCCAGAATACCAGCCAGGGCGGTAGGGGTTTCGCATTCATCGTGCTGTACTTTTTTAATGCAATAAGCGCCGGTTGCTGCTGTAGCGATCCAAAGTGCCGCTCCAACCTGAGGCGAAATTAGCGCGTCTGCCATGTGCATAATACAATTCCTTTTTTTTAAAAAATTAACTAACTTGCAACAATCTCTTTAATCAAGAACTCTCTACCGCTTATTATTTCAGCGTTTGTACTGTCGCAGACGGGGCAGTGCTTGTTGTATGTTACTAGGTTGTAGACTTTCCCACATTCGGAACACACTCCATTCCCGGGTACTATTTCAATTTCCAGCTCGGTATCCTGCATGGACGTTCCGTCCACAGCTGCAGGATAACAAGCTCGCAAATACTGCGGGATAACCGGGGAAAGCTCGCCCACTTGCAAGACCAGGGTCTTGATATGCTCAACACCCTGGTCCCGAGCAAAAGCTTCGACAGTTTCCACAATGTGCATCATGATGCCAAGTTCGTGCACGTTTTTGCCTCGCCTTAGTCTTTTTTCCCGAACATTGAGCCTACATTGGTCAGGACTTTCTTGCCTGCAATTCTGACTTTCCGTTTCAGAATGTACTTCATGACGGTCGGTTTGATTTTTTCATAAGGTAATTGCTCGGCATTGTAGCGGCGAACCAGCTTAATGGCATCGAACTTGCAGCGAATAACACACTGGCCGCAGCCAAGGCACATGAATTCGTCGACAACGGTAGCTCCGCAGCTGAGGCAACGCTCGGTCTCTTTTTTAATCTGCTCTTCGGTCAAGACACCTCTGGTATCGCGGAAACTGAGCTTGTCATCTTCCTTGACCTCGACGATGGGGCGCTGGCGAGGAATTGCGTCGTAGCCTTCCAGATTGAGGTTTTCCTTGTCGATAGGCTTGTAATCACGCTTTAGCCTGCCCAGCACCAGGCTCTGACCCTTATGGACATATCTGTGCAGGGAGATGGCGCCCTCTTTACCCAATGCAATGGCATCAATAGCAAATTTGGGGCCGGTGACAACATCGCCGCCGGCGAAGACGTCAGGTTCGGCGGTTTGGAAGGTTACCGGGTCAACTTTAATAGTCTTGTTGGGGTTTAGTTCAATTGTGGTTCCTTCCAGGAGCCTGCCCCAGTCGATAGCCTGACCAACAGACAGGAGAACTCGGTCTGCTTCTACCGTAATGGTAGCGGTTTCATCGAAAGCAGGATTGAAGCGGCCTGTTTCATCAAAGACACGGGTGCATTGTTTGAATTCTACACCGGCGACTTTCCCGTTCTTGACGATAATCCGCTTTGGCCCCCAGGAGTTTTCTATCGTAATGCCCTCATCCATGGCTTCTTCGATTTCTTCTGGAAGCGCAGGCATTTCTCTGCGGCTTTCCAGGCAGTACATCGCAACCTGTTCACCGCCTGAACGCCGAGCTGTCCGTGCGACATCAATAGCGACATTGCCGCCGCCAATGACAATGACCTTGCCCTGAATGTCGGTTTTCTGCCCCAGATTGACCATTCGGAGGAAATCGACTCCGGCAAAGACACCCTCTGCGTTTTCTCCTTCGAGTCCAAGCTTTCTGCCAGCCTGAGCGCCGATGGCAAGATAGAAGCCCTCAAAGCCTTGCTTGCGGAGTTCGGGAATCGTCACATCCTTGCCAACTTCCACACCGGTTTTAAATTCGACCCCCAGGACACGCAGGATATCGATTTCTGCATCGATGACATCTTTCTCCAGCCGATATGCTGGGATACCGAAAGTCAACATGCCCCCGAGTTTCTGTTCTTTTTCAAAAACTGTGACCTGATAGCCATCCAGTGCGAGATAATAGGCGCAGGAAAGGCCTGCCGGCCCAGCCCCGATTACTGCGATTCTGTTGCCGTAGTTGTGGCGTTTTTCTGGAATGAAGCGGGTATCGGCATAGAGATCCTTTTCAGCGATGAATTTCTTGATTTCATCGACCGCGACGGGATCGTCCAGATCGCCGCGGGTGCACTGGGATTCGCATTTCCTCGGGCAGATACGGCCGCAGACTGCAGGGAAGGGGTTTTCTTTTTTGATGAGTTCCAAGGCTTCCGAATATCGGCCTTGCGATGCCAGTTTAATATATCCCTGAACTGCGATGTGGGCAGGACAGCCCGCTTTGCAGGGACTTGAACCTGTATCTTCAACGACTTTTTTATTGGTTCGGTAGTCTGGATTCCAATGTTCAGGGCCCCATTCGGTGTCGTAGGGCAGTACTTTGGTTACCTTTTTCCGTTCGGCTTCAGTGGTACAGATTTTTTGACCAAGTTTCGCTGCGTTGCTGGGGCAGTTTTCGACACATTCGCCGCAGGCAACACATTTCTCTGCGTCAACCTGGGCAACAAAGTTGGAACGCACCATGTCAGGATTGTTATACATATTGGCGATTCGGTTCGAAAAACACCCGCAGCCGCAGCAATTGCAGATGGCGTGCGTATGTCCGGGGCCATCCAGGTTGGGAATACTGTGCATGAGGCCGTTATCTTCAGCTCGGTGCATGATTTCGAGCGCTTCTTCTTTCGTAATCTGCCGCGCCCGTCCGGTTCGGATGTAAAATTCAGCGGCATGATCCAGCTGAATGCACATATCTTCCTTGAGATGTCCGCAACCTTCACCCATGATCTCACGGGATGTGCGGCAGGAACAATCGGAAACGGAAATCAAATGAGCATCGTTGATGTATTTTTCAACTTCTTCAAAAGATGCATGGCGAGTTTCACCGTCAATTGCTCGCTGTATGGGAATGACTCGCATGGCGCCTGCGCCGACCGGAAAGTTTCCCGCGGCTACCGGACCTCTTCGTTTCCCGTAGGCATCGAAAGCACGGGCCACTTCTGGATGCTTCCGAACATTTTCCTTGTTGTTGACTATCATTTCCATGTGGCCGGGCACCCATACTTCATGCCAAAATTTGTCCACACCATCGATCTTGTTGACAATGGTCACACCTGCATATGCAAGATCCCACAGCAATTTTGTCGTTTCTTCTACTGTCTTCCCGCAGCGGGCTGCAATTTCTTCCGCTGACTGCGGTTTGCGGAACTCGACTTGAAGCGCTACATCAGCCATCTCGTCAGTCACGATGGGATCCAGAATTTGATATTCCGGATATTCAGGCTTGATTTCATTTTTACTTCCCCGTTTTGTCTTGCTGATTTTATTGGCAAGATCGAGAATTTTATCACGTGCCATTCCATGCCCCTTATTGATTGGTTTTTATTGCTTTCCAGGAAGTGACTTCTTTGTTCAGCCAGGAAATCCAGACATCCATCCCTTCGCCGGTTTTTGCTGAAATCGGAAAAATTGCCGCATTTGGATTTAGCCTGGCAATATACTCTTTGAAGCGCTCCAGGTTGAAATCAAACAACGGTAAAGCATCGATCTTGTTGACTAGAATCGCGTCAACCTTCTGAAACATGACGGGATATTTCAGCGGCTTGTCATCGCCTTCTGGAACACTCAAGATCATCATGCTTTTTGCAGCGCCTGTGTCATATTCGGCAGTGCAGATCAGGTTCCCGACGTTTTCCAGAAATACCAGATCCAGATCTTGCAGCTGGAGGTTGTCGAGTCCCTCCCGGGTCATCTCGGCATCAAGGTGGCACATGCCTCCAGTGTGCAGTTGGATTACCTTGACTCCAGTTTTGGCAATGGTAGAGGCATCGACGTCGGAATCGATGTCAGCTTCCATAACACCGATTTTAAACTGATTTTTCATGTTTTGAATTGTCCTGACGAGGGTGGTTGTCTTTCCCGATCCTGGTGAAGACATCACGTTGAGTAAAAAAACACCTTGCTGTTCCAAGTTGTTTCGAAGGATTTTTGCTCGTTCATCATTCCCGCTGAAAACGGTTTTTTTAATTTCCAGAACTCTGTAGGTGTTCATATTTCTTCCTGTATATGTCGAATGTATGGTGCCAACACAAGTTTGAATGGTTGGCTCAATGGTATACCAGAATAAAAATTCAGTCAATAAAAAATTATATAATTATATAAATAATTAAATTGTATTGAAATATTTTTTGTAATAATATATTATTTATTTGGTATCTGGTATAGCCAGTGTCAGCTTTTTATATTGATTGAATATCTATTGCATATCGAGGTTGAATTATGGAATTGCCGAAACTGCAGGCACCAAGCCTCAAGGAATTGTTTATCAAAGAAATGGAAGCTCAGATTCTTTCGGGAAAACTGCCGATTGGTTCAAAGCTGCCGTCGGAACGTGAAATCTCCGAGGCGATGGGGGTAAGCCGGGCAGTTGTAAACGCCGGGCTTCTGGAAATGGCACGCAAGGGTTTTTTGGAAGTAAAGCCACGCTCGGGCGCTTTTGTAGCGGATTACCGGCGTCGGGGTACCAGCGAGACCTTGCTGTCTATCATGAACTTCAATGGAGGTATGCTTGGCAGACAGGAAATCAAATCAATCCTTGAGCTTCGGCTGGTGCTGGAAACACTGGCTCTTGAGCTTGCCATAACTCGAATAACCGAAGAAGATCTCGCGATAATCCGAAAACATCTGGATACGCTGGCAACTGCCATCGATCCGCAGACTGCCGCTGAAGCTGCCTTCTGTTTTCATTATGAAATCGGCTTTATGTCGGGAAACACGCTCCTGCCGCTTATTTTTTACTCATTCAAAGCACCGGTTACCATGCTGTGGCAGCGATACATTACACTCCATGGCAAAGACATGCTCTACCAGAATACAAAGGCACTCTATGAAGCAATAGAAAAGCGCAGCACAGCAGAAGCTATACACTTGTTCCGTGAATCTATTAATCAAACAATTTCTGGCGGTGTATCGATTTATTACGAATAGCCAAAACGCTGTCTATGCGGGGAGCTGGAAATCGAAGCGATATATCCTGCATGAAGGTTCATGGGGATACCCTGCTGGGTTATTCTTCACTTCTTGCTGATGGCGGCTTCCCAGCCTCGAAGAATATTTTCCGGTACTCGCGCGGCGAGAGCCCCGTGCATTTTTTGAAGACTTTGGTGAAGTGGAAGGGATTTTCGAAGCCAAACCGATCCGCGACATCGCTAATGGTAAGCTGATTATCCACAAGCACCGCCGAAGCCGCTTCGATTTTAAGCCGGGTGAAGTATTGAAACGGCGACATCCCCAGGTGGTGCCTGAAAAGCCTGATGAAGTATTCTTCTGACAGACCGAGCCTGGCTGCGAGATCGTCAGAGCTGAGCTTTTCGCGGATATGCTTGCTCATGTACGAAAGCGCGCGCTCGACATGCTCGTTTTTTGTGCGCGGAGCGCTCAGGGCAGGAGTTGGGCTGTCAATATGATCGAACCATCGGTATAGGATACTGAGGAGCGCATGCTCCGCCGCTTTGCGGGATTGTTCGGAGGGGGATTTAGAAAGCCGGTACAGATCGTCAAGAAGAAAACGATCCTTCGAATCAACCGGAAAGGCTCTGGACCGGGCATGCCACACATGCCCCAAAAGCGTCACGATGTCATCGTCGGCTGGATTCCCTGCTTCCGGCTCGAATAAAACAGCATAATAACTGATAGGTTTTTCAACGGCTTCTGGAAGAATCGAATGGAATTCGCGCGGCTTGATAAAGTATATTTGGCCGCCATCTATGATGTATTTTGCCTTATTTATTAAAAGAGCTCCTTGCCCCTCCATGAAATAGTGAAATTCATACTCTCCGCGGGCATGGGCGTGGTACCGGCCGTGCCAGGCCAGCCTTTCCCCGCTCATCAGGCGATACACATAGACCGCGTCCTTGATTTTCATAGAATCAGAATGTCAATAATAGATAGGTATTGTCAATATCTCGTATTTCATTTGATTCAAAATGCACCTACGCTGTAATTGGCAAGAGCGGAGGGGGCAAATATGGGTGTCGTATGCGGCATCGATCTGGGCACACAGAGCTGTAAAATCATTCTCTACAACCCTCATACACGGCATATACTTGCCAAATCGCAGGCGGCGCTGGATATCATTGCGAAAAATGACGGAACCCGCGAGCAGAAGGCCGAATGGTATGAAACTGCACTCTCGGACTGCTTTGCGGCGATTCCGCCGGATCTGCGCGCGGACATCGATGCCATTGGCGTGTCGGGCCAGCAGCATGGTTTTGTGCCGCTCGATGCAGATGGGCATGCCATTCGTCCTGTAAAACTGTGGAACGACACTTCGACTGCTGTGGAATGCGAAGAGCTTACCGGCAAAGCGGGCGGCAACGCGGCACTCCTTGCGGAAACAGGGCTTCTCATGCTTCCTGGATATACCGCGCCGAAAATTCTATGGCTCAAAAAGCACGAGCCTGATGCCTACGCCCGGCTGCGCTATGTACTTCTGCCCCATGACTATGTCAATTTTCTGCTGACCGGCGCGTATGTGACTGAATACGGTGACGCTTCCGGGACAGCACTCTTGGATGTGCGAGCCCGCACGTGGTCGCGGCGCGCATCTGCGGCCTCATCGATCCAAATCTCATCGATTTTCTTCCTTATATAATAGGACCGGACGAACCTGCCGGCCGAGTGAGCGCTGAAGCGGCGAAGCGATTCGGGATTCCTGAAGGCGCTGTTGTGTCCGCAGGCGGCGGCGACAATATGATGAGCGCGATTGGCACAGGCACGGTGCGCGATGGATTTCTGACGATGAGCCTGGGCACTTCGGGCACGCTCTATGGATACTCAAAGACACCTGTTGTGGATCCTGAGGGCAATCTGGCTGCCTTCTGTTCCTCAACAGGCGGATGGCTGCCGCTCTTATGCACGATGAACTGCACGGTGGCGAGCGAACAAATTCGCGCGCTTTTGGGGATGAGTGTCGAAGAACTCAACCTAAGGGCGGAATCGGCGCCCATCGGCGCGGAAGGGCTTGCGGTCCTGCCATTTTTCAATGGCGAACGAATTCCCAACTTGCCGAACGGAAGGGCCAGCATCAATGGCGCAACGGCGGCCAATTTCAGTAGAGAAAATCTCGCGCGGGCGGCACTGGAAGCGGCGATTTTCGGTATGCGCATCGGGCTTGAGTCGTTCAAGAAGCTTGGATTTACGGCCAGGGAAATCAGGCTGGTCGGCGGCGGGGCGAAAAGCCGGCTTTGGCGGCAGATTGCCGCGAATGTCATGGGCTTGCCTGTCCGGGTGCCCGAAGAAGAAGAGGCGGCCGCCTTTGGAGCGGCGATTCAGGCACTCTGGTGTTTGGAAAAGGCGGGCGGCAGGGCTCGAAACATCGAGGAGCTTGTCGATGCCCATGTTGCGATTCGAGGAGACTCGGCCGTGGAGCCCGAACCTGAAGCTGTCGCGTGCTATGAGGAAGCGTACGAGAATTATTCGAAATATTTGGCGGTCTTGAGTCCGCTGTATCGATAAAAGAAGGAAAGACACTATGGCAGAGTATTTTGTGGGTCACAAAGAATATTTTCCTGGAATTGGCAAAATTCGCTATGAAGGCCCGAAGAGCGACAATCCCCTTTCGTTCAAATTTTACGACCCGGACCGCGTCATCGGCGGGAAAGCCATGCGCGAACATCTGCGGTTTTCCGTTGCCTACTGGCACAGCTTCGGGGCGGATGGCACGGACCCCTTTGGTTCTGCGACACAATTTCACCCCTGGGCCAGCGATGCCCGCAATCCCCTTGAAGCACATGAGCACAAGCTCGATGCGGCATTCGAGTTTTTCACCAAGCTCGGTGCCGATTTTTATTGTTTCCACGACCGCGATATCGCGCCGGAGGGAGCCACGATTGCCGAAAGTGAAAAAAATCTCGTGCATATGGTGAGCCTCGCCCGCGAGCGGCAAAAGGCGACCGGCGTGGGCCTGCTGTGGGGAACTGCCAATCTTTTCTCCCATCCGCGCTACATGAACGGCGCCGCGACAAACCCTGAATTCGGTGTTGTTGCTCACGCCGCTGCCCAGGTCAAGGCAGCGCTGGACGCTACCATCGAGCTGGGCGGACAGGGCTATGTGTTCTGGGGCGGCCGCGAAGGCTACATGAGCCTCCTCAACACCAACCTCAAACGTGAAAAAGACCATCTGGCGCGCTTTTTGACGATGGCCCGCGACTACGGCCGAGCCCGCGGTTTTCAAGGTGCCTTTTACATCGAGCCCAAACCCATGGAGCCGATGAAGCATCAGTATGATTTCGACGTTGAAACCGTTGCCGCTTTCCTGCGCACCTACGGGCTTGAAAAAGACTTCCGCGTCAATATCGAAGCCAACCACGCCGAACTGGCCGGCCATGACTTCCAGCATGAACTCGAAACAGCTGCAGCGCTCGGTATTTTCGGCTCTGTCGACGCTAACCGCGGCGATCCCCGCAACGGCTGGGACACCGACCAGTTCCCCACCAATGTCTATGACACCACCCTCGCCATGCTCGCCATTCTGCGTGGAGGCGGCTTCACTACGGGCGGCCTCAATTTCGACGCTAAAATCCGCCGCAATTCCGTTGACCCGAGCGACCTTTTCGAAGCCCACATCGGCGGCATGGACGCCTTTGCCGCAGGGCTCCTCGCCGCGAACCGCATCCTCGAAGACGGTAAGCTCGACGCCTTTGTCCGCCAGCGCTATTCGAGCTTCGATGCTGGTAACGGCAAGCGTTTTGAAGAAGGCCAGCTCAGCCTGGCAGAACTGGCTTCCCTGGCGCCGGCCGATCCCGATGTCGGCCGCACCTCCGGCAAGCAGGAGCGCCTCGAAAACCTCATTATGGGGTATGTGAGCAGAATCTGAAGAGATATGAATACAAGCCAGCCCCCTTTCAAAAATCACCCGTTTTGGCTATCATTTTGGTATTGCAGTAAGTCTTGTCAAAGACGGCCTGTTTTTGAAAACTGAAGGTGATGGAGTCCACCGGGGCATGTGCCTGAACTGCGCGGCTTCCCGCTGCTGATGACTCCTTCCGACATGCGCCTGGCTTTGGTGCTAAGCCCTCATAAGGGGGTTTCCGCCAGGGCGCTCATGTTTTGTCAGCCGGAAGGAGGTTGTTATGATTGCGGTCAGCGTGCTCTTTGAAAATCCTGAAGATCCGCGCAGAGCTTCTGCCTTCGACATGCCAGACTATTTTATCGATCTCAATCTCGATCAAATTCTCGATGGCATCAATGGCGGTTTGTCTGAATATGGTCTTCAGCCCATGTTCTTCCGCCACCTTGCAAACGCCCAGGAAGTGCGTTCATCGACGAGACAATCGACAGCTTTGAGCGGGAAATTCAATTCTACATCGCCTATCTGGACTATATCGGGCCGCTGAAACGGGCCGGACTGAGTTTCTGCTATCCTGACATTGCTGAATCCGACAAAAATACTTTCGCGCAAGAATTTTTTGATCTCGCGCTGGCAAAAAAAGTTTCCATGACCTCTGCCCGCGTTGTACCAAATGATTTCAGCCTGCAGGGCAAAGAACGCATGATTGTGGTTACCGGCCCGAATCAGGGCGGCAAGACAACCTTTGCCCGCGCCTTTGGACAACTGCATCACCTAGCGGCCATAGGGCTTCCGGTGCCCGGGTCCGCCGCGCGTCTCTTTTTGCATGATGGGATTTTCACGCATTTTGAACGGGAAGAAACCATAAAAAGCCAGCGCGGTAAGCTTCATGACGAAATACTCCGCATTCACGGCAGCCTGGAGCGCGCAACGCCTTCCAGCATTTTTATCCTGAATGAAATTTTTACTTCGACCACCGTCAAGGATTCGCTTTTCCTCAGCCGCAAAATTCTCGAAAAAATTCTCGCGCTCGATGCAATTACCCTCTGCGTTACTTTTCTCGATGAACTCGCTTCGATGGATGATCGTATTGTTAGCATGGTGAGCTGTGTCGATCCGCAGGACCCCTCAATCAGGATCTTCAAAGTTGAGCGACGCTCTGCCGATGGCCTGGCTTATGCCCGATCTATCGCTGAAAAATATCATCTCACGTATGAAAGTCTGACAAGCAGGCTCGCAGGCGCGCATGACAAGCGCGGCGAGCGGAAATCGGAAGGCAAGAATTCCGTGCCTGATGCGAGTGAGGTGAAAGCATGAAAGTCTTTTTAATGTATAAAGACAGAGATTTTGACCGCCAGGCGCCCCTGCCCGCATGGGCCGAAGCGCTCATGCAGGACTTCGATCTTGACATTCTGCTCAAGGCGATGTCCGCGGACGATCGTTTTCTCTACGATATATCGAAGAGCGCGCTTTTCCAGAGCGTCATGGATGAGGGGAACATTCTGTATCGGCAGAAGGTTCTCGATGACAGCATTCAGAACGAAAAAACCGTACGCGATATATATACGCTCGCTGATGAGGCTGTCGAAGCCAAACGCAAGAATTGGTTCGGTGTATTCGGGGCCTATCCGGGCTCGATACTCTACAGCGCGGTTCGAATGCTCGAAGCCTACCTGCCTATGCTGGAAAAGCTCCGCGCGATTGCCCGCGAAAAACAGAGTGCATTCAAGTCGGAAGGCTTCACGCGATTTTTCGCGATGATCCAAGATGAACTCAGCGATGAGTATGTGCGGACTGTCAGTCAATACCTGAAAGATCTCAAATTCGAAAGCGGCATCATGATCAGTGCAATGCTCGGCGAAGGGAACGAGTTGACCGGGCATGCCCTCAGAAAACCGAAAAGCAAGGACAAAAATTGGATACGCAGAATTTTGGGTCCGAAAACGCCAGCATATTCATTTTCCATCGATCCGAGAGATGAGCCCGGTACGCACGCGTTAGGCGAACTTCGCGACCGCGGCATCAATTTCGCAGCAGATGCACTGGCGCAATCGGCGGATCATGTGGAGAGCTTTTTCAGGATTCTCAAAAGTGAAATCGGTTTCTATATTGCCTGTCTCAATCTGCGGAGAAAGCTCATTTCGATGGGCGAGACGCTTTGCTTTCCAGTTCCATTCGCTCAAGGTGCGCTCACCTTTGAATTCAGCGGCTTGTACAATGTGTGCCTTTCGCTCTTTTCGGGCAGAAAATCGGTCGGCAATAATGTTCGCGCGAATGGTAAAAACCTCGCGATTATCACAGGCGTCAACGAAGGCGGAAAATCGACATTCCTGCGCAGTGTCGGTATCGCTCAACTTATGATGCAGGCGGGGATGTTCGTCCCGGCTGAGCAATTCAGCGCTGACATCCGAAGCGGCATATTTACGCATTACCGCCGCAAGGAAGACCGGGACATGAGTTCCGGCAAGTTCGATGAAGAACTCAAACGCATGAACACAATCGTGGATCGGATTCAGCCGCACAGCCTGATTTTCTTCAATGAGTCGTTTGCGTCGACAAATGAGCGCGAAGGTTCTGAAATCGCGAGGCAGATTGTCAGCGCACTCTTGGAGAGCGGGGCGAAGGTGTTTTTTGTGACGCACCTGTATACTTTCGCGGCTCAGTTTAGCGGCAAGGCGAATACATCGACTATCATGCTGAGGGCGGAGCGGCGGCAGGATGGCACCCGCACTTTCAGAATTGTCGAAGGGGCACCTTCCCAGCGCAGTCATGGCGAAGATTTGTTCTATAAGGTATTTGGAGCCGAAAAAGAACCGGGCGCCGAATGACTTCAGCCTTGCGTGCCGGCCAGCGCGGCGGTATGCTGTGGCGAGGTTATTTGCATGCTCATGAAGCTTTCACAGCTCACCAAAGAACAAAAAGCCATTCTGGCTCGTCTCAAGGCATGGCTTGCGCTCCAGCTCGCCGCTGAAGCCTTTAGAAGCGATGCCGGCCTTCAGAAACGGTGTCCGGTCGGCGGTGTTTCGCTGAAATTGAAGATTATGCAGAATGGTGCCGGTCGCGGCGGCTCCGTACACAGCTCAAGCGGGCGTGATATGGCCATCAACCCGGCCGCCTCCGCCAGCTCTGCCGATGAATCGGCCGCTACCGCTACCAAGCCGGCCGCAACTCTACAATTATTTGTGAAAAAAGGAAATGCCATCGTAGGTGCGAGGAATTGGCCACAGCTGGTTCTGGTATTCCCAGGGAGCGAAGCGGCGATCAAAGTTCTATCCGGCGGCAAGGGCGCGGCCCTTCCTCTGCCGCTGAGCCCCGGTGCTTTCAAAGCACTTGGATTTTTCAAAAAGGCCTCTAGCCGCGCGACTGAACTCCTGCGCGAAGCGCAAACGCCCGACATGGTTCGCGCCAGCCTTTTGCTGGCAGCGACACTGCACGGCCTTGAGGCCGTATCAGGGGATTCCTATCTCGAGCGCCGAATGCTCATTGTTCCTGATGGCACAGTCGCGGTCCGCGTCGGCCAAATCGAATTTTTCGCAGCAAAGCGCGGCCGAGACATCAGGGTCATGGAATCAGCACAGCATCCTGACGCGGTCCTCTCCTTTTCAGATTACCAAAGTGCAATCAAAGTCCTCTCCGGTAAGCGCCAGGCAGTGGTCGCCCTTGGTTCCGGCGAGGTCAAGATTGAAGGGCTTCTGCCGCTTGTGCAAGGACTTTTTGCAGTCCTGGACAGGCTGTCGTGGTATTTGGGGGTTTCGGTATGAGCAGCGGCAAGAAATTCGCGCGTTCGCGGGAATATTTCGAACGCGCCGCGAAAGTGATTCCCGGCGGAATTTATGGCTCAAAAAGCCCCGGTTTTCTGGTACCCGGTCATTTCCCCTATTATCTCGAAGGCGCAAAGGGAAGCTGTATTGTCGATGTGGACGGCAACCAGTATATCGACTATCTCTGCGGCTACGGAAGCCAGATTGTGGGATATGGAAATCCGGCGGTGGACGGACCCGCGCTGGATCAGGCACGGCGCGGCGACCTCTTGAATCAACCGCATCCTGTCATGGTTGAGCTTGCAGAGCGGCTCGTTGACCTTGTGGACGGCATGGATTGGGCGGTTTTCGTCAAGAACGGCACTGACGCGACAACCCTCGCAACATCGATTGCCCGCGCCGACACAGGCAAGCAGATTGTCGTAGCCGCGGAGGGAGCTTATCATGGAGCGGCGAATTGGTGCTCGACCAATGTATTCCCTGTTTTTACCAGTGCCGAGCAACGCGATGTGCGATTCTTCTCATATAATAATATCGCACAACTCGAAAAATTATTTATAGACAACAAAAACAATATCGCCTGCGTGATCCTGACACCATACCATCACCCCACCTATAAACCGCAGCAACTGCCGACACCAGAATTTCTGAAAGCGGTTGAAGTCCTCTGTCAGCGTGAAGGCGCGTATTTTATTATGGATGATATCCGTGCCAATTTCAGATTGAGCATGGCCGGCAGTCACAGCTATTTTGGCGCGCATCCTGACATGGTTACCATGGGCAAAGCACTGGCGAATGGATATCCCATTTCCGTCCTGCTTGGCGCCGAGGCGCTGAAAAAAACCGCATCCAGTTTTTTCATAACCGGAACCTATTGGATGTCCGCGGTGCCCATGATCGCTGCAATGGCCACGCTCAATGAAATGGAGCGTCTCGGCGGGCCGCATCGGCTTGCCCAGCTGGGGACATTGCTGAAAAATGGGCTTGAATCGCTCGGAGAAAAGGCAGGGTTCAAAGCTCGCGTTTCCGGACCGCCCGCCATTCCATTTCTCACCTTCGATGAGGACCCCAATCTTTTCCTGAATCAAAGATTCTGCGCGGCGATGGCTGACCGCGGCGTATTCATGCACCCGCATCACAATTGGTTTATATCGCTGGCACATTCTGAGGAAGATATCGAAAGAACCCTGTCCGCGGCCCGTGAAGCTTTCGAGGAGCTTCGCGGCGGTTTCTCGGCACTGTTCATGAACAAAATTCATGAACAGTGAACTTATCCGCCGATGGCTTTCAAAAATTCAGCAAGCGCGATTCCCAGATAATTGCCAACTGCATACCCAATAATGCCGGTCGTGATGCCCGGCAGAATCAGCTTCCGTGCCTTGAGCGAAACAGCGGCAAGCCCGACAAAAGGCGGCGAGCAGATTGCCGATACCGATACAATCAGCATGGTATCCACATCGATTTTAAATATGGCGCACAGGATTGCGTGCAGTAAAAATGAACCGAAAAGCACCAGCAGAACAAAGAAAAACCAAATACCCGCGCCGCTGAATATCTGAGAGATATTACCCATTGCCCCAACCGCGACCGCAAACACATACAAAAAATATTCGCCAGTTGCGAAAGTCATCGGAAGAGCCCTGATACTTGGCACCAAAGAGGCTGCGAGCGCCAGGCTTGTAATCAACAGAATCGTGACCATGGTCTGGTAATCTGCGGGAACCAGCCCGGAAAGACCGAGCGAAATCCCCACAATTATGATCGCAAGCCCCAAACCTGCCCCAATTTTTTTCCACAGCCCCTTGCCAAAATAATCTGAAAAACGGCTGGTAAAACTGACTATTTCCGACGATGCCACATTCGCATCCCAATCCCGGGTTGGAAGAAATTTTCGCAAGACAGACTTTGCGCCGCTCATGACGAACAAGAGATACAGCGCGGAGAGAACCATATCCGAGGTATGCACCGCAAGATAGGTGTCGCGATCGACTGAAAGCGCGGTTTTAATTGCCGCCAGATTCGGCGTTCCGCCCGTATACAGGCCAACCAGGAGACCTGAAACCTTGTATGCCTCATTCGACCTCATTCTGAACAGCGCATAAGCCAACCCGGAAACGACACTCACCGATAAAGCCGCAAGAACAAAAGCCAAAACAGCTTTGCTGGACAGCTCCTTCCATTTTTTCATATCGACGGAAAAAAGCAAAAGCGGAATTGAAACGGCTACCGCCACACTGGAAAGCGTATCGAGGAGGCCCGTCGCTGATTCCCCCACCAAACCGATGTTTCCGAGAGCAAGGCCTGCAAGGTAGCAGACAATCAGCGTACTCCACTTAGCCATGAACGGAATTCGTTCTTTCAGAAAAAGCAGTACAATCGGAAACAGGACAACAAATCCAATCAGCAATACGTGCATCATGCCGGTACCTCACCTGCCGCGTTTTTCAGCGTTTCGCTAACAAGCTGAATCTGTCTACAGCCCGCCATGCCGTGAAATTGATTTTGCAAAAAGAGCGGGGAAATAACGTGAAAGAAAAACCCCCAGATGCGCCTTGCCGTCAAAAGCCACCCGAATTTCGAGCGAACCTTGCTCCAGCTTGCGCCATACAATCTTGGCAGTCTCGGCGGGATCCTGCCCCAGTTTCTGCAGCGGGTCGAGTTCGCCATGCCTGGCACCATTTCCGGCCAGCGCATTTTGAGAAATCGCGGTCCGAACAAAACCCGGATATACCATGGAAATCTGTATGCCGCTTCCATACAGCTCAGCCCGCAGCGATTGAAAAAAACCGCTCTGCGCATGCTTGGAAGCCGCGTAGGCTGTTCGCCAAGGCGCTCCCATGAGCCCCGCGATGCTCGAAACACAGGCAATGACACCTGAATTCTTGCGCCGCATCTCCGGCAGTATCATCCTCGTCATCGCGACCGCCGAGAAAAAATTCGTTTCCAGAATGCTGTTGAAAACATCCTCATCGGTTTCTTCAAAACGCGCCCGCTGGCTGACCCCTGCGTTCAAAATGAGAACATCGGGACAACCGTACTTTTCAAGCACTATCCGCAGCGCTCTCTCGCGAGCCCCTGCGTCCGCCACATCGAATGGAACGATTGCGCAGGATTTTGAACAATGCGCCGCGACGTCAGCAAGCGCTTCAACGTTCCGTCCGGAAATTATAAGCCGCGCGCCGTGCTGAGCCGCTTCCAGTGCCATCGCCCGTCCGATTCCGGATGAAGCCCCTGTTATCCAAACGAGTTTATTTTGAAGTGTCCACGCCATGGCCCTCAGAATAAGACGCGGTTTTCTTGCGGTCAAGGCAGGGCACCTAGAAAAGGTGATGGCTGAGAACCATGCAAAATGCAGGTTTGATGATTATTTCGAGCTCAGAAAAAAAGTTGACAGGACAGAAAAGCGGCCGTATACTGGAAAAGGAGTGTAACCGGTTACATATGGCTACCATGCATGATGTTGCACAACGCGCAGGTGTCTCTGTCGCGACAGTCTCACGATTTTTCAATGGCGGCTATACAAGTCCAGCAAGCCGCGCATCCATTGAAAAAGCTGTTGAGGAATTGCAATACAGCCCAAACTCAATCGCGAAAGCGCTCTCCGCTCATTCCTCACGGCTTGTCGGGTTGGTTGTCCCGAGCGTAACAAATCCATTTTTCCCGGAGCTTGCCCGTGCTGTAGAAGAAGAAACAGCCCGGAAAGGATATCAGCTTATTCTCTGTAATTCTGAAGGCTCCATTGAAAAAGAACAGCGTTTCATCGAAGCTATGACTTCACATTTTGCAGATGGAATCATCACTTCCACGGGGAATTGCGGTGAAGTGTATAAAGCTTCAGGAATGCCTGTTGTTTCAGTGGATCGGGAATTGGGAACCGGCGCTCCGCATGTAACCTCCGATAACTATCGCGGCGGCATGCTTGCTTTCAAGTGCCTCGCGGAAAAAGCGTGTAAAAAATTCGCCTTTATTGGAGCTCCCCAGGAATCCACGAGCCAGCGCCACCGTAGGGAAGGCTTTTTTCATGAAGCTGAGCGGCAGGGGTATGCGGCTCCGGAAATTTTCCTCGCTGATGAAGCAGATGAATATCGCGCGCTTGAAGATGAGGGAGAACATCTTTCACGCTACGATGGTATTTTTGCCTGGAACGATCATGCTGCTGTCCAGGCCATTCGAGCCCTTCATCAGGTTGGTAGATCTGTTCCTCGTGATGTGATGGTGATAGGTTTTGATGATGTTCATATTGCCAGACTGTATATCCCATCTTTGACCACAATCGCTCAGCCGATTTATGAAATGGGCAGAGCTGCCGCTGAGCTGCTCATGCGCCAAATGAACGGCGAAAAGCTGGATAATGTAACGTATTTGCTGGGGATCGAGCTTATCAGCCGCGAAACAACAGCGGTATCAGCTAACCTGAGGGTCTTTCAACATGCAGATGCATTTTGAAAGACCAATTTTACAGTGCGCGTGTTTCACAGCGGTTCTTAAGAGCCGCGAGAAACCACAAAGCCAATTTCAAAACTAATAAAGTTGTGAAATTGGCTCAACCTGCAAAAATAAAGCGAGGAAGCATATGAAAAAATACGGAATCTTGAATGCGCCGATAGCTGAAGTCCTTGCTGCAATGGGACACACCGATAGTCTGGCGATTGCTGACTGCGGTCTCCCCATCCCCAATGACGTCAGGCGCATAGATCTTGCGGTAAAAAAAGGTCTTCCATCATTTCTTGAAGTATTATCAGCCATTTCGGATGACATGGTTATTGAGAAAATCGTACTGGCAGCAGAAATTCAAGAAAAAAATCCAGCTGTTTTTAACGCCATTTTGCAGATGCTGCACGGAATTCCGATAGAATTTGTTCAACACACTGAATTCAAAGCGCTGACAAAATCCTGCAAGGCAATTGTCAGAACCGGTGAAGCAACACCCTATGCAAATATTATTCTTTATTCAGGAGTCAATTTCTGATGGATGGAATCAGGCTCGAAATGCGGGGCATCAAAAAGTCTTTTGGACCGGTTGTCGTTCTGAAAGATATGAAGCTGGATATAGAACCCGCAGAAATCCATGCCCTTGTCGGCGAAAATGGAGCAGGCAAATCGACCCTGATGAAAATTCTTGGAGGGGTCATCCAGAAAGACGCCGGTGAAATCCGAATTAACGGTCAGCCTGTTGAAATTCGCCGCGTCCGCGACGCCGAACGGTATGGTATTGCCGTTATCCATCAGGAACTGAGTATCCTTCCCTATCTCAGCATTGCTGAAAATGTGTTTTTAGGAAAAGAACTAAAAACCAGGCTGGGCTTGGTTGATGCCCGCCGCATGCATATTGAAGTCGCTGAAAAACTGAAAGAACTTGGGCTTGCGGTAAATCCCGATATGCCGGCCGGCTCTCTCAGCGTCGGCCAGATGCAGCTTGTGGAAATTGCAAAAGCCCTTATTCACCGGGCAAAACTCATTGTCATGGATGAACCGACCAGTGCTCTAACCGATCATGAAATTGAAAAACTTTTCGGGATTATTCGTTCTTTAAAAACAAAAGGTGTGTCGTTCATCTATATTTCGCACAGACTCGAGGAGCTCTTTTCCATCTGCGACAGATTGACAGTTCTTAGAGACGGAGAATATATCGGAACTGCCAATGTTCGGGATCTGTCCTTTAATCAGGTAGTCTCGATGATGGTTGGAAGAGAAATAGGAGACCGGTTTCCGCGGAAAGACACGGCACCGGGCGAAACAATACTGCAGGTTAACAATCTAGGGAGAGGAAAAGCTTTTCGGAATGTAAGCTTTTCTGTGCGAAAAGGCGAAATTTTCGGGATTGCAGGTCTCATGGGAGCTGGCCGTACAGAGCTGGTGCGCGCACTTTTTGGCGCTGAACCAGCGGAAACCGGTACGATACAACTCAAAGGGAAAAACGTCAGTATCACTTCACCGCTCGATGCTATGAATCTGGGCATGGGGCTTGTGACAGAAGACCGAAAGGCTGAGGGCTTGTTTTTAGATTTTTCTATTGAATTCAATATTGCTGCGGCGAATTTTGATCATCTGGCAAAGGCTGGTTTTGTGCACCCTGCGACCATACGAGACTTTGCGGAGCAATTTACTCAATCGCTGAGAATAAAAACACCTTCGGTCGATGTCCCGGTATCGAATCTTTCAGGCGGCAATCAGCAAAAAGCAGTTGTAGCAAAATGGTTGGGACGTTCTCCTGAAATCCTGGTGCTTGATGAACCAACTCGGGGTGTCGATGTTGGGGCAAAACGTGAAATTTATGAAATTATGACAAAACTCGCCGCACAAGGGGTGGCTATTATCATGGTTTCGAGCGAACTGCCCGAAGTGGTTGGGATGAGTGACCGTGTTCTTGTCATGAGACAGGGCGAGCAGGCGGGCATACTTGAAGAAAATATTACGCAGGAAAGAATTATGGCATTAGCGACAGGAGTGGTGTATACATGAGAAAACTGAGCTTTAATCGGTCAAAATATGGCGCGCTTGCTGGGTTAATCGGGCTGGGCGCTCTTCTTTCGATATTGTCACCGAGCTTTCTGACGCTTTCCAATATCATGAATGTCCTGAACCAGGTATCTCTGAACGGTCTTGTTGCAATCGGCATGACCTTCGTCATTTTGTCGGGCGGAATTGATCTTTCTGTCGGCTCCATTCTCGCGCTGTCAGGCGCCGTGCTAGCATCAATGCTCAAAGGCGGAATGCCGCAGATCATTGCTATATTGATTGCGCTTGTAATGAGCGCTGTGTTCGGTCTTCTGAACGGTGTGTTTATCGCGACGTTCAACTTACAGCCATTTATCGTAACCATGGCATTTATGACGATTTTTCGAGGCTCCACCTTTGTGTTTACGCAAGGAAGGCCAATCACTGGTCTTGGGAAGCAGGGTATCTTTGTTGCGGCAGGACGCGGCGATATTGCTGGAGTTCCATGGTCGGGGATCCTTTTGCTGGCCTGTTTGATAATAACGGCGTTCTTACTTGCTCGAACTGTTTATGGGAAAACTATCTATGCAATCGGCGGAAATCCGGAAGCAGCCCGCCTTTCCGGTCTCCCTGTCAAGACAGCTCGTGCAAGTGTCTACGCGGTATCAGGATTTTTTGCCGGACTTGCGGGGATGGTTTTAACATCACGTCTTGATTCCGCTCAGCCTTTGGCGGGGCAAAGCTATGAGCTTGACGCTATAGCCGCGGTTGTCCTCGGCGGAACAAGTCTGTCGGGCGGGCGGGGCTTCATGGTTGGAACACTCATTGGAGCTTTTATAATTGGCATTTTGAATAACGGATTGAATTTGCTCGAAGTATCTTCGTTCTATCAGCAGATTGTCAAAGGTGCAGTCATACTTCTTGCTGTCCTCTTGGATCGCAGGAAATGACATATTCTTCAAGGAGGGAGCTGGTATGAAAAAGCTTCTGGTGTTCGTGCTTGTCCTGGTCAGCGTTGCCGCGCTGGTGACAGGCTGTGCGGGTGGTGGCGGGTCATCCAAAAAAATCGGACTTGCCGTTTCCACATTGAATAATCCTTTCTTCGTGACGCTGAAGGAAGGAGCGGAAGCAAAAGCCAAGGAACTTGGCTATGAGCTGATCGTAACCGATGCCCAGGACGACCCTGCAAAGCAGGCGAGCCAGGTTGATGACCTCATCCAGAAAAAGGTTGGCGTCATCCTGCTGAACCCCTGCAACAGCGATGCGGCTGCGACCATGGTTGAAAAGGCCACAAAGGCGAAAATTCCTGTCATTTCGGTTGACCGCGGTGTCAACGGCGCTGAAGTTTTGTCCCATATTGCCTCTGACAACGTCGCTGGCGGCAAAATGGCGGGAGAAGAGCTTATCGCGCTGGTCGGTGAAGGTGCAAAAGTTGTCGAACTGCAGGGTATCCCTGGAGCTTCTGCAGCTATCGATAGGGGAGCGGGATTCCACCAGGCGGTTGATGGCAAACTCAATGTCGTCGCAAGCCAGCCTGCTGATTTTAACCGTGACAAGGGCTTTACTGTTATGCAGAACATCATTCAGGCAAACAAAGGCATCAAGGGAGTTTTCGCGCATAATGATGAAATGGCACTCGGCGCTGTAAAGGCGCTTGAAGCCGCCAAGCTCACCGATGTGGTTGTCATTGGCTTTGATGCGACCGATGATGCGGTTGCTGCGGTCAAAGCTGGTCAGATGAAGGCGACTGTTGCACAGAAGCCTGCTTTGATCGGTTCCATGGCAGTTGAAACAGCCGTTAAGAAACTCAAGGGTGAAACAGTTGAAAAATCTATTCCGGTTCCGCTCGAGCTGGTAAAATAAGTAAAATCTATTCAATTATAGGGCGGCCTCGCGCCGCCCTCCGGGAGTTCTCATGCGCGTGCTGAATTTTGGTTCATTGAATATCGATTACGTGTATCAGGTCGATCATTTTGTCCAACCCGGCGAAACTGAAGCTGCTTCGAGTCATCAGATTTTTGCCGGCGGCAAAGGTCTGAACCAATCCCTCGCCATGGCGCGTGCAGGACTCGATGTAACTCACGCGGGCATGATCGGGCCGGAAGGTGATTTTCTGGTTCGAACCCTAGCCGAATCGGGAGTAAAAACCGATCGGATCGGCCGGGTGTCCATGCCGACTGGTCATGCCATTATTCAGGTGGATAGGGCTGGCCGAAACTGTATTCTTATCTTTGGCGGTGCCAACCGGGAAATCGATGCAGCGATGATTGACGCGGCGCTTTCCGGATTTGGCGATGGCGACCTGCTGGTTCTGCAGAATGAAATTGCCGGAATCGGCGGAATCATGCAGAAAGCACACCAGCGGGGGATGAAAATTGTCTTCAATCCCGCTCCGTTTACTGCTGAAATAGCGGCCTATCCGCTTCATCTTGTGGATATTTTCGTCGTTAATGAAGTCGAAGCCGCCGCACTTGCCGCTTCGAATGTTTCAGCAAGCCAGCGGTCAGAAGCTTCCCTTGCCCAATTGGATCCTGTGCCTTCTGGCGCCAGCACAGCTCTGAGCGCCGATCTGCGCTCGGTCATCAAGACGCTTGCAAACCGCTTTCCTTCAGCGCTTCTCATCGTCACCCTCGGTGAAAAGGGGGCGCTCGCCGTTCAGAACGGCAAGGAAATTTTCCAGCCCGCGTTTAAAGTCAATGCTGTTGATACCACCGCTGCCGGCGACACCTTCCTTGGCTATTTTATTGCGGGGCTCTCTGAAAACCGTGGGCTGAAAGCCTCGCTTGAGCTTGCCGCCCGGGCTTCTGCTTTGTGTGTCTCGCGAAAAGGCGCCTCTGATTCAGTCCCATTCCGGAAAGAGTTGCTCTGAAACACCTGCCCTGACTGGTGTCACGAAGATTGTATATTTCTCAATGCCAGCGGCCTCCTCCTTTTTTAATTAAAATGTTCATATAAAAGAACAAAAAATATAATGTATACGTGCTCATAAAAATAATCATTACTAAAAGTATATACTATAAAAAATTACTTGAATATTTTTACGCTCGCTCTTGACAATGGAAATTTTATGAACATATAATCAACCAAAATTATTAATTCAGGCGCTGACCGACGGCACAGCCGCGGCAAAAGCCTGGAGGAGAAAGTGTATGAAAAAAGGTTTTATGCTGGTTCTGGCAGTCCTGTTTATCGGTCTGCCTGTCTTTGCGGGTACGACAATCAGTACAACCCTGCAAGCTGTCGTCGGTGCGGATCTTAACATCACCACAACAATTCCAGGCACCAAGGCGGTTGACCCAACGCTGACATCGGCAGCCCTCGGCTCTGTGACCATCAGCTCCAACGTGGCGAGCTGGACAATCACCGTGCACTCGGCAAACGGAGGCAAAATGGTGAGAGCGGGCGGCGGCGACTACCCCTACACCTTCACTTGGGGAGCAACAACGGGCATTGATCTCAGCACTGATTATGTCCAGACAAAAAATGCGCCGCAAGCTGCGACAACCTACAACCTCGCTATCGCCTATCAGACAGCCGCGAGCCTCGGTCTTTCAGCCGGTACCTATGAAGACACTCTGACCATCACGCTTGCAACGCTATAACACCGTAACGCAGAGAAGAATCAAAAAGGCTGTCCAGCACCCTGCTGAACAGCCTTTTTTGTCGGCGGTTGAACAGTGCTCAGCCTTTTCTCGCCTTAATAGCCTTAATAGCCTTGACCGCCGCATCCGCAGCCAGGCGGCCCGTCATGATGGAGGTTGGCACGCCGGTGGGGCTGTACGACCACTGCCCGGCTTTGAAAACGCCGGGGATTGAAGTTTTTATCGAATCATTGACACCCAGCATGCTCGATGTGACCGGCACCGGCTCTTTGAAAGACCAGCCGATAATCGCTCCGCCCGAACTCCCGACCAGCGCTTCGATGCTCAAAGGACTCGCCGAAAATTGGAACAGCACATGATCCTTCAGCCCCGGGTAGATGGACGAGCTGAGAACATCGATCATTTTCGCCTCGAGGTGCGATTTGAATTCCTCATACCAGCCATCTTCCTTGACGCGCCGGACCAGCTCATATTCGAACAAAAGACTCGCAATGATCCCCGTCTTTCCGGGAGGCGCCGCTTCGGAATCCTTGAGAACCGGAATCGAAATTTCATAGGTGTTGAGTTCACAGAAACGATCCAGCCACGCGAGAACAGTCTGTTTGTCGAGCGAACCCCACTGTTTGAGAAGCCCCTGCAGTTCGCTCCGGTGCGTTTCGCCCAGCCCCTTCGGCGAAGGCGTATAGAAAAAATGCCCGTGGGAGATTTTTTTAAAATCCTCAGGAGGCATATCCACCGCCAGGAAAAGCGTGAAAATGGATTCAGCGCCCTTCCGGGATAGCAGCAGATCTTTTTCAGCCTTTATTTTCGAGGCCTTTTCCTGCGGCAGACCATTCGTATCCGCGATGGAATACAGATGCTTCAAATCAGCTGCCCAGACTAATTGTTCATACTGATACGTATTGCCCTCGGAATCAGTCAAAAGCCGCGCAGCCGGATCCAGCGTAACAATTTTCGTGTCATTTTTTATCCTGCCGCCAAAGGCCAGCAGTTTTTCTTGAACCTTTGCGGGCAGCGTACCGACGCCGCCCTTCGGATAGAAATAATCCGTGTAAAGGTAGAAATAACTCATCGCGAAAAAAGTTGGAGTCGCGGCGAAAAAGTGCTGGTCCACAATATCCATCAGCGACTGATTTTTTATGATGCCCGCGAGAAATTCTTCGACCGGTCCTTTCATCGCATCGATTTTGCGAAGCGCCAGCAGAAATTTGAACATCCAGGGCAGATACTTCGAAACAAAATACGCGCCGTCCTCCTTGAAATTCTTGAAGAGCGGATTGTCCACCGCATAGAGGATTTTCATATTTCGCATAACTTCTTTGATAGCATCCATGAGACGGCCGATATCATCCGCGCTGTCGGGATAGAAACGAAGCAGGAGTTTTTCATAATCGGCGAGATTCGCTTCGGATTCGACATTGATCACATCACCTGCAATACCCACCGACACATTGCTTTTTATCGAAGGAAGATCAATCTGCAAATCGGCAAGCATGGGCTTGATGATCCCTGCGCTCTCTAACGCGCGCACCCCGCCGTCAAACACAAAACCATCGCGGGCAAAGGTGTTGATCAAGCCGCCGCAGGTCGAATTTTTTTCGATTAACAACACATCGACACCTTTTTTTGCGACATACGCGGCAGCCGTCAGCCCGGCAATACCCCCGCCGACCACAATGACCGTGCTTTGTTCTGTCATGCGAGCCTCCCCAGTTCAAGGCTTTTCTGCCATAACTCGTCAGCGACCTCCAGATCCAAGGCTGGAGGAGCCAATTCTTCCTTTGTTGTCAGATTGAAAAATGAATCCGTTACACCCCGCAGGTCTGGCGAAACACCCAGATAAAATAAGGCTTGTGCGGAGACTTCGGGCGGCAGTGAATTTCGATCCAGAATATTTTTTTTGTACCAGCGGTAGAATGCGTGATTTTCTCTGCCGGTATTGGTCGCGACCATGCCCGGGTGCATCGCGTTGATACAGACATCAGTGCCCTCAAACAACCGCGCGAAACGGTGCATCGCAAGCAGTTGCGCAGTCTTTGCCGAGCCATAAGCCTTCAGCCCCGAGTATCCGCCGCGCTCAAACTGTAAATCATCGAGATTGAGCCCCCACACGGCAAAACGATACCCCTCCGAGCCCACAAAAATAATTCTTGCCCGATTTTCCCGCTTCAGCTTGTCCAGCAATTTCCAATTGATGATGAATGAAGATAAAAAGTGAACGGCAAAAGTCGTTTCCAGCCCATCCCGCGTCACTGACCGCTTTTTGAGATACACACCCGCATTGTGAATCAGCACATCGATAGGACGCTCGAGCGCGGCAAGCTGGTCCGCGGCTCGATGCATATCATCCAGCTGACTCAAATCCGCAATTATCTCATCACAGCGAACCTTGAAATCACGCTGGATTTCTTCGCACAGCGCCCTCGATTTTTCCCGATTCCGATTGATAACGATCAGGTCAGCGCCGCCTTCAGCGTATCGCCGCGCGGTTTTATAGCCGATTCCTGATGTCGCCCCTGTGATAACAACCAGCTTGCCATTAAAATCGAGATCGCATAACTTCGGAGGAATTCGATTGTTTTTCAGCATCGCCGCAATATTCGACCACTTGTACTGCGGCCAATATTTCCGCACCCTGCTCTGCCTGACTTTTTTTTCTGCCATACCTTATCCAAAAACCTTTTTCATGAAAGATCGGTACCGCCGATTGAACTTCGGAATATTATCGAAAATATCGCCCCAGAGATCATAGTAATCCCGCTGGTCGATTATTTTCCCCTGTTCGCTCAGCATGATCCTGCTCGCCCCATAGATAACCGAAGACCTCGTGTTTCGATACAGAATGGTCATCTCCCACTCCATGTAGATGAGCCTGCCCAGCATGACCGCATTCTTGAGCGCCATGGAAAGCTCGTTTGACCGCCGCGCGAGCCGCTCCGTCAAAGCCTTGAATTCCTCGATGCCCCGCACCTCCTGGATGCAGTCTTTGAAATGAATCGACTCATCATAATATGGAATGATGTGCGACCAGTCCGGCTTGCCTTCGCGATTGTATGTTTTGCTCCAGAGCGCAGTAAATTGCTCAATATCAGTAATCACGAATGCATCGGTATCCATCAAACGTTCCATCAAAACTTCCTTTTATTGAGCTTTCAATATACAAGGGGTTAGGGGAAAAATCAAATTAAAAATGAGGGATTTTCAACGGAGGCTATTTCAAAATGCAGATATAATTGCCCTTCAGTTCCATTGTAATATTGTCTATTTCAGATTGCACCAGCTTCTGAGGCACTTTTTCACCAAGCCTCAGGTGAGAGAAACAAAGTGATCATGCAGGCGGAGCAAGGTTGGCGGGAAAGATCCTCCCAAAGATCATACGAAGAGCAGCAGGTATTGAGTCGCTTCTACCTGCTTGAATTGATGATTGACTCAACAAATAATTCACTTGAAACCTCATCAACAACAATTGACAGTGCATCCCAAGCGTGATAAAGCGGAATTGTAATGCTCAATAAATGGAGGGTTTTCGATGAAAAGAATTTTTACATTTCTGTTTCTTTGCCTTTTTTTGGCTAGCGGTCTATTTGCACAGAACTTAGCCGAGAAATTTAGCAGCCCTGATCAGACCATTGAATATCATTTCATGCTGGAAATAAAAAATCTCAATGAAAAAGACATTTCCACGGCATTTCAAAGTGCAATTGTTGAGCCTCTTAAAGAAATTGTCAGTGTAGGTGCTTTGGGCAAATTCAAGCCGGGAATATATATCGATTCGCGTTCTTACGGTCTTGAAAAACAAAACCTCATAGTTCGGGTAAGAACGGGGCAGATCACTATTAAAGCTCGAGCCTCATCGCCAGATGCTTTGCTTGATCTTGAAAAGGGAACTTCGAAAAAGTATGAAATGGATTATTTTGGTACTCCAGATTATTCAATTTCAACAGATATCAAATTCCCCGAGGCTGAATTCGATATACAGCCCTCAGCATGGACACCTGCAAAACTCTGGGATTTTATTGAAAAAAAGTCTCCTGCAATCATGAAACAGATTCAGCCAGCAATTCAAGCAACACCTGATATCGAAATTCCGGGTGTTGCACACATGTACAGTGCGAACATAGAAATCAAACATCCACTTGCTCAAAAGCTGAAAGAGATGGACGGTTTGGTTGAGTCGGGATTAGCGGTATGGTTTTTTCCGCCTACTGATTCTTATCTTGTTGAACTGGCGTATACAGCAAAAGTCAAGGCTCAACCTGTTGCAGAACAGCTCTATTATGATTTGATTGAGAAGCTAAAATCTTCAGGCTTATATGCTTCCAATCAGATCTCCAAGACACAGCAATATTTTGCAGCATATTTCGGTCCCAAGAAATAGTCGCTGTCTCATGTCTACAAAGCCGGCTTTTGCCGGCTTTTTCTTTTATCTAGTGAGCCAATGCCAAAACCTTATTATTCTTGAAATTGGCTTTGCGGTTTCTCGCGGTTCTTGAAAATCGCTGTGAAACACGTGCAATTTAAAGTTGGTCTTTCAGAATACAGATATATTTGCCCTTCAGTTCCATTGTAATATTGTCTATTTCAGATTGCATTGGTTCGGCCACAATTTTGATACCTTGCTTCATAGAAAGTTTAGCTAAACAAAAAGGCCTGCACACGGCAGGCCTTGGATAAGAGCGACCGACGGGAGTCGAACCCGCTTCACGAGCTTGGGAAGCTCGGGTAATACCGGTATACGACGGTCGCGATTGTAACGTGTTGCTTCGCGCAACACGAATTAAGAGGTAACCGTCGTGAGCCGCCGGCAACCTGCAAATACAAAAAGATCTATGGGCGACCTCGTCGGCTTACGACGG
>JGI12104J13512_1000550_pt1 | contig 33414 bp, 35 predicted proteins | sample TerdegcTABiofilm_FD_13512 | JGI IMG/M metagenome (IMG submission 13512)
ACTAATAGAAAAAAAGAGAAATGTTTTTATAGCATAATTAACAAAATAACGCATAAGTTTGATTAATGGTGGGTTTGCAAATGAGGAAAATATGTCGTTTGGGGATCGCGGCAATTTTCACTGCCGCTTGGCTGATTGGGATTGTAGCTGGAGATTACAGTGCATGGAGCACTCCCGATGGCTATGTCGATCCGGTGGAGCTGGAAATAACAATAGAATCGGGGTGCGATGGGCTGGAACTGGTAAGAGGTGAGACTGCAGAGTGCCAGGATATCATATATGTTACGGCAAATGCTGACTGGAAACTATCTGTCGAGGATGATAGTTCTCTTCTTCCTTTCAAAGGCTATATGAATGATGGACCTATCCGGTCTGGCAATGAGCAAGATACGAGTGGATACAAGAAATTGACAAATCCCTTCGTTGTCACAGGCATTGGCGATCTCTGCTCCGGCCCGGTGATGATAGAACCCCTGGGAAAGGCGCCCGCATCATCTGAACCGGTAGTGGTCCATTACTCACAGCAGGTAGCAGGAAATGAAAAGAGTGGAGACTACTATATCATGCTTACTTATACGATCTCTCCCCGCTGATTCATATGAATTTATTTTTTTAAAGCCAATGGCCGACAGCAGTATTGGGAAATGATTCGGGTATCGAAGTAGGAGATGATCATATGAGGTTTATAAAAATAGATATGGCATTGCTTTTGCTCTTGGCCTTGTCCCTCTTTCTTGTGCCTTCTCTTGGGGTTAAGATCAGTGGGGCTATCTTCGAGGATGATGTACTGCCCGGCCAGGAGATCGACCATGAGATTATCGTAACACTGGAAAAAGATGCTTTTCCGCTCAATATCACCGCCGAGGTACTTGGATATGCCATGAATGAGAACGGCTCAAATATCCAGATAGCGCCAGGAGAGGATACTGGACCCTATTCTGCCCGAGAGTTTTTGTCGGTTACTCCAGATGAGTTGGAGGTTTTGCCGGGTGAATCCAAGAAGTTCCTGGTGAGGGCGGATATTCCTGCTGATGTAGGTTCTGGTGGCAGGTATGCTCTGGTTGTATTGAAGACTCTCAATCCGGTGGAGGGAAATAAGAATGTCAGGATATTGACTGCGATCCAGGTTCCAGTCCTGCTCCGGATATCTGGCCGCGAGATCGTGGAGAGCGGGGTGATAAGGGATCTTGGAGCGGTAAAGAAAGGTGAGGAGGTCATAGTGATGCTGAGGTTTGATAATACTGGCAACTATCACTTCAAGCCCGTAGCCAGCCTGGAATTGAAGAATGAGGAAGGGGAGATTGTGGCATCAGCATCCCAGCAGAGTGGAAGCGCCCTTCTGCCAGGTGGAGCCTGGTTATTCCGCCTGCCTGTCGCCCTCAGGTCCGGTCTCTCTCCCGGCACCTACACCATAAATGCAAGTGTATCCAGTGAAAAAGGAAAAATTCTCGACCTGGACGAGGTGATCTTCGAGGTTTAACGCTTTAACTTTCTGGCTTGGAGTTCGAAATTGCTTCTCAGAGCCCGAAAAAAGCAATCCTTTTATCAGGTTCTTCGCCATTTCCTGTGGGCCGCCTCTGCAGACCGACCTGATCATTGGCCTTCTGTTCCAAATTTTTTTTTCTTTAACCTCTGTATTCAGCACTTCAGTCATCCAGGTAGATCGGGTTTTCTGGAACCAGGTAAATGGTCCAGAAGACCAATAGGGTGATCATCGCTTTAACGAAGATGTTGGTCCAGATCATCTGCACCAACCCTTCTGTTCCCACGATCCCCATGAAGGCAATCACCGGAAAGAGAAGGCTGTCTAAGGGTATGGATACGGCATTAGAGGCAAAGACCCTCGTCCATTGGGGCCAGCTTCTCCTTTTCCCTCGGGTCCAGATGCGATAGATTTTGGTGTCGATCAGCTCTGCCAGAAGAGCGGTGAGAATGGAGGCAAGGACGATCCTCATCTGCAGGGAGAAGAGGGACTGCCATCCCTGACTAGAGGGGTCCAGGATGCCGAAGAGAAAGGTCCAGGCTGCTTGGCCGCCGCTATTTGCCCAGTCGCTCTGAGCGGGCAGGAGGACCACAAGCTGAAAATAGACGGCCGCGAGCAGATTAAAGCCCGCCGCCAGCCAGATGGTGGTGAGGGCTGCTCTCTCCCCTAGCTGCTTGTGGATCAGATCCCGCCAGGTGAAGGTTAGTGAGTAGATAAATCCAGCGTCCATCACCAGGCTGCCGAAGTATGTGACCTTGGTGGCGGCGATATTTCCCGCCAGGGAGAAGAAGAGGTACAGGCCGCATAGGATTATGGTAGCCTGGGTCTTATCGATCTTCCCCCACTCCCTAATGAACCCGGATCGCTTCTGCTCCGAACTATCACCAATTAAATCGGTTTTAGCCATCTGTCCTTGAGCTCCATGAAGCTTCCACTTCTTATGCTCTCCCTTATCTCTTCCATTAAGCGAAGCATGAAGTGGAGGTTATGCAAAGTTGCCAGGCGGAAGTAGGAGAGCTCTCCAGATACATACAGGTGGCGCAGATAAGCGCGGGTGTAGCTCCTGCAAGTCTGGCAGGAGCAGAGGGGATCGACGGGCAGAGCGTCCTCCTTGAATCGGGAGGACTTTATGTTCAGGCGGAACTTGTTCTGCCGCGATCCCCCGGACGGGGGAGAGAGGAGGAGGCTTCCTCTGCGGGCGATTCTGGTGGGAGAGACGCAGTCGAAGGTATCGATTCCTCTGGCCACGCACTCGAATATGTCGTCAATCTCTCCGATCCCCAGGAGGTGTCGGGGCCGGTCGTCCAGCCTGGGAACGGTCCAGTCCAAGACCTGATGCATATCCTGTTTGCTGTTGCCTAAAGATCCGCCGATGGCTATGCCGTCGAAGGGCTGGGATACGACGAATTCGGTGCTATTGCGCCTCAGGTCCTCAAACCACCCTCCTTGGATGATGCCATAGATGGCCTGACTACTGTTATGATGGCGAATGGACTCTTCTGCCCATACATGCGTCCTGTTCATCGCTTTTCTGGTATAGTCGTAGTCGGAGAGGGGAGAGGTGCACTCGTCGAAGGCCATGATGATATCCGAGCCCAGGTTGGATTGTATCCGCATCGATTTTTCCGCATCCAGGAATTGCCAGCTCCCATCGGCTGGGGACTTGAAGGAGATGCCCTGGTCAGTGATCCGGGTCAGGTTCTCCTTTTTAGCACTCTTCTGGCCAGAACGGTTTGCCCCTCCGGACCTCTTCTCAACTTTCCCCGCAGTCCTTTCATAGCTCTTTTGGTTATTTGATCTGTAGATCTCGCAATCCAGTGGCTCTGTCTCCTCCTCTCCGTCGCTCTTGCCATCACCTTCATCCAGGCCAGCTTCCTCCGGAGTAGAGCAGATCAGCTCCTGGGGGAAGATGTTGCCGATCTTGGCGATGTTATGCTCCCTTCCAAATCCCAGGGAGAAGGCCTGAAAGCCGCCTGAGTCAGTGAAGAGCGGCCCGGTGAAGCCCATGAACCGGTGCAGCCCCCCCAGCCTCTGGATCAGCTCATCTCCGGGCTTCAGGTGCAGATGATATGTATTGGCCAGGGCGCAGCAGACCCCAAGGCTAGCCAGGTCGTCTGAGCCAAGGGCGCGCACGCTGCCCAGGGTGGCCACAGGGACCAGGTAGGGGGTGGGGATATCACCCCGCCTAGTTCTAATCAGCCCCGTCCGGGCACTGCTCTCTGGATCACATTCCAGGATCTCAAAGGAAAATCCGTTCATCTCGGTCCGCACCCATGTAACATGTCATTAATGGACTTTATGGCTCCTATTCCATTGCCATCATCCAGGAGCATTGGGCAAACTTTTTTTAGCTGGATTGAGTATGAAAGGGGAGGTGTTACACATGTCAAATTGCCGAACGGTTGCATTCATCCTGCTCTGTATATCCATTCTCGCCATCAATTCTCTGGCAGAGGATGAGAATTACAGCCTGAATATCTCTGTGAACAAGTTCCTTGGTAGCTACCTGGTCAACGAGACGGGATTTGCCCTTTACTACTACCAAAATGATAGCAGTGTACATGGAAAGAGCACCTGTGATGGTGATTGTGCAAAAGTATGGCTGCCCTTCTATGTCGAGAACCTGACTCTTCCCGAGAGCCTCAATTCGTTCAACTTCGCCACCATAGAAAGGGCGGATGGCTCAAAGCAGACCACCTTCAAGAACTGGCCGCTTTACCTCTATTCCGGGGACGGCTCACCGGGTGACGTCCGGGGCAATGGCCTGGATGATCTGTGGCACGTAGTCGATCCGGTGGATCAGCCCGAACTCATCTGAAACTGAAAATGGAAATCGAGCTATGATGCCGATTTGAGGCCAAAAAAATTGTGACCTCAAATCCTCATTTTCGCACTATTGCCCTATTCTATAGCTTTCAGGGAAACATCTGGAAGCCGCGGGGGAACTTAAAGCCTCTCTTGCCCAGTTCCTCATCCGCTGCCTTCAGGGCTCCGGCATCTTTTCCTGCTGCCAGCACCCTTTTTAAAACATCGTCTGAGGACTCCTCCTCTTCCACCTGCTCGTCCACATACCACTGCAGGAAATTTCTGGTCGCGGCATCCGATTCGCTCTCCGCCACCCTAACCAGTTCGTGAATCATCCTGGTCACCGCTCGCTCGTGGTCCCAGACATGCTGGAATGCCTGCTCGGGCGACTCCCAGCTCTGCTGCGGTGCCTCCACTGCTAGCATCTTCGCCTTCCCCCCCGAGGCGGCTATATAGTCCAAGAGCTTCATGCTGTGGACCAGCTCCTCACCCGCCTGAACCCTCATCCAGCCGGCAAACCCATCAAATCCAATGGACTTGAAGTAATAAGACATGGATAGATACAGGTACGAGGAGTACAGCTCCCGGTTTGCCTGCACATTCAGGGCTTCATTCATCCTCTCATTTAGCATAAATATACCTCCCTAGGCCTGCAGATAGCGTCTCATCTCACAGCCTTTGCCTTCCTTTACCTGGCCTTTGCTCTCCCTTCACTCCATCTTTTTGAACATCTCTTTTCCCACACCACATTCCGGGCAGGTCCAGTCATCTGGCAGTTCTTCAAATGCTATACCTGGAGCTATGCTGGCTGCTGAATCTCCTTTCTCTGGGTCGTAGATATATCCGCAGACGGTGCACACATATTTCTCCATTTCTTCCTCACCTTTCTGCTTTTTTCCGCCTATAGCTAGATTAAGCTTTCCAGCTTGGAGCGTATCTCATCCCCTCGTTCCAATAGCGGCTCTATCCCGCAGTAGGCCTGATCAAATCGGGGTGCATCAACCTGATAGAACTTGCCCAGGGGAATGGGCGACTCAGCGTCGTCATAGCTCCAACGGCGCATGATCTCCCGGGCCTGTTCAATGCTTTTGATATCGTTTCCTTCCACGGTGTAGGTTCTCTTGTTATAGCTCTCGTACATATTGAAGTAAGAGACGCAGACCTGCAAGACATCCACAAATGAGAAGCCCTTATGCATTATCGCTTCTTTGAAGAGGCTCTGGAGCTGATCGATTCCATGAGAGTACCCCCGGGCGATGAAGGTGGCCCCGGCGGAGAGCATCAGCTCAAGGGGGTTGATGGGCTGCTCAATGGATCCTTTAGGTGTGGACTTGCCTTTAAATCCAGGAGGCGAGGTGGGGGTGTACTGGCCGGTGGTCAGGCCATATACCCGGTTGTCGTGCAAGATCAGGGTCAGGTCGATGTTCCTCTTGGCGGCAAAGATCAGATGATCTAGACCCTCGGCCAGGCTGTCTCCGTCTCCAGAGAAGCAGATCACATTCAGATCGGGGTTGGCAAGCTTAATGCCAGTGGCGACGGGAATGGTCCGGCCGTGGATGGAATAGAAGCTGTTCACATTCAGATAGTCCACGATCTTGGCATGGCAGCCGATGCCAGATACCAGCACCGTCTTCTCTATGGGGTAGCCATCCTCATCCATGCTGGCGAGCACTGACTTTATCGCATTCAGAATTGAGAAATTGCCGCATCCCGGACACCAGGTATTGCGGGCGGCAGTAGAGAGCTCCTGGGGCTTCATATTCCCCTCCTTTCCAGCTCAAAGGCAAGGTCGTTCAGAGAGAATGGTCTTCCGTCGTACTTCAGGATCTGATCGTCCACATCGATGCCATGCTGGCGGCATAGGGTGGCCATCTGGCCGGTGCAATTGCACTCCACAGCAATCAGCCTTTCAACACCCTCCAGAGCCGCTTTCAGCCTTTGCAGAGGGAACGGCCAGAGAACCAGCAGTTGGGCTGCCCTCAGTCCCCGGCGCTCTGCTACCTCCCTGCATACACCCTTGTTCGAGCCCCAGCACAAAAGACACGTTCTACCCTTATCCTGGCCGAAGAGCTTGACCGTCTCATATCCCTCCAATTCCCTGGCCAGGGAATGGGCCTTGAGCATTCTTTTATCGCTCATCTCCCTGGTTATTTGTGGGTCCTCGGTGGTGATGCCTGCAGCGTCATGCCCATAGCTGTCTGCCTTTATCACCTGTCCCTTCTGAGGGGGATAGGCCAGAGGGGAGATGCCCCTGTCAGAGAGCTGGTAGCGATGGTAGATCCCCTCTCCGTCCCAGAGCAGAGGAGGTGCAGGATGCTCAGCCTTTTCGGCCAGATCGGTGGGAAAGCTGTACAGGCTCTCGCTCACGATCTTGTCGGAGAGTATGAAAGCTGGTATTTGATACCTCCAGGCCAGGTTCAGGGCAGCGGCAGACCACAGGTATGCATCCTCCGCGTCGCCCGGTGCCACCACCAGGCGAGGGAACTCCCCCTGGCCGGCACTGATCACGAAATGCAGGTCGCCCTGAGCGGTATAAGTGGGTAGGCCGGTGGAGGGCCCGGTCCTCTGGGCCATGACAATGGCCAGGGGGACCTCCGCCATCCCCGCCAGGCTTAGTGCCTCGGTCATGAGACAGAATCCTCCTCCTGAGGTGCCTACTGCTGCCCGAACGCCAGCATAGGCGAACCCCTCTGCCATGAGAATCACAGCGATCTCGCTCTCAGGATGGACCACCTTCAGCCCGAACTCCTCCGCCCACTGGGCCATGCTGTCTAAGATGGAGGATGAGGGGGTCATGGGATAGGCCACATAGGCCTCAAGGCCCGCCCGGATCAGCCCCAGGCTGATGGCCTGGTTTCCGGCGATGATAGGCTCAAGACTGCTCTTTAGCCTATCGATCTGGCAGAACTCGCTGGCGGCATCATATCCCCTTCGGGCGACCCTCAGGTTCAAATCTATCTCCTTTGGGATGTGCTTTCTCAAGACCTCCTCTAGCACCTGCCAGCCGATGCCCGTTGTCCGGCAGAAGGATCCCAGAATGCAGCTGTTCTTCATCACCGCCATCCCTCCTTCTTCCTTCAGGATCTCAGTGACGGGAATGCCGCAGCTTCTCTCAGATGGCATCTTTTCTTTCACCTTATCGGCATCATAAATGATAATGGAGGCCTTCTTGAGCCGAGCTGCATGCTTCTCTATTGTATCCTGATTCAGAGCGATGAGCAGGTCCACCTCATCCCTCGATGCCCCGATCCTTTGGGAGGAGGCCCGGACTATGGAGAAGTTGTGCCCGCCTCTGATCAGAGAGGGATAGTCGTAATACATAAAGATGCGATAGCCTAGGCGGCTCATGAGCCGAGCAGTGGTCAGCCCTGCCTCATTTATGCCATCACCGGCAATGCCGCCAACGAGAATAGAGAACTCTTCCATCCGATCCTCCTTTAAGATTTACTTAAAGAATATTGATATTCATTTTAGCAATGCGTTTTTCTTGGATAATCTGTCTTTGATTCTATAAAGCCCCTTGCATCCCACAATGAGATAATTTATGTAGCATATCCGCAATAGAGGCCATTATGTACGGAAAAGCCATCCTTTCTGGGGGGTCCAGGCAGGCAATTGCATTAACCGCAGCCTTTACCCTGCTTGTCCTTCCTTTGGCCAGCGGGGCGGAAACGATCTCTGATAAGATCTTGATGCTTTATCCTTACCATGCTCTCCTGGTATCCTCTGGTCTCCTCTTCCTCTTTGCAGGAATGATCTGTGCGAGGTACATGAAAGGGAAAAGATGGTGGCTGAAGGCCCACAAGACCTTGGGATTAGGCGGAGCGATAATCACATTATCTGGGATCATGGTGGCCGTCTATATGGTCTCTGCCAGCTCAGGCTTCATCCCCCCCGCAGGACTGCATGCCTATATCGGCATCATAGTATCAATGATGGTGCTTTTCACTCCTATCATGGGATTCATCCAGCTCAAGAAGAGGGACATGAGGCTGCGGACAATTCATAGATGGTCCGGGAGGCTGACCATTTCCCTCATGATCGTCAATGCCTACCTCGGCTGGATGATAGTCAGATCATTTCAATTGTGATAAAAGGTGATAGAAAGATGGCACAAATAGGCTACAATGAGACGGTTATGGATCACTTCATGAACCCCAGGAACGTGGGGGTGATAGAGAATCCGGACGGCTATGGAAAAGTAGGAAATCCCGTCTGCGGCGACCTCATGGAGATCTTCATCAAGGTCAAGGACGACCGGATTGATGATATCAAGTTCAGGACCTTCGGCTGCGGCTCGGCCATCGCCGTCTCCAGTATGGTGACGGAGATGGCAAAGGGCATGAGCCTGGATGAAGCGATCAAGATCACCCGCGATGATGTGGCCGGCGAGCTGGGGGGGCTGCCCCCGCAGAAGCTGCACTGCTCAAACCTGGGGGCCGATGCCCTGCATGCCGCTATCCAGGACTACTGGCTGAAGACTGGTAAGATCACCCCAGAGGAGGCGGCGGTGGAAGAAAAGATCCAGGAGGGTGATCATTGCGATACCGACGAGGGCTGATGAGATTAAAGGATGAAAAAAGGGCTCCTAGCTGTGGAAGCCTCATCCTGCCTTCTCCAAAAAGATCTGAATATATTTTAGCAGACCATCTCAGCTTCTGCTGATCATCGTCCCGATTCCTTCTGTGGTGAGCAGCTCCAGCAGGATGGCATGGTGCTTTCTGCCATCAATGATGTGTGCTTTCTCCACTCCGCCCCGCACCACGGATACGCAGGCCTCCACCTTGGGGATCATCCCCCCCTTGATTATCCCCTCGGCCACCAGCCGACCGAAGTCTGAGGCTGGAAACTCGGAGATGACGCTTGAAGGATCATCCGGATTCATCCGCACCCCCTCCACATCGGTGATGGAGAAGAACTTCTTCGCCCTCATGGCTATGGCTATCGCTCCCGCTGCGGTATCGGCATTTACATTGAAGTTATTTCCCTGATCATCGGTGGCAATGGGAGAGATAACCGGTATGTAGCCTTTACCTGCCATGATCATCAGGATCTCCGGGTCCACCTTCTCCACATCTCCTACAAATCCCAGGTCCACGGGCTCCTTTCCCTCCACCATCTGCAGAGCCTTCTTCCTGGCCTTCAGGAACATGCCGTCCTGGCCGGATAGGCCGATCCCCTTTCCCCCGTACTTGCCGATGAGGTTGACCAGCTCTGCATTGATGTTTCCGAGCAAGACCATTCGGGCGATGCTCAGAGTCTCATAGTCTGTCACCCGCAGTCCGCCCACGAACTCCGCCTTCTTTCCGAACTTCTCCATGGCCTGAGAGATCTCCGGCCCTCCACCGTGAACGATGATGGGATGGATGCCTATGTAACGAAGGAGGACCACATCCTGAATGAAGTCCTCAAGCACAGCGGTATCGGACATGATCGAGCCACCGATCTTGAAGACCATGATGGAATCGTAGAACTCCCGAATGTAAGGCAGAGCCTCAATGAGCACCTGTTCTCTTTTCACTGTCAAATCGCATTACCTCTTTGGTCGGGATTGATCTACTCAATGGATATCAAGACATCGCCGGGCGCGACCGTGGCCCCTTCCTTAACATAGATCTCTTTTACCTTGCCATCTTTGTTGGCCAGGATATTCTGCTCCATCTTCATGGCTTCCAGGACTGCCACTGGATCCCCTTTGGCCACCCGGTCGCCTTTTTTGACCTTATAGCGAATGACCACGCCCTGCATGGGAACGGTCACGCCATCAGTGGGTGCCTTGGGCTGGGACTCCTGGATGGTCATTCCTGCCGGGGCCACCTTGACCAGGTAGGCCTCGCCATCTATCTCCACATTGAGGGCAATGGGCTCGGCCTTCAGGGAACTGCCAAGATCGGATATCTTTTCCTTCTTGACCAGGGGCTCCTCGATGGCTGCTCCTTTGAGGAACTTAAGGGCTACCTGGGGATAAAGAGCATAGGTGAGATAATCCTCCTCCTTCTTGGCCAAGCCCAAAGCGTCAACCGCTTTTTTCGCCTCCTCGTGCTCAGGTGGGAGCAGGTCTGCAGGGCGCACTGTGACTGCATCCTCATCGCACAGGACCTTCACCCTGACCTTGGGGTCGATCATAGCGGGTGGCTTTCCATATAGGCCCTTGACATAATCCTTGACCTCTTTGGGGACCATCTTATATCGGTCGCCTGTGACCACATTCAGCACCGCCTGGGTACCGACGATCTGGCTGGTTGGAGTGACCAGGGGAGGATATCCCAGATCCTTGCGCACCCTGGGTATCTCCGCCAGGACCTCTTCGTACTTGTCCATGGCTTTCTGCTCAGTGAGCTGGCTGACCAGGTTGGAGAGCATTCCACCTGGGACCTGATAGGCCAGGACATTGGTATCCACTCGGGCGGCAATGGCGTTGAATACAGGTGCATAGATCTCCATGATCCTTTCGAAGTATCTCTTGATCTCAGTCAAGAGCTCAAGATCGAGGCCTGTATCATAGGGTGTTCCCTGCAGAGCTGCCACCAGGCTCTCTGTGGCTGGCTGGGAGCTACCGCCGGAGAGGGGGGACATGGCCACATCCAGGATATCCGCCCCAGCCTGGCAGGCATGAAAGTAGCTCATCTGGGCCATGCCACTGGTGCAGTGGGTGTGCAGGTTTACTGGGAGGTTGACCTCCCTTTTGATCGCCCGTATGAGGTCGAAGGCATTCTTGGGGGTTATCAGCCCGGCCATGTCCTTGATGCAGATGGAGTCGCAACCAAGCTCCGCCAGCTGGACGGCGAATTTTGCAAACTGCTCATTGCTGTGCACTGGGCTGATGGTGTAGCTGATTCCGGCCTGGACGTGCTTTTCCATCTTCTTGGCAGCCTTGATCGAGCGCTCCATATTTCTTATATCATTTACCGCATCGAAAATTCTGAATATGTCAATTCCATTCTTTGCTGCCCGCTCCACAAATTTGTCCACTATATCGTCTGCGTAATGCCTGTAGCCCACCAGGTTCTGCCCGCGAAGCAGCATCTGCATAGGGGTGTTAGGCATGGCTCTCTTGAGAGCCCTCAGCCTCTCCCAGGGATCTTCATTCAGATAGCGAATGCAGCTATCGAAAGTGGCTCCTCCCCACATCTCCATGGAGAAGAAGCCTACCTGGTCCATCTGCTCTGCTATGGGTAGCATATCCCTAGTCCTCATTCTGGTGGCCAGCAGAGACTGATGAGCATCTCTAAAAACCGTTTCTGTTAGCATTACCCTGCCCATAAAGATCACCTCTTACCCGGTCCCTCCTTAAAATCCCTTCGCCTAATGGTCTCAGGTGGGAGCCCAACCATAAATATGACTGGCAAAAGAGCGGAGTCCGGCTGGCTGATGATTGTCCGAGAGCTTCTATCGATCAGGCATATTTTTATCGGGAAGCATTTTTCTGAGACCTCTCTTCATTTCGGTGCGACAGTGGAATTTTTGCTTCTTGGGAGATCGCGATGCCTGATTTTTTCAGCTCCGAGGTACAAAAAATCTCATTGGATATCAAAATTTTGTCATTCTCTGCACATTTTCATAATATTTCTTTGGATGTTTATTTCCCTATACTCTTTGTCCCTTTGCATCTCTGTGGTGAAATCGAATGGCTTGTGCCTCATCACAAAGCCATAAAACAGCATGATTCTTTTTTCACATGATAGATTCGCGAAGCATACTGGTTTTCATCTTTTGGGCATGATCCCTCCGGTTCTTCGCTGTTTTCTGTGGGTAAACCTGGAGATACTATTTCTTCCTCGTCTTTGTGCCTTTGTGCCTCCGTGTTGAAATCGGTGTGCATGGGCCTCACCACCAAGACACCAAGGCACAAAGAAAATTTCTCGGGAGGACAATACCCACACAATTTAGCGAAGAGCCATCCCTCCCAAGGATCGCCCACGCAATTTAGCTAAAGAGACTTTTTTTTTGGGAATTGGTTCAAAGAGTGCAGGATATGCAGCCAGAACTTATAGCAATTAGAAGCAGAAATACTCTTTATGTGATTTGTCGTAAGTCCCATTTTCATTTTCAGTCAATTCGTCATTGGTGATGCGAAGAGATGTTTTATTTTGCATTCTTGCCCGAAAGAACAGATGAACTAATTTTTTGCCGCTATTAAGTTCTCTTGAAATCGATTTGTACGGAAGTGTACAGCGAAAGTGTCTATTAATAATACTAATGCGTTTTTAAGATTGGAGTGATAAAAGATGAGGCTCAGAGTTGTCAGTGCCAGAAACGAGATACCAAACCTTAATCCAAATGAGAAGACTGTCCATCTAGCATTCAGGGCAAGCAATGTAGATTTTCTCAACTTGATGCAGAGATGTCCAAGACTCAGAATGATTCAGGTGCCTCCCTCCTATCGCAAGACCATGTCCAATGCCATCCAGGTATTCCTGGATATGCAGGGAATAGAGCTGTTGGAGGGCGATGTTTGGGGCCACAGAAAGGATCTGGATGAGTACTTCACTGTGGATGACACCACAATCGAGGAGATCCGCTCTCTTGCCGCCAGCGGTGCCAGCATGGACGAGGTAGCAAGCCAGATTCAGAAAAAAGCAAGGCTCGGCCCGGAGCTGATCAAGTATATTGCCCGGACCAAGGTCACAGCCTGAATTGAAAATCGCCAAGCCTGTGTTCTGGCGTTTTTCCCCCTTTTTCTTTACCCTTTAGGCCAGAGAGTTCAATGCTTTCAAGCTTTATCGGGAAAGGTTCATCTCATCTGAGCATCTATTCTATCTTTGTGAAATGCGATGTACTGGTAGTGGGCGCCTCCTCCGCCGGAATTACGGCTGCCACATCCGCTGCTGAGGGAGGGGCCAGTGTTATGCTGCTGGACAGGGACCTCGGTCGATTACATCATTATGCCAACACTCTCTTCCAGGGGATGGCCTCCCTTTCTGGGATCGAGATAAAGGACTGCCTGCTGAAAAAGGAGCTGGAGGGCATGCGCATTACAAGTCCCTCTGGTCGGGGGGTCACCATTCCTGCCAAAGGTTATTTCATCGACCGGGAGGCCTTTGACCGCCACTATCTTCATCTGGCAGAAAAGGCGGGAGTCGCCCTCCTCTCTGGCGATGTCCGGAACCTCCGTCTGGAGGGCGGTGAACGGAGGGTTAGTCTGGAAGGAGAGGAGATTCGTGCGCGAGTGGTGATAGATGCTTCCGGGGTTGCATCCGGACTCTCGGAGAAGGCGGGCCTGAAGCCCATGCGCCATCCGGAGGATATAGCCTGGGCAATGGAAGCGGATATCGAATATCCTTATTTGGGCGAGGAGATGTTCTTCCAGTACTGGGTGGGAAGCATGGCACCGGGCTGGAAGGCTACGTTCTCGCCTGCGGGCGGCGATCTGGCCACAATAGGGGTATTCGTGCGCGGGCACGGCCGGGATGTGCAGCCGTTCTTCGACCGGTTCCGCAAGCTCTTTCAGGCGCAAAGATCCTCCCGGTACAGGAATATCGACCGGATGAAGATATCGTCTGTCCGGAGGGGAGGCGATCCCATTTGTGTCATGCCCGGAGAGATGGTGGCCGACTCATTGATGGTCACCGGCGGGGCCGCTGGCCAGAGCGGCCTGGCTTATAGCATGCGTGCCGGCACCATCTGCGGCACAGTGGCGGCAGAAGCCATACGCAGAGACGACGTATCTTGTCGCTTCCTCTCAGAGTATCCAAAACGATGGAATCGGGAGTTTTACTGGCAGTACCGCATGGGCCGATCCTCCCTTCTCACCCTCGGCCAGATGAGGGATGAGGAGATAGAGAGGTTGATCTTGGGCCTCTCCGGGAAGGGGCTCGTCTCCAGGGGATCCTTTTTTAAAAAAGCGATCTATGCCGGGGCAAAAGTATCAGTGATACGCCCACGTACCCCCTATGACCTGCTTGTGAACCTCATACGATAGTGATCTCTGCCCCTGGGGATGATGCGGACCGCAGGCAGATAGGCTTTCAGCAGGCTTTCCCTGAGCACTAAGCAGATATTCTCTAGAGAGAGTTGGCATACCTCTGGAAAAGTCCATTTAGCAAAAGAGCGATCGGTTCAGTATGATCGAACTGTCAAGCGACCCTTATGTTCTGAAGACCAGGATCACTCCTCTGACCGAGGCGGACTTCAGGATTCACCTCAATATAAATTGGTGTCGCGGCGTCCTTTTCAATGTGGTGGCGATGAAAAACTCAGTCGCAGTGGTGGAATACGATGCCATTTTATGGTCAGATGACTCCATAATGTTCATCGAGTACAAGGATTCGCCTGCCGCATATAAGGATCTCTCTTCCCGAAGGATTCAGCAGATGAACAGCTTTGCCAAGAACATCGCCCGTGGACTGGGATTCAAAATGTTCAATTTCGTGGTGGTGGTAAAGGGGCTGGAAGAAGAGACCAGCAAAGGAGGAGTTCTCGTCATTCCCTTGGTGGAGCTGGGAAGCTACCAGCCGGCTTTTGTCTCATCCATCACCGAGCTGGAATATCTGGATAAGATGATCGCCAGATACAGCCGGACTGGTGAGGTGCAGATTGTTCTCGATCTGGAGAAGCTCAGGAAGATCTTCGAGATGGAGCAGTCCTGAGGGAGCGGATGATGAAGAGGATTGGATACGGATGGTCCAATGGAGCTGCCTCTATTCTCAATGCTGTGGCCACCTGGAAGGGCTCGGCCTTTGCCATCGAGCTTGTAACCCGAGCGGAGGTGGAACTGGACCGCTCTCCTGCCGTCAGAGGAGATGTTCCGGGGGTGGACACCAGATTGATTGAGTGTTGCGCGGAGAGAGTCTTGGAGCATCTTGGATTTGAGTACGGGGGCCGGGTGAGGACCTCCAGCGAGATTCCCGTGGCCAGCGGCCTGAAGAGCAGCAGTGCCGCTGCCAACGCCGTTATCTTGGCGACTCTCGATGCACTTGACGTGGATATGGATCTGTTTAGCGCCGCCAGGATCGGGGTGGAGGCGGCAAGGGAGGTGGGTGTTACCATAACTGGCGCTCTGGATGATGCTCTGGCCTCAATGCTCGGCGGAGTGGTGGTGACCGATAATCGCGAGATGTCTCTACTTCGCAGAGATGAACTCTCCTGCGGGGTCTTGCTCCTGGTCCCCGATCAGAAGCTCTTCTCCCGTGACACCGATATATCCCGATCCCGGGTCATTGCCCCAATGGCAGATCTGGCCTTCGATCTGGCCATGAAAGGGGAATACGGACGGGCCATGACCCTGAATGGTCTGGCCTATTGTGCCGCTTTGGGCCTCTCCTCTGAACCCATAATCCTGGCTCTGGAGAAGGGGGCAAAGGGTGCCAGCCTCTCCGGAACAGGGCCTTCTTATGCCGCTTTGATCGAAGAGAACAGGATGGATGGGCTTGAGGAGTGCTGGAGGGAATTGGGCGGAAGAGTGATAAGAACGAAAGCAAATAACAGGTGCGCATCCAGGGGGCAAGGATTTTGACGGATCTGGACAGATATAGGAGGGATATCGAGGAGATCGATCAGAGTATCATAGATCTGATCGGCAAACGAATTGGAATCACCAAAAAGATCTTCGAGGTCAAGAGGAGAGAGGGAAGGCCGATCCGCGATACTGTGCAGGAAGGCAGGGTCTTGAGTAGGGCGATGGACCTGGCCACGGAGAAGAATTTGGATGCTGGCGCCATAAAAAGCATCTATGAGATCCTGATCCGGATGAGCACCCAAAAGCAGCAAGAGCTACAGGGCGAGAATCAGAGCTGAGCTTTCGATGGGCGGTTAATTGATTTCATGGAGATCCAATTATCGGAGCAGATATGGTTGATATTGCTGTTATTTCGGGGTCCAAATCAGATCAGATGATTGTGGACAGGATCCTGGACAGGCTAAAGGAGGAGGGTGTCTCCTTTGAGCATCAAGTGCTCTCCGCCCACAGAAATCCCAAAGAGCTGGAGGAGTATGTATCCAGTACTGATGCTCAGATCTTCATCGCCGTCGCTGGCCTATCTGCCGCCCTTCCAGGTGTGATCGCTTCCAGAACCCATCGTCCGGTGATAGGGGTTCCAGTTAGCGCGAAGCTGGGCGGCCTGGATGCATTGCTCTCTATTGTTCAAATGCCCCCAGGCGTTCCTGTGGCATGTGTCGGCATAGATAATGGCGAGAATGCTGCGTTGCTGGCTATTAGAATTTTGAAATCGGGAAGATAGCTATTTATACAATGTCCGTGAGATAACGGCTCAAAGGTGGGATAGGATGTACAAGCGGATTTTGATCGCCACAGATGGCTCAGAGAAATCTAAAGCAGCCGCTAAGGAGGGCATGGAGCTAGCAAAGGCACTGGGAGCACAGGTCATAGCGCTTAATGTCGTGAATGAGGTTGTTATTGCAAGCGCCGTTCGCCAGCTTGGATCGGATAGAAAGGAAGTCGAGGACCGGCTTAAGGCTGCAGGAGAGAAAGCGGTAGAAGAGCTCAAATCCATGGGTGCCTCTGCCGGTGTAAAAGTCGATACAGTGGTGAGAATCGGCGCGCCTGCAACCGCAATCATAGACACCGCTGGGGCAGAGAAGGCCGACCTGATCGTGGTGGGAAGCCACGGTGAGTCCGGTGCCACGAAGCTGCTGATCGGAAGCGTTGCTCAGAAGGTTCTATATTGGGCCACGACTCCTGTCCTGGTAGTGAGATGATCTAAATGGAAGCTCTTGTATTGGGATTGCCTCTGCTCTACGGCTCGTTTGCTATTGTATTCTTTATCGGTGTAGTGCTGGGCTACTTTGTGATCAGCCTTATCGGATCAAGCTGAAAACCCTTCACAGGGGAGGGCACCGGGTCATCCCGGTGATGGCTTTTTTTCCTGAAATTCCCTTAAAGGGCATTAAGTCTTTTACTGGAGAAAATTAAAAAGGCTGATATTAATTGCAATGGATCATTCTTTGAAGTATCTGGATGCCGTCTCCAGGCTCCTAGCCATAAGATCTGCTGCCCGGTCTATGTCCTTTAAATTCAACACCTCCACCGGAGAATGGATATAGCGAGTGGCGACGCTGATCACGCCGGTGGGTATCCCGGATCGGGTCAGGTGAATGGCAGTGGCATCGGTCGTCCCCCCGTCCGAGGCCTCGAGCTGCACCGGAATCTCATACTCCTTGGCCGTGCCCACCAGCCACTCGATCACCTGCGGGGTAGCGATCAGTCCTCTTCCAGAGCCGTCGGCCAAGACCAGCACTGGTCCCTTGCCCATCTCGATGGGCGCGTCTTTCTTATCGATCCCTGGATGGTCGCCGGGTATGGTCACATCTGAAGCGATGGCGATATCCGGGTCCAGGCCGAAAGCGGCAATCCTCGCCCCTTTCAGTCCCACCTCCTCCTGCACTGCCGCCACAGCATAGATGGTGGAATTCGATTTCGTCCTCTTCAGGGCCTCGATCATCATAACCAGACCGGCGCGATTGTCGAAGGCCTTACCGGTTACAATATCGCCATGCAACGGGGCAAACTCTCGATCTATGGAGATGGGCGTGCCAGGCAGGATTCCCAGCTCCTCTACCTCCATCTGGTTGGAGCAGCCGATATCGATGAACATATCTCGGGCCTCCACAACCTTCTTTTTGTCCTCATCCTTCATCACATGAGGGGGCTTCGAGCCGATAACACCCACCACCTGGCCCGAGCTGGTATGGATGATTACCCTCTGGTTGAGAAGGGTCTGGTCAAACCAGCTGCCAATTTTGATGAAGCGAATGAAACCCTTCTCATCGATCTGCTTTACCATCAGGCCGATCTCATCCGCATGGGCATCTATCATAATCGAGGGGCGGGCTCCTTTTTTTATGGCTATGAGGTTGCCAAGCTTGTCCACCCTCACCTCATCGACGTAGAGAGAGATCTCTTCCTGTACGATCTTCTGCACCGACCCTTCCCATCCGGATATGCCGTGTGCGTTGCTCAGCTTTTTCAGCATTGTTTTGATATCGCTCATTAAATCCACTCGTAATTATGGGAATAAAGTTTTTCCCTTCCCAGTGTCATCCATATCTTTGATAACGATGACCTCCAGAATATCAGGGTTCTACAAGCTTTCTCCAGAAGAGAGGCTCAAGGCTGTGGCAGAGCAGGCGGCAATCGGATCAGAGGACATCTCTCAGATTGAGAGAGGCCTGCTCCTTGATCAGGCGGAGAAGATGGTGGAAAATGTGATTGGAATATTTCAGGTTCCTCTTGGTGTCGCCACCAACTTCCTGATCGATGGCCAGGAGGTCCTCATACCCATGGCCACTGAGGAGCCCTCGGTGATAGCCGCTGCGAGCAATGGTGCCCGCATGGCCCGGGGAGGGGGGGGCTTTTTTACCTCCAGCACCGGCCCGGTGATGCGTGCCCAGATCCAGGCCACGGGAATCGATGATCCCTTCGCCGCCCGTCAGGCCATCCTCCTCCATAAGGATGAACTGATGATGATGGCCAATGAATTGGATCCCATGCTGGTCAAGTATGGGGGCGGGGTAAAGGACATCGAGGCTTATGTTATCGACTCCCGGCTGGGGCCCATGGTGGTCACTCATCTCATCGTCGACTGTCGGGATGCCATGGGAGCGAATGCTGCCAACACCATGGCCGAGGCTCTGGCCCCCAGGATAGAGCAGATCACCGGGGGCAGGGTCTATCTCCGAATCATCTCCAATCTGGCAGACCTCCGTTTAGCAAGGGCCAGGGCGGTTTTTCGGGCGGAGGATATAGGCGGCCCGGAGGTGGTGGATGGCATCATTCTGGCAGCAGAGCTGGCAGTGGTTGATCCCTATCGAGCGGCTACCCACAACAAGGGGATCATGAATGGGGTGACGGCAGTGGTTTTGGCCACAGGCAACGATACAAGAGCGGTAGAGGCGGGAGCTCATTCCTATGCCTCTCGCTCTGGCCGCTATATGTCTCTGACCAGGTATGAACGGAACAAGGACGGCGATTTAGTGGGAACGATTGAGCTTCCCGTAGCAGTAGGACTGGTGGGAGGAGCGACCCGTGTCCATCCGGTGGCTAGGAGCGCGGTGAAGATCTTGGGGGTGAAAAGCGCTGATGGCTTATCCCGCATCATCGCTGCCGTGGGCCTCTGCCAGAACTTCGCCGCTCTGCGTGCCCTGGCCTCAGAGGGAATTCAGAGGGGTCATATGTCTTTGCATGCCCGCAATGTGGCTGTCCAGGCAGGAGCGAAGTGCGATCTTATTGAGGTGGTCGCTGCCCGCATGGCGGCAGAGCGGAGGATCAATGTTGACCGAGCAGCGGAGCTGATAAGAGAGCTGGAGGGTAAAGGGCAGGAGGCAGTTTGAGGACCAGGATCGGAGTTCTCGGCCCGGAGGGGACATACTCAGAGAAGGCAGCACTGATCTGGTCAGAGGGCATGCCTGCAGTGAGCCTGGCCTACTTCAAGGACTTTGATGGGGTCTTGCAGGCAGTGGAGGATGGAGAGCTGGACTATGGGATCGTTCCCCTGGAAAACAGCCTGGAGGGAGCAGTGACGGTGGTCAATGATCTTCTTCTGCACCTGAATGTGGTGATAGTGGGAGAGGTCAATGTTCCAGTGAGGCATTGCCTGGTGGGCAGGGGTGAGGGTGAGATCAAGGTAGTGCTCTCCCACCCCCAGGCTCTGGCCCAGTGCCGACAGTTCCTGCGGGAGCATTATCCCGATGCGGAGATCAGAACCACGGGATCAACCAGTCATGCCGCCCGCCTGGCGCAGGAGTTTGGGGAGATGGCGGCAATTGCCGACGCTGGAGCAGCGGAAAGGTATGGCCTGCGCATCCTGGCCAAGGATATCCAGGATGTGAAAGAGAATGTCACCAGGTTCATAGTAGCAGGTCGCCAGATCCCTCCCGCCTCGGGCAGGGATAAAACCTCTCTTATCATACATCTGGCCCGGGACAGGCCGGGGGCTCTTCACTCTATACTGCAGGAGTTCGCAGAGCGCAACATAAACCTGACCAGAATCGAGTCCAGGCCCAGCCGCCGCGGTCTAGGGGACTACTACTTCTACATCGACCTGGAAGGGCATCAGGATAACAGAGAGGTTAAAGACGCCCTGGAGAGGATAAGGACCAAAGCGGGTATGGTCAAGGTTCTGGGGTCCTATCCCCGGGATGGCTGATTGAGATAATTGCATCTGAAGGATAAAAGAGGGAGTTTCCCATGTCCGGCTCACTGGAAAGGATCATTGCTTATCATCAGGCGACCAAACACCAGCCCAATCGGATGGCTCGCGGCCCGGGGAGGATGGACTGGGCAAATCAGCCCGATCCCTTTCGCAGTTATGAGGGATCAAGAAGGTTAGCCCTCGACCGGCTGGGTTTCGAGGGGATAAATGAGGGGTCCAGGCCGTATCCTTTGAACAGGGAAAACCTCTCCCGGTTCTTCTTCGAGAGCTTCGCCCTCTCCGGCAGGAAGGCAGCTGCCGGCTCGGAATGGACCCTGAGGGTTAATCCCTCTAGCGGCAACCTCCATCCCACAGAATGCTATATTCTCGCCGGAGGGGGAGGTGGTCTGGGCCTTCCCATTGGGATATACCACTACCAGCCGAGGGATCATTCCCTGGAGCTTCTAGCGGTTATAAAAGAGGAGAGCTGGCAGTCTCTTCACATTCCCACAGGTGCAGTTTTGCTGATCTTCACCTCCATCTACTGGCGCGAGTCCTGGAAGTATGGAGCGAGGGCTTTTCGCTACTGCATGCTCGATCTTGGGCATGCCCTGGCCGCTGCTGGCGAGGCGGCCCGGTGCCTGGGCTGGGAGGCGGACTTGCTGGATGATATGGGCAGAGAAGATCTGTCCAGAATCCTATGGAAGGGGAGGGAGGAAATAGGGCATGACCTATCTGGAAAAGAGCACCCCGATGTGATGCTCGCCATATTCAGCGATGGCCGGGTTCACGAAATGATGGAGAGCATGCCTCTAATCGCTGAGATTGAGAGCGATCCCTATCTTCTCTCTCCCAATGCCCTCAGCCCCAGCATTGTCCCCTGGCAGGAGATCGATATGGTGAGCGAGGCTGCGAATAAGCCACCCACCATCGATGTCTATTCTCGATATGATTCCAGGGCAGCTAGGATGCTGCATAATATGTCCGAGGGAAGATCGGGTACGTTAAAAGAAGCATCTTGCGATCTGTCCCAGGCTCAATCAGTTAAGTACTGCCACCTCCTTCGCCGGCGGCGCAGCGCTCAAGCCATGGATGGGAGGTCCACCATGCCACTGGAAAGCTTTCATGCCATCCTCAGGGCCACTCTGGCCGATGGGGCAAAGCCGGGCCTGCCCTGGAGGCCCCAGGTCAATCCGGTGCTCTTCGTCCATAGGGTGGAGGATATTGAGCGGGGATTGTACATCCTTTTGCGCGATAGTGGAGCAAAAGAGGATCTGCAGGAGGCGATGGATCCGGATTTCCTCTGGGAGAGGCCATCACGCATGACCGCAGATCTGGAGATCTACCAGCTCGCCCAGGGCGACGCCCGTCTAGCCGCCAAAGAGTCATCCTGTCGGCAGGATATCGCATCGGACGGATGCTTTGCCCTCGCCATGATATCCCGGTTTGAGGAACCTTTGCAGGTGTACGGTCCCTGGTTTTACTCCCGTCTCTACTGGGAATGCGGCCTGATCGGCCAGGCAGTTTACCTTTCAAGCGAGGCAGCAGGCTTTCGGGGCTGTGGCATAGGCTGCTTTTTCGATGATGTAGTGCACCGCATGCTCGGCCTCTCGAGCCTGGCGTTCCAGGACCTCTACCACTTCACCGTGGGCAGGGCGCTGATCGATCCCAGATTGATCGACTTGCCTGCTTATGACTGATGCCCGCTTACCGCGCATAGACCAAAGCTTTATGGATGGCTGAACTCCGGCTCATATGCGATCGAATTGCTCCGTGGAGTTAGATCGATTCGTTGGCTGCTCGCGACCGGCTCCCTCGTGTCCGAGGCAGGAGATATCTGCCCTCACCAAAAGGATAAAATGGGTTCTATGTGGATTGAGCCGATAATGATGGTGGCGAGAAGAGTGGTGCATGGAGAACGAAGGCTATTTTATCTTGTCCTTCTCCTGGTGCTCGAGCTGGCGCCTTGCGCTTCTGCGGCCCATGAATTCGGACCGGTGGGACCCTATAATGTCTCATTTGAGATGAATACCACCGAGGAGTACACCGTGGTGGTCGAAGCGCCCACCCAGGGAAGAACCTCTGAGGGGATCAATTTCACCCGCTTCAATCTTACTGTGGAGGGCAGCGATCATTTCATCTTCCTCGTTCTCACCCGCTACGATGTGCCTATGCTCGCCAATACTACCGCCAATGCTTATATCGTCTGGGAGGCCCTGATGAATGCGGGAGCGAAAGAGCCCGCCATCTATCAGCCACTGATTGACGGAAAGCCGGGAGTTCTGGGCAACTTCCGCTTCGAGAGGGAGGACTTGGGCGGGGGAAGGTTTGAGGAAGGCGACCTGATCGTCGCGGCCAGTTACTCTCCCGATGGCAGAGAATATGAGGACGGGATCTATCGCGGATACACCGACTGCAGGATCATATCCACCTTTCCCTGGGAGGTTATCAGGGATATGCTGAACACCCTGCATGTGCAAATGCCGGGGAAATGACTGAGTGCGCAGAATAACGCCATTATCACTGATTTAATTTTTATCAATCTTCGCGATGGGGTTAAAAGCTCGCTTGGTGATGAATATTATTCAAGGTCCTCTCTTCCTGACCTTGAAATGGGTCAATTCAGCATCAATAGGTTTATGGAGGATTCATATAGACGCTAGGTGATATCTACATAAAAATCACCTTTTAATATTTAGCTGGGATACATAGCGGATGGAGGAATCAGAAATAAAAGCAATCAAGTTTATATTGGCAGTGCTCGCACTGGGACTCTTAGTTGCCGTAGGGGCAGCCTTTGAGGGCCACGATGGATCGCCTCATGGAAAACCTGATCGTCATCACGACTTCGCAGGCTTCTACGATTGGCTCAGCCCAGGGGTTTATTATTATTCCTATAGCTATCCGATCTATACCTACACCTACCCGACCTATTACTATCCTGCCTACTACTACCAGACCTACACTCCCGTCTATACATATACCGCCCCGGTGGTAACCACACCTGTGGTCTATTATGATCCAGTGATATATGATCCCTGGTGGGCAGTGAATGTTTATGGAGTGGGAGCTACCACCTATTACTACACCAGCAGCTGGTCTTGGTCGGGATTCCGCAGCGGATTATACTTCCGTTAGAATAAAGAATTCTGAAGAGAAATATCTCAAGGCGGGCATGAGGACCAGGCCCGGCTGGAAATCAGCTGCCGGGCCACTCGACCTCGATATTGGATGAAAGGCTATATTCTGAGATATATGATAAAAAATTTTTAAAATGCTTTTTCACCCGTTTCTTCATCTCCTCTTCTCAGATGGTCGCCGTCCCCTCTGAGACCGGATTCTCCTCAGCAGGCACAGATTCCATATCCTGGTGTGGCTGCTGAGGGGGAACCTCAGGTCCGCTCTCTTTTCCTGGGGGTGAGATCAATTCTGCCCGGACCTTCTCTCCAGTATGCTTCTCGATATAGTGTACCTCTTTCATCCCCAGATGCTGGATGATCATCTCCGCCAGACCACGTCGGATCATAACCCATTCCGTATAATAGTTCAGCTCCCAGGGGACGATGATAACTGCTATCTCATCCTTTATCTCCGCTTCAAGGTCCACTCGTCCAAAGGTCTTGATGAGTGCTTTGAGCCTCTCCATCTGATCCTCGACCGCCTCCTTGATGGTGTACTCATAGACTACGGTCTTTCCTGCCAGGGGGTGGTTGAAGTCTATGCTCACCTTTCTGCCGATCACCCTGGTGACCGTTCCCGTCCGATTGTCCATGCCCACCCGCATTCCAGGGACCGGCTTATCCTCCTTGAAGCGGTTTATTGGGACCACCTCTATCTTCTTAGGATCATGCAGGCCGAAGGCACTCTCTGGACCCAACTCCACCCTTCCAGAGTAGCCTATATCCTTGCCTATCAGATCATCCTCGAAGCCCTTCACCAGCTGGCCTGCTCCCACCACAATCAGATGGGGGCCGTACTGGATCTCCTCGCTGAAAATTCCCTTTTCCTCAGCCAGATTCTTATCGGTGGTGGCAATAGCCTGGCCGTCAACGAACTCTGTATAATCAATTCTGATGAAATCGCCAATTTTAACTGTCATCTCAATCTCAACCTGCGGCGTCAATTTTCTCGATCCTATCTATACTTTCGCCTCCCTCTGGCCTCGGGCATCTCCCCTCAGCCCTCTCTCAGATCAGGTACTCTGCTATCCTCTCGGTGAGAGGCTGCTCGCAGTAGAGGCAGCGGAGCACTACCGGATTCTTTCCCTTGACAAGCATCCGGGATTTTATCGGCTCATGGGTGTTGGATATGCAGTTGGGATTCTGGCAGCGCACCACGCCCACGATCTCATCGGGCAGATCCACCGGCCGCTTCTCAATCACCTTGCAGTTGCGGATGATATTTATAGAGGCTGCTGGGGCGATCAGGGCGATCTTATTAAGCTCCTCCTCTCGCAGCTCCCGGTCCTCGACCTTGACGATATCCTTCTTGCCCAGCTTCTTGCTCTCCACATTCATCACCACGGAGACCGTAGCGCCAGTGGTTCCGGATATGCCCAATATCTTCAGGACGTTCAAAGCCTGGCCGCCAGCGATGTGGTCGATCACCGTCCCATTAGTGATGGGCTTGACCCTTAGCCCTCGAGGCTCTTCTTTAATTCTATCGGTTTCATCATTATTTTTATCCGTCTTAACCGCGAGTTCAGCCAACCTGATCTCCTCCCATCAGCATCTTCAATAGAGCCATTCTCACCGGCACTCCGTAAAAGGACTGCTGGAAATAGCGAGCATGTGCGGTATCATCTACCGATGGGGATATCTCATCCACCCTAGGAAGTGGATGCATGATGATCAGATTCTCTCTCGAGTTGGCCAGGGACTCGGGGGTGATCCGGTAGCTGCTCGCCACCTTCTGGTACTCCACCGGATCAGGGAATCTCTCCCTCTGGATGCGGGTCATATAGAGAACATCCACATTGTCTATCACCTCGCCCAGGTCAGATGTCTCGCGCACAATTGTGCCCTTGCTGGAGAGGTCGGATTTAATCGGATCTGGCATCCTCAGGGCGGGCGGGGAGACCAGGGTTATGTCCGCTCCGTAAAGGGAGAGGGCATAAGCCAGGGAATGGACGGTGCGGCCGTACTTCAGATCACCAACCAGAGCGATATGCAAGTTCTCCAGGCGGCTCTCCTTTCGTATGGTATAAAGGTCCAGCAGGGTCTGGGTGGGATGGTGGCCTGCTCCATCCCCGGCGTTGAGCACCGGCACGGGCGAGAACTGGGAGGCCAGGCGGGCTGAACCCTCTTTAGGATGGCGGATGACCAGGGCATCGGCATAACCCCCTATTACCCGAACCGTATCAGCCAGCGACTCGCCCTTGGATATGGAGCTGCCCTCTGCCGGACCGAGGTTGATCACGCTTCCTCCCAGCCTCTTCATCGCCGTCTCGAAGGACATTCGGGTCCTGGTTGAGGGCTCAAAGAAGAGCAGAGCCAAGATCTTGCCCGCGAGAATGCTGCTCTTCTTGCCTCGGGCCAAGGGCTCCACGGACTGGGCAAGGTCCAGGACCGAATCGATCTCCTCTTTGGAAAACTCTCGCATGCTGAGCACATGCCTCTTCATGAACATGCTCGATCACTTGAATTTCCCAGATAATAAGGCTTGCACCCGCCACCACTACATTGATAAACTATTGAGCCCAAAAACTATTATGTTTCAGAGAATTCTCATTCCAACAGATTTTTCTAAGTATTCGCAGAACTTGCTTGAGTGCATTGCTGAGCTTCCCGGCGAGAAGACCGTGGTGCTCTTGCATGTGATTCAGAGGAAGACCGTGGAGCGAGTATGGGATCCGGTGGCAGAGGTTGAAGCTGCCAAAGAGAAGATCGAAGAGCAGAAGCTCTACCTCAAAGCCCTGCGGATGGATGTGAAGACCAGGGTGGAGACGATAATGGAGGGTAGCATCGCAAGGACCATCCAGAGGGTGGCAGATGAGGAGAATGCCACACTGATAATGGTGGGGGCGCGGGGAAAGGGACGGATCAGCGGCCTATTCCTAGGGAGCGTCTCCCGCGATGTGCTGCGCTACGGGCGCACCAACCTCCTGATTATGCGATACAAAGTCCTGGAGGGTGAAAACCTTGGCCGGTTCTGCAGAAGCCTCTTCACCCGAGTCATCTGTCCCACAGACTTCTCCGATCCCGCAAAAGATGCAATAAAATTCATCAAAGACCTGAAGGAGGTGGGCGAGATTGGACTGGTGTACGTCGTCTCCAGCGGGGAGAGCGATGAGCAGATAGACGCAGCCGTCCGGGAGGCGGGCAGCAAGCTAAATGCCATCGTCAGGGAGACCGAGAGGCCGGGCCTAAGGGTCAAGGCCCATGTGCTGGTGGGAGATGCACCGCAGGAGATAAGCTCCCTGGCGGACAGAGAGGATGCATCATTGATAGCTATGAGTTCGCACGGTGCAGGCTGGATCGAGCAGATGGTGGTTGGAAGCACAACCTATGAGACCGCCAGGATCGCCAACCGTCCGGTCCTGATCGTGAGGGCGGAAAAGAAGGCTTGATTCTTGGTCTTCACCTTCTTTTAGTGGCAAGCCGGTTTATAATCACCGGCTGAACCATTCCAATCCACTTATTTTTAAGGGCAAAGAGGGGGTTATAGAGCTGGAAAGGTGGTCTTCTGGCCTGGTTTTTGTCCTGGCCGCCATAGGCTCAGCGGTGGGCATAGGCAATATCTGGCGTTTTCCCATGGTTGTGGGACAGAATGGAGGCGGAGCCTATCTAATTCCTTATTTTTTAGCAGTATTCTGCCTGGCCGTTCCTCTCATGATCCTGGAAATGGCAGTGGGAAGACAATGGCGCTCAAATCTGGTCGCCTCCTTTGAGCATGCTGGAAAAAGGCATAAGATCCTGGGCTGGCTGATCTGTCTGATAGTACTCCTGATCCTGAGCTACTACCTTGTCATAATGGGCTGGACCCTGGCATATCTGATCTACTCCCTCCTGGGCAATGATGTCAACTTTTCTGCCTTCAGCTCATCGCTCCAGCCGATGGTCTATTTCTTGATCTCAGTGCTGGCGACAGGGGTGATTGTGAGCCTGGGAGTGAACATGGGAATTGAGAGGATCGTATCTGTTATGATCCCGTTTGCATTTCTCATCCTAGTGGCTTTGGTCCTCTTCTCGACCAGCCTCTCAGGATTTCGTCCCGGTATGGACTTTTTCCTCCGACCGAACTATTCCATGCTCGGCCGTCCTGATGTATGGAGCGCGGCCATCGGCCAGGCCTTCTTCTCCCTGTCTGTGGGTATGGGCATCCTCATCACCTATGGCGCTTACCTGGAGGAGGGCATGGACATACCCCAGTCGGCGTTGATCATCACCATCTCCGATCTTTTGGCCGCCATGCTGGCGGGAGTGGCCATCTTCTCTATCGTCTTCACCTTCGGACTGGAGCCAGCCGCAGGGGCGGAGCTCGCCTTCTCAACCCTGCCCCGAGCATTTGAATTGATGCCTCATGGCCGGATATTCTCCGTGCTCTTCTTCGCCCTGCTCTTCTCCGCCGCCCTCACCTCGGCGATATCCATGATGGAGATGAATGTGGCTGCCATCATGGGCCAGACCAAGTCAAGCAGAAAACGAGCGAGCATCCTTCTGATGACCCTCTTGGTCTGCATTGGCACCCCATCGGCCCTGAGCTACAGCTCCCTGGATCTGAGATTTCTTGGATCAAGGGTTCTGGATCTGATGGACATGAGCGTGGGGACGATCGGCCTTCCCATCGCTGCCCTTCTGGTGGCCATAACCTTCCGCTGGTTCGTAGCCGATGAAGTGCTGGCGGGCCAGACAAATCTCTCGAAAAGGTGGCTGAGGCTTCTTTCTCCTCTCACAAAATATGTGATACCAATTGCCCTGCTGGCCATAACCATGGCGATGCTCATGGGCCTGTGAGATTCGATTCCGGGTACTGCTAAAAAAAAGTTGAAAAAGCATCTGGAGAGGCTGCTGGTGCCCCGGTTGATAATGCCCCTTATCTCAGATCATCATCGTTCTCTACAGCGGCTCCATTCTCGTGGTTGGGATCGATCAGATCAGGCATATGGATGGCAGATGCAGGCAAGCCCATCGATTTTGAGGTCTTTCTCAGCTCTCGGATAATGGATCCTATTCTCTCAAAGGAGAAGAGGATCTCGGAGAACGTGCCACCCGTTGCGCTCTTTGCCACCAGCTGTATCAGGTAGGTCTTATAGTGCCAGTTGAGCACCTGGCGGAGCAGCTCGTCATTGGAGCGCATCTTCACGTCTATATCCTCCGGCATCTGGGGGAATACGCTAATTAGATGCTCGATATTCTCTCTGCACAGGGATGCCATCTCCTCGATGCCTCTGAGGGATTCGGCAGAGAGCTTGATCTTCTTCTCGTTCATCTGCTCGAAGCTCCTGGCCATGGAGACCATCTGATAGGCCATCAGGTTGCACAGATCGGCAACTCGGGCCAGAATGGCCACATGAGCCGCCTCCTCCACGGATATATCGCGGCGGGTTAGAGATACTACGGCAGACATGATCTGAGAACGGAGATAATCGACATAGTCTCTCAAGTGGACAATTCTCGAGCACTGATCGGTGCTGCCCTCTGCCACCTGGAGGGTGCTATCGAAAATGTCCTTGCAGATCTGGAGCATATGCACGATCTCCCTGTCCACCAATATGGCCGCCTCTATGATATCATCCGGCAGCTTTGGGGTTATGTGCTCAGTGACGAAGACGATCTCGCCATCCTTTTGCGGCAGAATATCCATGATCAGGCGGCTGAAGGGCTTTATGGCCAGCAGGAATAGAATAGCGCAGGTGAAATTGAAGATCAGATGGGCATTGGCCACCTGCTGAGCGGCTGTACCCCCCAGATCCTCGATGAGGTGGGAGAAGCTGGCCAAGAAGGGCAAGAATATGAGAACGCCCAGGAAATTGAAGAAGAACTGAGCTACAGCGGTGCGCTTGGCCGCGGTGTTCATACCCAGGACCACGACCAGCCCGGTGGTTGAGGTGCCGATATTAGCTCCCAGTATGATCGGCAGGGCCTGGGTGGCGGTGAGAAGGCCGCTTTGGGCCAGGACCACGATCAGTCCGGTTGTCACCGAGCTGGACTGGAATAAATTTGTTATAATAAAACCAATCACAATGGCGACCAGGACGCTATCGGTCATGGAGAGGAGAGCGAGGATTTCCGGGTCATTCTGTAAGGGAGCAACTATCGAGGAGATCAGATTGAGACTGTAGAACACCAGGCCAAAGTAGAAGACCGGTTTTCCAAAGGCTCTGTAGGGGCTGCGAATCATGCTCAGCAAGAAGCCAACGATAACGAATATGGGGGCAAAAGCGGTCAGCTTAAAGGCGACCAGCTGGGCGGTCAGGGTGGTGCCCACGTTTGCGCCGATGATAAGGCCAAGTGATGCCAAAAAGGAGATTGCCCCCGCGTTCACCAGGCCGATGGCAATGATGGTGGTGGCAGTGCTGGACTGGACCAGAGCGGTAACCACCGCACCGGCGATAGCGCCACGCAGGGAGGTCTTGGTCGCCTTCTGCAGGATGGTGCGGAAGCGCTCGCCAGCTACATGCCTGACCTCCTCTGAGAAGTTCTCTATGCCGTAGAGAAATAGAATGACGGCAGGCACCACGGCAATTAGAAGATTCCATATCATAATTCTCTCAATCCGGCATTTATTATATTACTGGAAAGAATCGTTTCATCGATCCTGGGCAGTGGGTCTTCTTCCCAGAGGGCGGGGACACTGCCAACTGCCTGGCTGAGGTTAGAGAGGATGAAAACCGTTTCCGAGAGCACATCCCAGGCCATAAGTAGATTATCTATCCAGGGTGAAGGTTCTCTCAATAACTGGCCTCTCCTTAACCTCATGAATCAGCATCTCAATCTGATCACCAATTCCCATGATCTTAAAGCTATCTAGCCTCTCCAGGGCACGTTGAAGTCTGACCTCTCTCTCCGCATAGATTGTGAGCAGTGGCTCGTCTTTTTTCACTATATGCCCCACCTTTTTATGAAGCAAGACTCCGGCACCAAGGTCCGTTGGGCATCCGGCAAATTTTGCCAGATCGACCAGCAATGAGTTATTGATCCAGAGAACATGACCGGACTTATCGGATCGAAATGTGAAATGATAGCTACCGATATCTATATCGTCAAGGCTTATCTTTGGGTCTCCCCCTTGCGCTGCAATTATCTCCCTGATCTTCTTCAGAGCATTTCCGTTTCTGAGAGTCTCAACTGCAATTCTCTTCCCATCGCTCTTGCCGGCCATCTCCAGAATCATTCCCGCAATATCGGTTGCTTTTTCAACCAGGTCAGGAGCATTTTTTAGACCCATTAGAGCTTCCAGGGCCTCCTTTGCCTCTAAAGACGGACCTATGGCGTAACCTACCGGTTGCTCGCCATAGGTGACGGCACACCGCACCTGAATTCCCAGGCGGCTGCCAATCTCTATGAAATCCTTGGCCAGAAGATCCGCCTCACCGATTGTCTTCACCTTTGCACCCCGACCGCAGGGAATATCAACCACCAGATGGTTTGTGCCTACCGCTCTCTTCTTGCTCATGATAGATGGCAATAGCAATGGATCAATGGAGAGAGGATACTCGACCTTCACAAAGATGTCGTCAGCAGGGGCCAGATGAACGGATCCTCCCCAGACGATGCAGCCGTTGGTTTTCTCCACCACCTCTTCCATCTCCTCGATATCCAGACTGACTGGCATCAGGACTTGCGCTCGATCTGCTGTACCGGCTGCGGAAGTGATCGCCCTGGAGGATGTCTTGGGTATTATCAGATCGCAGGCTGCAATAATCGGAACCACAAGCAGTGTTGTTTTGTCTCCCGGCACCCCTCCGATGGAGTGCTTATCTACCACCGGCTGTCTGTCCAGCCTCAATCGGCTCCCGGTTCTGAACATAGCCAGGGAGAGATTTTTTGCCTCGTCCAAATCCAGGCCCAAGCAGTGCAGGGCGGTTACGAAGGCCCCTATCTCAACGTCGCTCAGTTTTTCGTCTATCGCATCCTCAACTATTTTCAGGATCTCATCATATACCAGTTTTCTTCCACTCAACTTGTTCCTTATGAATAAGAGTGAGTCAGGGAAGGGTGCTATCTCTACATCCACATCCAATCCCTCCACCAGGCCGAGGCCGGTCCAAACCTTTTTGCATAGGCCTATACATCCAGGAGGCATGAACTCGGTGGTGGTATGAACTATCGCTGTTCTATCCAAGCCATTAAACCGGATGGTTATCCTTGCGAGGCTGAGAACTCCCAGGTGTTCTGCATCTTGCGCATTCATTATGGCAATCGATCTTCCACCTGTTTCCAACCCGAGGAATACTGCTTTTAGCATCATTTCAAACAACACTCTTCTCTGAAACAAAAATATTCTACGAACATGATTGCATTAAGATCTTTCCGTTAGGGTCTCATGGAAAAGGTTTTATGATTTAGGTCACGAATTTTAGCTGCAGGAAAAACCGTTAATTTAACCATGGATATGGGTTTGTTCAGCGAAAACACCAGGTACCAGCAGGCCTTGGAGCAGTAGCCATTGACACCATAATCTCATGTATCTCGCTGAACCTAATTAAGGAGTAACATATATGGCATCTCCGGCAAAAGAAAAGTGGCATGCATTAAGCGCTGACCAGGTTCTGCACAGATTGGATAGCAGCTCTAGAGGCTTGAGTACAAAAGAGGCAACCAGACGCTACAAGACCTTTGGCCCCAATGAGCTAGTGGAAGGCGAAAAGCTGAGCAAGCTGGATATTCTCATCGAGCAGGTTAAAAATCCTCTGATCGCCGTTCTCGGCCTGGCGGCAGTCATCTCCTTTATGGCTGACAAATTCATAGACGCTGCTGTGATCGTGGCGGTAATTCTCATCAATACATTGCTTGGGTTTTTTAAAGAATACAGCGCGGAAGAGGCCATTTCGGCCTTAAGATCCCAGGCGTCGGCCGAAGCCCGGGTTTTAAGGGATTGCCCGGAGACGGGAACCTGCCAGGAGATGCGCATCAAGTCCCAGGAGGTAGTGGTTGGGGATATAATTCTGGTGGAGGCGGGGGCAAAGGTCCCGGCAGACTCCAGGATCGTGGAAGAGGCTAACTTAGAGATGGATGAGTCCATGCTCACTGGTGAATCGGTCCCGGCGAGAAAGAGGGCGGAAGCACTGCAGGAGGATCTGATCACGGCGGAGATGGACAATATCATCTTTGCAGGAACCGTGGTCACTCAGGGAAGGTGCAAAGCGGTGGTCTTTGCCACCGGAATGGATACCGAGATGGGCAAGATCGCCCACCAGATAGCCAGAACGGAAAAGGCGAAGACCCCTCTCAAGAGGCGCACCCTGGACCTATCCAAGAAGCTGATGATCCTGGCTCTGGCCGCCAGCAGCCTGACCCTGGTGGTGGGCTTATGGCGCGGTTTTGAGCTGGTCGAGCTCTTCCTCTTCACCCTGGCCATGGCAGTCTCGGCCATTCCCCAAGGCCTTCCAGCGGCCTTAACTGTCACTTTGGCAGTAGGCGTCAGCCGCATGGCCAGCCGCCATGCCATCATTCGCAAGCTGGATGCAGTGGAGACGCTGGGATCGATAACTGCGGTCTGCACTGACAAAACCGGTACCTTGACCACCAACCAGATGACAGTCCAGAAGCTCTTCCTGGCGGGCAGGATGGTCGATGTATCGGGGGTCGGATTCCAGCCGGAGGGCGATTTTGAGCTGGACGGAGTGCCGCTGAAGCCTTCGGAGGATACAAGCCTGAGCATGTTCCTGAAGATCGCTGCTCTGTGCAATGATGCCTCCCTCAAGAGCCATAAGGAAGAACAGGATCGATGGGAGATCCTGGGCGACCCGACTGAGGGCGCCCTGGTGGTGGCGGCGGCAAAAGCGGGCCTGGATAAGAGCGAGCTGGAGGAAAGCCATCCCCGGGTCGATGAGATCCCCTTTGATCCCAAGAACCGATACATGTCAACCTTCCA